>Ga0070684_100000254_pt1 | contig 36890 bp, 32 predicted proteins | sample KBSC723LmetaG_FD_65653 | JGI IMG/M metagenome (GOLD analysis project Ga0070684, IMG submission 65653) | Corn rhizosphere microbial communities from Kellogg Biological Station, Michigan, USA - KBS C7.2-3L metaG | ecosystem: Host-associated > Plants > Roots > Rhizosphere ...
GAGCTCGATCGGGCTGCAAAGCATTCCTTCCGACTCGACGCCGCGCAGTTTGCTCTTTCGAATCTCTGTTCCGTTCGGCAACTTCGCGCCAGGGAGGGCGAGAGGAACTTTGTCGCCGGGTTTGTAATTCGTTGCGCCGCAAACGATCTGACGCTTTGCGCCACTCCCGTCGTCCACCTCGCAAACGGCGAGCCGATCTGCGTTCGGATGACGCGAGGACGCGGTGATTTGCGAAACGATCACCTTGTCGACATTGGCGCCGCGCGTTTCGATGTTTTTGGTTTCGATTCCGGCGCGAGTCAATAATTCGGCAATGTCTTCCGGACTTTTTGGAAGATCGACAAATTCGCGCAGCCAGTTAACCGAGAACTTCATTTTGTCTGAATGTCATGTCTGGCGGGTAGGGGTGATTTACCTCAATCGCCCGCGGGCGGTTCGGTGAACCGCCCCTACCTCTGAATGACAAAATTGATTCACGCGAACTGTTTCAAAAACCGCAGATCATTCTGCGAGAAGAGCCGAATATCAGGAATTTCGAATAGAATCATCGCCAGGCGATCCATGCCCAGACCGAATGCATAGCCGCTCCACTTTTCGGGATCGTAAGCATTATCGCCGCGAGCTTTATTGACTGCTTCAAAAACAGCCGGATGCACCATGCCGCAACCAGCCACTTCGATCCATTGCTCGCCGCCTTTCAGAGCTTTTGATCGGACATAGACCTCCAAACTTGGCTCGGTAAACGGGAAGAAATGCGGCCGAAATTCTACGTCGGTTTCGGCACCGAAGAGTTCCCACATGAAAAATTCGAGCTCGCCTTTTAAATCGGCGACGCTGACGTTTTCATCGACGTACAATCCTTCGATCTGATGAAACTGTGGGCTGTGCGTTGCGTCGAGTTCGTCACGCCGATACGCCGCACCTGAGGCGATCACGCGGATGGGAGGCGGCGCCGATTCCATCGCGCGGATTTGCACGGTGGAAGTGTGGGTTCGCAGAAGTCGCCCATCGGGCAAATAAAAGGTGTCCTGTTCGTTGCGGGCAGGATGGTCCGGCGGCGTATTCAGAGCATCGAAGCAATACCACTCGGTTTCGATATCTGGCCCTTCGGCAAGCGCAAAACCCATGCGTCTGAAAATCTGAATTCCGCGCTCGTGCATTTGATGAAGCGGATGCAGAGAACCAATGTCGTGTGGTGTTCCCGGAAGGGAGATGTCGATGCTCGCGAGCGCATCGGATTCCTTTTCAGCACGGATTTTTTCTCCGCGTTGGTCGAGCGCTGCAGTAACGGCATTGCGCGCCTGGTTAAGCAGCTTACCGACGACTGGGCGTTCGTCTTTCCCGAGCGTTTTCATCCGCTCGCCCCATTCGGAGACGGTGCCGCTCTTGCCGAGATATTTTACACGGACGCTTTCAAGCGATTTCTCGTCGCCCGCAGCTTCAATTTCGCGCAGCGCGTCATCGCGCAGTTGTTCCAGCGGGTGCATGGATTTCGTGATTTGTTAAATCGTTACATCGTTAAATCGAGAAATCGAATCTCGATTCACGAATCTCGATTTACGAATCACGCCGCCTTCTTTTTCGATTTCGCTTTGTCTTCCAGCGCGCTCTTTGCTTGATCGACAATCGATTTGAATGCGGCCTCGTCGGTGACCGCGACATCGGCGAGAATTTTGCGGTCCAGTCCGATACCGGCGGCTTTCAATCCTTCGGCCAGGCGGCTGTAAGTCATGCCGTTTGCGCGTGCGGCGGCGTTGAGACGTTGGATCCAAAGATAGCGAAATGTGCGCTTCCGAGTTTTGCGGTCGCGATAGGCCCAAGATTGGCCCTTCATGACCGCGTCTTTGGCGTAACGAAAAAGTTTTGAGCGACGGCCGCGAAAGCCCTTCGCCTTTTTCAGCATTCGTTTCCTGCGCGCGCGGCTTGCCGGCGCATTAGTAGCTCTTGGCATTGTTGTTTTGCCCCGGAAATGTTTCGGGGCTCCTCGTTCAGTGAGCTGTTGTTCCGTTGTCGATCCTTCCGGCCTCGCTCACTGATTCACCCAGCTACTTCGACCAACTCACCGGCTCCGTCAGATAATCGAACGTTCTGGACGCTCGCCTTCTTCTATCCGCTTCGAAATAGTTGAAGTAGCTGGGTAGGCGGAGAGATCGCGGGCCGGAAACTAAATGCTGAACGCAAAATGACAACCGCTTTTCATTCGGATTTCGGCGTTCCTTGGCTATTCGAGCATTCGAGGTTCGTCGTTCGGTTTTCGCCAAACGAACCACGCGAGGACGCCCATCGCCGCGCCGCCTAAATGTGCGGCCGATGAGACGGAACTCATTCCTGCCTTCTGTTCAAGAGTGCCGATGATTTGAAACAAAATCCAAAGAACGAAAACGAACCAGGCAGGCAATCGAATCCAGCGAAACCAGACGTATCCCCAGCGCATCAGAAAAGCGAGTCGCATCCGCGGGAAGTTCAGTGCGTAAAACGTTATGACGCCTGCAATGCCGCCGCTGGCGCCGATGCACGGTGTCTCCGAACGAGGATCAAGAGCGATATGCGCCAGGTCACCGATGAATGCTGCCAGTGCAATGAGCGCCAGATAACGCAGTGGTCGCAGAGAATTTTCCACGGCGTGCCCAAACGCCAGTAGGAAATACATGTTCCCGGCAAGATGAATGATGCCTGCATGAAGGAAAAACGACGTGACAAACGTGAGCCCGTCGAGTCGCGTAGCCTGAGCTGGAATCAATCCGAAACGTTGAACAACCTCGCGCAGATTTAGAAACGCAATGAGACTGGCGCAAATGATGACAGCTGAAAGCAGCACTGTTGCCCATGGTCTTCGCTGCTCTCCTGGTGCATCGAACTCGACCGGCATTCCAAGAAACGCGGCGATCTGTTTCCACGATTCCTCGGGCGCTGCGCTGTCGAGATCCGGGCCCTCGGCCTGTTTGGACAAACGCTCGACTTCAGCAATCGCGAGCATCTCACGTGCTTTTTGCGGGAGTTCAGGAGAAACCGAGGCCGGCGGGCGCGGAACAAGCGTGTCAACTTCGTGAGCGTCGAACCAGATGAAATGGCAGTGCTGACAGACATCCACGTTGATTTCCGCTCGTTCGGATAAGGCGACGCCGATCATCGGCCGCAGGCAGGACGGACAAGGCAGGCCGACGCGTCCTTCTCCTCGCATCGCATGCAGCCACAGTGGATTAATTGATTCCGGCGTGAAGCGTTTGCGCAGTAACTCGATCGTCACAGCGCGACCGCCGCAGACGTCGCAACCGTAGAATACGCCGCCAGACGTCCGCACTTCTTTCAACGGCACCTTACACCGCGGGCAGATGAACACGGATCCGCTACTCAGGTCCATTTTTCCCAAGGCTCCAAAATTCGCGTTCCGATAGCCAGAGAAAATTCCCCCCTGGTTTTTCCAAGATTTAACCGGCGGCGCGCATGCCGCTGAATGAAATTTCAAAATCCCGGAATTTAGGTATAATGCGCGCGTGCATTGGCTTGGTCGTTATCGGCTTTTGGTCCTGGCATTGATCTGCGTTTTTTGGACCGGTTTGATTCTTCTCGGCCATTTTTTTCCAGATGTGCCGTTTCTGTCGACGCCCTGGCGCGGCGAACAGAGTTTCGAGGATTTACTGCGAAAGGAGGGCAGAAAGACCGCAGCGCCTCGCGATGTTGTTTTTCTCGGACTTGATCAAAGCACATTGCAAATGCCGCCCCTGTCGGCTGAGGAAGTTGCGGGCAACCGCGCATTTCAACTGTTGACTGAGCGGCCGTTCCCATGGTCACGCGAAGTCTATGCGCTCCTACTGGATCGTCTGTTTGGGGCGGGCGCGCGCCTGGTGATCTTCGACTTGATGTTTAATCCGCCGAACGACGGTGATCCCGCATTCCATGCTGCGCTTGACCGTTACCACGGCAAAGTAGTCTTGGGCGCGAATTTCGATTTGGAAAATGGCGCGCAAGCCACTACGCCGAACGATACTCTAATTGCGCCGCCGCAACTGCAGGATGACCGTGTCGGCTTCGTAAATTTTTTTCCGGATTCGATCGACGGAACGATCCGCGCTGTGGCTTATCGTTTGACGGCCCGCCAACTCGTAGGTCTCGAGCCGCACCCAGGCGACGTAGTTTATGAATCTCTTTCTGCGCGCGCGCTGTCCAAAATCGGGCACGAAGATGATGTGCCGCGTGATCTTGCCGGTCATATGATTCGTTTCACCACGCCGGACGCGTTCGAACCGCACCCGCTCTACGAGGTATTCGATCCCAAACTCTGGCATGCCAATTACGCCGACGGAGCGTTTTTCAAGGACAAGATCGTCATGGTGGGACCATCTGCGCAGGTATCGCATGACGTAGCCCCCACGCCGATGAGCCCAACCACGTCGGGCCCGAGCCTGCATTTACAGGCGATGGCTGCGGCGCTTGGCCATGAGTTCTTGCGGCCCACGCCGGCCAACGTTGGCCTGGCACTCGTGGCCGCGGCAGGGCTTGTCGCTTGGTCGCTTGTTGCCTTCTTGCGCAGGCCGTTGATTTGCGTTGGGGCACTCGTTGTACTTACGGCCTCATATCTTGGAACGGCGCGATTGTTGTACGATAAAACAGGGCTGCTGCTGCTTACTGTTCCGGTGTTGTCGGCGCTGGTCCTCAGCGGATCTTTTTCCCTCGGGTTCGAGTACTTCCTCGAGCGGCTGGAGAAATTGCGCACCCGCCGCACGCTTGAACGCTACGTGTCGAAAAATCTGGTAGCGGAAATTTTGGAAAACCCGGACGGCTACTACAGCTCGCTTCGTGGTGTGCGCGTGCCGGTGACGATCCTGTTCTCGGATTTGATTGGTTTCACCACTCTGGCGGAGAAAGCCGACCCCGAAGCGCTGGTCGCACAGCTCAATGAATATCTCTCGCGGATGACTTCTGAAATTTTCAGCAATGGCGGAACACTCGATAAATTTATCGGCGACGCGATCATGGCCGTATGGGGTAACGTGCGCAGCCTTGGCACGGCGCAGGACGCGAAAAGTTGCGCGCGCGCGGCGTTGGGAATGCGCCGGGAGTTGAGCCAACTCAATCAAACTTGGCGCGAACAAGGCCGGATGGGATTAGGCATGGGCATCGGCATCAACCACGGTGAGGTGATCGTCGGTAATATTGGTTCGCAGGATCGAATGGATCCCACGGTGATAGGTGATGCCGTGAATCTTGCATCCAGACTTGAAGGCCTGACCCGAATTTATGGCGTCGATATGCTGGTAGGCGCATCTGTTGCCGAGCTGGTCCGGGACGAAGTTTATTTGCGCTCAGTGGCTCGCGTGCAGGTGAAGGGCAAAACCAAACCGGTAGACGTTTTTACTTTCGTCGCTGCTCGAGGCGACGAAACGGATCCGGAGTTATTGAAGTGGCTGGAAACGTATGAGGAAGCGTTGGAAAAATTTCGCGCACGCGATTTTACCGATGCGAAAATCCTGTTTTCACGTTTCCTGGAATTCTATCCCGACGATCTGCTGGCCAAGATGTATCTGCAGCGCGCACTCGAATACGAACAAGCGCCGCCCGACGAAGCATGGGAAGCGATCGAAGTTTTCCAGAAGAAATAACCCGCCGTCATCCCGAGCGAAGTCGAGAATGGAGCGGCTAGGGAAGCCGCGACATAGACGGGAAGGCCGGAGGCTAAGCGAACGGGAGTGAGCGAATCAAATCCCGTTGCCTTTATCACTCGTTTTCGCCGCGGGATTCCTCGACTTCGCTGCGCTCCGCTCGGAATGACAGATCATCGCTAGCCAAAGCGGCTGGTGCATCGTAAAAGTTCGAGCCGTGAAAGACGCGCCCAAGAGTTTTCACTTCCTCGGAATCTGCGGAACAGCGATGGGCGCCGTTGCTGTCGCGCTGAAAGAGCGCGGCTTTAAGGTCACTGGGTCGGACGAAAATGTTTACCCACCGATGTCGACCTTCCTCGAGAGCAAGGGAATCGTGCTCATGGAAGGTTATCGCAAGGAGAACATCCCGGCGAGTGCGGACGCAGTAGTGATCGGCAACGCGATGAAGCGTGGCAACCCGGAAGTAGAGGCCGTGCTAAACCGAAAACTCCTTTATTTGTCGTTGCCAGAGTTGCTCAGGAATTTCTTCCTGCGCGGGCACCACAATCTCGTTGTCACCGGCACACACGGTAAAACAACGACCACCGCCTTGCTTGCCTGGATAATGGAAGAAGCTGGACGCAAACCGGGTTATCTCATCGGCGGCATTCCGAAGAATTTTGGCGAAGGTGCACGGCTCAACGATTCAAAATATTTTGTGATCGAGGGTGATGAGTACGACACCGCATTTTTCGACAAGCGTTCAAAGTTCGTTCATTACCTGCCGGAACTGGTGATCGTGAACAACGTCGAGTTCGATCACGCGGATATCTTTAACAATATCGATGAGATCAAGCTCAGCTTTCGACGTTTGCTGAATATCGTTCCTCAAAACGGAATGGTTGTCGTGAACGGCGATGATCCGAATTCTGTTGAGGTCGCCAAAGATTGCCTGGCGCAAATGGTCGAGGTCGGTTTCTCGAAAAACTGCGCGCAACGAATTCGAGATGTTTCTTATTCGTCCGGTGCTTCTCGATTCAAACTAGGCGAGGACGTTTTCGAGATTCCGCTTGTTGGCGAATTCAATGTTCATAATGCCGCGATGGCAGCGACCGCTGCGCGTTTTTATGATGTCCCGACGGCAACAATCGCCAGCGCGTTCACAAGTTTCCTGGGCATTGCGCGCCGGCAGGAGCTTCGCGGCGAAGCTGGCGGCGTTAAAGTAATCGACGATTTCGGGCATCATCCCACTGCCATCGCTCAAACACTGCAGGCGCTGCGTCATCGCTTTCGTGGACAGCGACTGTGGGCCGTATTCGAGCCTCGTTCGAATACGACTCGGCGTGCGGTGTTTCAGCAGCAACTCCCTGAGGCGCTCAAAGTCGCCGACGGTGTTTTTATCTCGCAGGTCGCCCGGATCGAACAAATCCCCGAAGATCAGCGCCTAAAACCGGAGCGGGTCGTTGCGGCGATCGCTGAGGCCGGACGGCCTGCGTTCTACGAGCAAAATGCGAACGCCATTGTGGACCGAATCATTCCGATGCTCCGGCCAAAAGATGTGGTCGTCGTTTTCAGCAACGGCGGCTTCGACAACATCCATAAGAAGCTTCTTGAGCGTTTGAGCGCCTGAGCTACTGCGACGAAGCTGCGGACGTGTGATCGTGAACAATGCGCCAGCCTTCCGGCAGGCGTTTGAAGATGAGTGTGAACCGTCCATGTGGTTCGTCGTTTTCGCGCTTTAGCTTCCAACGACCGAGTACGACCGCTGCATCAGACGAAAGCATCGTGACTTCAATCTCAGAGAAACCAAGCGTTCCCATCTTCGCGCGATCGGAATATTTTACCCGGTACCGGTCACGGACTGTTTCCCAACCGCGTCTGGCTTCGTCTTCTGAGACAAACACCGTCGATGCCGACCGCGCATAGCCGTTCATGAACGCGTCAATGTCGCCACGGTTCCAGGCGGTCTGCTGTGCGCTAAGAACGGACTGAATTTCAGCGACTGAATTCGAAGGCTGTTCAAGCTCGGCACAAACAAGGGCCGCCATCAGGATATTGCAGATGATGGGAAGCGTGAGTCTGGTTTGCAATGACACTGAACTCCTATAAACTACCAGTCCCCGCGGCGTCCAGCCTAGCACTGAAGCGCCGTTCCACAGAGGGAAATACGTTGACGGGTCTCACAAATCTATTACGCTCCGCCATCCAGCCAAAGAGGACTGTGCATCGGTTTTTCTGCATCGTGACACTCGTGCTTGCCGGCGCGACCGTGGTTTCTGCCCAAGGTGACGCCGTGGTTTCTGCCGACGCTGACCAGCAGCGCCCCAAGCTGCCAGCAGTTAAGGGAGTCAGTCCGCCGGCACAAGAGGAAGCGCCTACCGCTCCGCCGAACGCGCCGGCTACTGTACGACTGCAATTTCCCAACAGTGACGTAGTCGACGTGTTGCATCTGTACGAACAGCTCACGGGCAAGAAGTTGGTGATGGATAATTTCGTGCAGGGCAAGGTCAACATTTTCATTGCCAAAGACGTGTCGCGCGAAGAGGCGATCAAGATCATCGAGATGAGCATGGGGCTTAACGGGATTTCCCTCGTTCCATCGGGACGCGATATCGTTAGTGTCGTCGGCGCCGGCCAGAATCCGCGCAAAGCGCCGGTTCCGATCATCTCGGATTTGGCCGACATTCCGGCGGGAAATCCAGTGGTCAGCTTTTTGTTCCGGCTGCAGTACGCCGACCCGCAGGAACTTCAGCAGGTTTTGATGGCGTATTTTCAGGGGAGCTCGGGCACGATCAACATTTTGGCACTGCCAAAATCCTCCAGCCTGCTTGTGACGCAGAACGCTGACATTATTCGGCAACTTGCCGGAGTGATTGAGCAGGTAGACGTGGCGCCGGCGGAAGTGGTGAGTGAGTTCATCAAGCTCGAACGCGCGGATGCCAGCAAAGTCGTCGACATGCTCAAAGACCTTTTCGAAAAGGGTGCTGAGACACCGGGCCAGCCGGGTGTTCGGGGCGTAAAGGTGCCCGGCGGTGTGCCGCAGCCAGCTCCAGTGGAGGCAGGCGGCGGCGGTCTTCTTTCCGAAGAAGCAGTGATCGTGGGAAAAATTAAACTTACTCCCGATGTCCGCACGAACCGCATCCACGTCGTGACACGGCCCATCAACATGCCGTTCATCCGGCAGTTAATCCACGAATTCGACGCCAACGTTGAGTTTGGAAAGCCGGTTACCCGATATTTGCAATACGTTTCCGCCGGCGACATTTTGCCGGTTCTTGTCCAGGCATTGACCGAACCGGGAACAGAACAAGGCGCCGGCGCTGGAGGAGCGGGAGGACTTCCGGGCGTTGGGCCGTCGCCGGGTCAAGGTGGATTGCAACAGCGGCCGAAGGGTACAGATCTCGCGAGTTCCTACGGCGGCACCACAGGCGGCACAGGCAGCACGCTTAATATTTCCGAGGAACTTTCCACTCAGCCTGTCGACACCGTGCCGAAGGCAGTCACAATCGGCAACTCGAAGCTGATCGCGGATCAACGAGCCAACTCAATCATTATCCTCGGCAATCGCGAGGTGGTCACGAAGGTGGAAAAGATCCTCGACGAAATGGACGTCAAAGCGCCGCAGGTGGCGTTGAGTACGGTGATTGGGCAACTGACCCTTACCAATAACGAGGAATTCGGCGTCGATTGGTTCGCAAAGTACAACAGGCGGTTCGTGGGCACCTCGCGTAACAATAGTGTCTTTGGATTAAATGACCCGAGGATTCCAATCCCTGGGTCCTCCGTAGCCCCTGGCAGCAGCGTGGCACCGGTTGTTCCCAATATTCTCGATCCGGCCAATCTGATCAACTTCAGCCAAATCATTCAAAACGTAGGCAGCGGAACCAATATTTACGTGGCAGCCGGCAACGCCTTCGCGGCTATTGTGCATCTGCTGGAGTCCACGAATCGGTTCAGAGTTATGTCTCGGCCAACCGTTTTCACCAGCAACAACAAAAAAGCTATTATCGCTTCGGGGCAGGAGGTTCCGGTGCCTGTAAATACCCTTTCGAATGCGAATGTTGGAGGGGTTATAAACAACACAGCTGCCGTTTCGGCGAGTATCGAGTACAAGAAGGTCGTGCTTCAGCTCGAGGTCGTGCCGCTTATCAATTCCGAGAAGGAAGTGTCGCTCGATATTTTGCAAAAGATCGACAGTATCGTCCCGGGGGCGGCCGTAAATATCAGCGGCAACCAGGTCCCAGTCATCGCTACGCGTTATATACGCACGAATGTTTCCGCAGGCAACGGATCGACCATTGTTCTCGGGGGGCTAATTGAAGACCAAAAGGGGAAGAGCTATGAAGGGTTTCCTTATCTCTCGCGCATACCCCTCATTGGCGCGGCCTTTCGTTCCACATCGAGTGCCAAGGAGCGTCGCGAACTAATCGTTCTCATGTGTCCAGAGGTTACCTTGACTAAGCTGGATCTTTATCGACTGCGGCAGAAGTGGGAGAACAACAATACACATTTTGGTCCGGACCTCGACCAGGGCGCGTGTCCAGACTGCCCCAAAGTGGAGACGGGCAAACAGATAAACTTACCGCCGCCGGATCTTCCTGAAGGCCAAGACATGCATTAAGACTCGCAATTATGAAACGAATTGCTCTTGTTTTGATTGTTGGGTTAACTGCGACCGTAGGACAGGCCGACGAGTTTGACATTGTCGATTATGGTATTTTTCGGTCTCTCGATCCTTTGGCCCAACGGGATGAGTGGGGAACCACTCATCAGATGCCTCACGTGAACGCTACTGATTTTGCGCCCAGATATTCGTGGCGATGGATCTACTATTTTAAGGGCCGCAACCAACTCGTTCTGGATCCCGGGTACGTTGGAGCGCTGCAAACGGCGTTGCGGCGGCTGGGCTATTATTGCGGTCCCGTCGATGGCGTGTATTCACCAGAAGTAAGCTACGCTATCGCGCGGCTCCAAAAGAATTATTCCATGCGCGTAACGGGTACGCTCACCACACCCGTCCGGCGCGCGTTATTTATGCCTTGAGTCCCGCTGAATGAACGGAGCCCCGAGTCAGTCGCTGATTAATTTGCTCCTCGAAAGCGGTGTGTCTTCGAATGAAGAGGCCGCCGAGTTGGCCACTAATCTCAACGGAGGTTCGTGGGTAAGTCAGGTGCTCGATTCGGGCAAGGTGGACGAGCAACGTTTCCTCAGCGCAATCGGGAATTTCTTCCGGGTGCCGATCGTCTCAATCGACGCAAAAAAAATCGATCGCACCACTTTGTCGATTCTGCCGAGCCGTTTTGTTTTTCAACATCAGATTCTGCCGATCGAGACGAAAGAAAATTCCGTGGTGCTGGCGACCTACGATCTTTTCAATTCGGTCGGGCGGCAGCTTGCCGGGCAGCTGTTGAAAAAAACCCCCGAATGGGTGCTCGTGCCGCGCGCGCAGCTTCTGCGCGCGATGAAAACTCTTTATGGCGTTGGCGCGGAGACCTTTGACGAGATTCTGAAGACCAGGGGATCCATGGACGTCCTGGAGGACACCGAGACCGCCATTGAGTTGAATGCCGACGATCCCGAAGCGTCAGTTGTCAAATTTGTTAACCAGATCATTCGCGAAGCTATCGCAGAGCGCGCGACTGATATTCACGTCGAACCGCTGGAAAACGATCTGCGCATTCGATATCGGATCGACGGCATTTTGCACGAAGTCGCTGTGCCACCGCAGTTGCGCGTCTTGCAGTCCGCGATCATCTCGCGTTTGAAGGTGATGTCACATATGGACATTGCCGAGCGACGACTTCCACAGGACGGGCGGATGAATTTGCACGCGAGCAATGTGGAGATAGACGTGCGCGTGTCGACGATTCCAACTGTCAACGGCGAGTCAATCAGCCTGCGTTTGCTAAGCCGCGGCGAACAGCACTTCAATTTCGAGCGACTCGATTTGGGCGATAGGCAGGAAGAGATCATTCGGAACCTCCTCACCCAACCGAACGGAATTATCCTGCTGACGGGTCCTACCGGCTGTGGGAAATCAACTTCGCTGTATTGTTTTCTAAGCAGCATCAATTCGGTGCAGCGCCGCATCATTACGATTGAAGAACCGGTGGAATATCGAATCCCTGGTGTCTCGCAAATCGACGTGAAACCAGAGATTGACCTGACTTTCGCAAAAGGCCTGCGCCACATTTTGCGACAAGACCCGAATGTAGTCATGGTCGGCGAAATTCGAGACGTCGAGACTGCGGACATTTCGATTCGCGCCGCGATGACGGGTCACCTTGTTTTCAGCACACTCCACACGAATGACGCCGTAGGTGGTATTACGCGTTTGCTCGACATGGACGTAGAACCGTTTCTGCTTGCTTCTGTGGTGAAGTCGTTTATCGCCCAACGGCTCGTGCGCACGATTTGCCCGGATTGCGTCGAAGAAGTCGATTATCCCCGCGATTATCTCGCTGAGATCAGTTTCCCTTTGAAGGAACTCGGTACTCGTTTCCGGCGCGGGGCCGGTTGTGATCAATGTCGCCATACCGGTTACCAAGGTCGCGCAGCGATTTATGAAGTCTGCGTCATCACGGAGCCGCTGCGAAAGCTGATCATGCGGAGGCGTGACGGCAGCGAGTTGAAGCAATGTGCTATTGCCGAAGGTATGGAGACTTTGCGGCAGGATGGCTGGCGCCGCGTAGCCCAGGGCAAAACAACCATCGAAGAAGTTGTTCGCGTCACGCAGACTGACGAAGTGATGGCTGAAACCGCTGCAGAAGCGGAGCCGGTCGTGGCCGCCGGAGCGGCCTAAATGCGCTAAGCGCGGGGGCTCCTTCGTCCTCTCATTCGCCGCGCAATTCACGAATTGCTTTGGCGTAATCGTTGGAACGAAAAATCGACGTGCCCGCGACAAGAACGTTCGCGCCGTTTTCGACTGAGATTCGGGAGGTTTTTGGATTAATGCCGCCATCCACCTCGATGTCGATCTTGTGTTCGCGCGAATGGTTCCATTTTGCCGCGCGCCTGACCTTTTCCATCTGATCATCGCGGAATGGTTGTCCGCCAAAACCCGGATGAACAGTCATGACGAGCAGCATATCGAACTTCCCGAAGAACGGTTCGATCATTTCAAATGGAGTTTCGGGATTTAGCGTGAGGCCGGCGCGGCAACCGGCCTCTCGAATTTGCTGCAACGTTTTGACAACGTCGTGTTTGGCTTCCGGTTCCACGTGGACGGTGATTGAGTTTGCGCCGGCTTTGACAAAGCGCGGCACATAATGATCGGCATGCTCGATCATTAAATGTACATCCAGCGGCAGGCTTGTTTCCTTGCGGACGAATCGCACAACGTCTGGTCCGAACGAAATATTGTCGACGAAATGGCCGTCCATGATATCACAATGAATCCAATCGGCGCCTGCTGCCTCGACACGATGAATTTCCCCAGCGAGCCGCGAGAAATCCGCCGCTAGGATTGATGGGGCGATAATGATTCTTCCCATGGAGTGATGGAGTAATGGAGTAATGGAGTAGTGGCAAGTCCCATGGGAAATACTCCAGCACTCCCATACCCCATTACTCCATCAGAATACGCTTGACGGCGGGCTGCACCTTCTCATGTTACCGCGTTTCAGCCGGCCGAATCGCGCCGCGCGTTTCCTTCGAGCTGGACAGTGCTGCTAATAAATAATTCATGTTCAACGGATTTTTCGGCTGGCTATCCAGCGACATCGGGATCGATCTTGGCACAGCGAACACTCTTGTTTACGTAAAAGATCAAGGGATCGTTTTACGTGAGCCTTCTGTGGTAGCGGTGCAGGCCGGCACGAACCGAGTGCTGGCCGTGGGAGACGAAGCCAAGCGCATGCTGGGTCGCACACCGGCGAATATCGTTGCGGTGCGGCCACTCAAGGACGGCGTGATCGCTGACTTCGAAGTTACCGAGGCGATGTTGCGGCACTTCATCACCAAGGTGCATAATCGCAAGGTGCGGGTGAAACCGCGCGTCGTTATTGCGGTGCCATCCGGAATCACGGAAGTGGAAAAGCGCGCGGTGCGTGAATCAGCCACGCATGCTGGGGCGCGCGAAGTCTATTTGATCGAGGAACCGATGGCGGCGGCGATCGGTGTCGGACTGCCAGTGCAGGATCCTGCAGGTAACATGATCATCGATATCGGGGGCGGAACGACGGAGGTCGCAATCATTTCGCTCTCCGGCATTGTGTTTAGTCGGAGTGTTCGCGTTGCCGGCGACGAGTTGGACGAGGCGATCGTACAATACATGAAGCGCGCGTATAATTTGATGGTTGGTGAGCGCACTGCTGAAGAAATCAAAATTAAGATCGGCTCGGCGTATCCGAGTGAAAAGGAAACCAGCGTCGAAGTTAAAGGCCGCGATCTGGTCGCTGGTCTGCCCAAAACATTGATGATCACCTCTCAAGAGGTCCGCGAAGCTTTGCTCGAACCGATCTCGACGATAGTCGATTCGGTGCGAATCACGCTTGAGCGTTGTCCGCCCGAGCTGTCTGCAGACTTGGTTGATCGCGGGCTTGTGCTGGCAGGCGGCGGCGCGTTGCTGCGCGGCTTCGACAAGCTTTTGAGTGAGGAAACCGGGTTGCCTGTCCATGTAGCGGAAGATCCGCTCAGCGCAGTGGCGGAGGGGACAGGCAAATGCCTCAATGAACTTAAATTTTTGCGTCAGGTGGCCTCAGCCGATCGCCAGTGGCGCTAATATTGGCAGACACCGGAAAGCAGGAACCGGAAAGCTCGTTAGCCGTCTGCCGGTGAGTTGTCGAGTACCTAATCGGCAATTGGCAGTTGGTGATTGGCAATTCCAATGAGGAGCCGCACAAACATCATCGCGCTGCTGATTTTCGGCGCCGTTCTGGGGTATTTCCTCAGCTTCGGTCCGGAAACAACACAGAACTTCAAGGCTGGCGTCTATCGGTTGCTGGCGCCATTTTTGACCGGTGGCTCTGGAATCAAAAAGCAGATTACCTCTGTGCGGTCAGGGTTAAAGTCGCTTGACGAATTGGAGCACGAGAACGCCGCGTTAAACGTCGAAAATCGAGAGCTGCGCGCGACTAACAAGAGCTTGCGCGATGTTGAGCACGAAGTGAATCGTCTGCGCCACGCCCTCAATTACCGCGAGCGCTCGGTGTTCAAATTAGTCGCGGCTGAAGTGATCGCGCGCGATGCGTCGAGTTGGTGGCGAACGCTCACCATAAACCGCGGCAGGAAAGACGCGATCGAAACGGACATGCCGGTGGTAACCGACGTTGGGTTGGTCGGAAAAACGACGACCGTAAGCGACACGATTTCCGTCGTTTTGCTGGTTTCTGATGAAAACTGCCGGATCGCAGCTTCGGTTGAAGGGAGCCGCGAACAGGGGATTGTTTCTGGTGAGCGCGTGACAGGGGGACTCACGCCACTTTTGGATCTGAATTTTCTGTCAAAGCAGGCTGATTTGAAGCCCAGCCAGAAAGTTTATACTTCAGGAGTTGGCGGTGTTTTTCCGTCGGGGTTGCTCATTGGAAGTGTGAAGAGTTTCCGTGTGCGCGAACTGGACGCTCAGGCGCAGCTAACACCTGCCGTCGAACTTTCTCATCTGGAGGACGTTTTTGTCGTGACGGGTCGACGATGATTTTTTTCCTTCTCCTTTTGGGATTGGTGCTGGTGGCGCAGATTGCCGAACTTTTCATTCCGGCGCTGCCGTGGCTCTACAACTCGCATGTTTACATCGTGCCAGTGATTGTTTTCTACGGCGCAATGGCATTGCCTTTTCCTCTCATGCTCGCCCTGGCGTTCTTCGCCGGGGTTTTATTGGATGCACTTACCGTTCAGGTGATCGGAGGCAAGGTTGAAATCTCAGCCGGATCATCGATACTGCTCTACGGTGTGCTGGCGGGAATAATGCATGGCCTGCGACCGCTTTTCGCCCGCGGTCGTTGGGAAGTGCATTGTCTCCTGAGCGGCGTTTTCACCTCGCTAATAGTTCTGGCACAATACCTCATGATTACTTTTCGCCGCGGCTCGCTTGTGTTTAGTCGTGAAATCTGGTGGCAGATCGGCGGGCCGGGTCTTATCGCGATGGCTATCGCGCCCATTTTCTTCTGGGGGTTACAATGGCTCGGGCAGATCACCGCTTATTCATACGGTCCTGAAAGGGGACAGCTCGAATGAGCAAGCGACGCCTGAGTTCCCGTCTGCGGATTCAATTTCTCGGCCTTTTCATGCTGTTGGGCGTCGGCTCGCTCGGTGTTCGACTTTGGTGGATACAAGTGGCGCACGGTCAGGAATGGACGGCACAAATTCGCGGCAGCTCCCAGGTGACTGTGCGCATTCCATCGGTGCGCGGCGAGATCAAAGACCGTAACGGCACAACCTTGGTCCAAAACCGGGCCAGTTATGAGGTTGATTTCTATCTGCCAGAAATGGTCAAAGGTTACCGCGAACGGTTCGGTTCACCGCCCACGAGTGAATATCGGGCGATCATCAGCGGAATGCCTAAGAACATGAAGGAGCCGGATATCATCAAGATCGTGAATGATGGGATCGTTCCGCGCCTCAACCAGCTTGATCTGGCGCGCGATTACAATGCCGGCAAGCTGCAGAAACATTTTCGCAATGATACAGAGGTTCCTTTTCAATACATCAAGGATATCGATTTCCCTACCATGGCGAAGTTCGCCGAGCACGATGTAGGACTCCCGGGTGTTGATCTCGCCATTAAGCCGGTGCGTTCGTACGTCTATGGCGCGCTGGCATCCCATATTCTTGGTTACGTCGGTGCACCGGACGACATCGATAAGGACGAAGCCAGGAAGTTCACGTTTTACCAGGCGGACGTGGAAGGAAAATCGAACATTGAGAAAGCGGCGGACGAATATTTGCGTGGGAAACCCGGGGTGCGGTATTTGCGGCGCAATGCGAAGGGCGCCATCGACGGAATTTTGCGCGAAGATCCACCGCAACAGGGAGCGAACGTTTTATTGACGATCGACGCCCGTATCCAGGCCATCACAGAGGAAGCATTGCGATCCGTCGGCCGCGGCGCGGCCGTCGTCGTCGATCCCAACACCGGCGAAATCCTCGCAATGGCTTCGGTGCCGTCGTTCGACCCAAATACCTTTGTCCCCAGCATCAAAGCAAAAGATTGGGAGGTGCTCCAGAAGGATGAAGCCACCCCGCTCGTCAATCGCGCGGTGAGCGGGTTCCCGCCCGGATCAACATTTAAGCTAATCACCTCACTCGCTGGCCTGCGTCGTGGTCTGGCGAAGCAGAAGTTCACATGCTACGGCGGCGTTCAGTACGGCGATCATTATTTCCAATGCTGGGCCGCCGAAAAGCATTACACGCACGGCACACTGTCGCTGCCCGACGCGATCAAAGTATCGTGTAATGCCTTCTTTTATCAGTACGGTAACGCCGCAGGCATCGATTCGATCGACCGCGTGGGCGATTTGCTTGGTTTGGGAAAACCATCGGGACTGAATTTAACCGGCGAACAACCTGGAGTTCTGCCAGGGCCGGACTGGATGCGGATTTATTATCCTCAAGAACGATGGTCTCAAGCGTACACGGCTAACGTTTCAATCGGACAGGGCTACGATCTAGCGACGCCTCTGCAAATGGCCATGGCCTATTCGACTCTCGCGAACCGAGGCATCTCTTATTATCCGCGGCTAGTGAAGAAAGTACTGAATCAGGACGGTACACCAGCCCTGGATGAAGATGGAAAGATCGCCGTTCCTGACGAGCCTAAAGTGCACGCCGATTTTCGCACCGAGGTTTCACCTGCAGATATAGAGTTGGCGCGACGCGGATTTTGGAACGTGGTGAACGCAGGTGGTGGAACAGGTGGCCGGGCACGCTTGGATGGAGTGCAGGTCGCAGGCAAAACCGGCACCGCTCAGGCGAAATACAAGGGCAGAGAAGATACAATTTCCTGGTTTGTTTGCTGGGCCCCGTTCGACAATCCCAAATATACGGTCTCAGTGATGGTGCAGGGTGGCGAACACGGCGGCAGCGTCGCGTGCCCGATCGCCGCGCGGATTATGGAACGCTCATTGGCGATGGACGAGGGAAAGTTCGAAGCGCAGGTCGCGTGGCTTCCTCCAGCGCATAAGACCAATCCTTTTCAAATGATCAAGGAAGTGAGCTTCAAGGATTCGGGAATAAACGGTGGCGGCGGTGACGACGAGAATGCCAACACCTCGCAAGGCGCAGACGTCCAGATGGCGGGAGCGGGCGCGGATCCCGACGTTGAACCGGAAGCAGATTCACGCGGAAGAGTAGCGCGTCGGGGTGCGGCTTCGGCGGCTCGCTCTATCCCGGTTGCAGCGCCCCAGCCACAACGCAACTTCTTTCAGCGTCTTTTCGGAATCAAGCGCCAGCCCGCACCGCCTCCTCCACCGCCGCCCAGCCGGAAGCAGCGCAACACAACAAGATGAACCTTCGGTCAGAATCGCTCCTGCAGCTCGTATCGGCAGCTCCGCTGATGACCGACCAACCCCTCCACTTTTATGATAGACAAGGTCAGAAAGATTTTGGGTCTTCCTTCACGAAAAACTGGCAACAAGCTCGTCCTGAGTGTCGAGAAACTCGAGACCCGTGTAGCTTTGCTCGAAGGCGGCCGACTTGAGGAATACAGTGTTGAGCGTAAGAGCTCACGGAACATCGTAGGCAGCGTCTACAAGGGTAAAGTCAAAAACATCGAGATGGGGTTGAAGGCGATGTTTGTCGACATCGGCTTCGAAAAAAATGCGTTCCTTCATTTCTGGGACGCCATTCCTGCGGCGCTCGATAGCGGCATCGAAGAAATCGACAGACGGTCTAACAAGCGCCCTCGAAAACGGATCACGGTAAAAGATATACCAAGCATTTACCCGGTCGGCTCGGACGTGATTGTGCAGGTCACCAAAGGCCCAATCGGCACTAAGGGTCCGCGCGTCACGACGAATCTTAGTTTCGCCGGGCGCTATTTGGTCCTGATGCCATTCAGCGATCGCAGCGGTATCTCGCGAAAAATTGAAGAGCCCAAAGAACGCGAGCGACTGCGCAAGGTTCTGCGGCAGTTGGATATTTCTGAAGGGATTGGCGTCATCATCCGCACAGTTGGAGAAGGTCAACGCGCTAGGTACTTTGTCCGCGATTTACGCGTTCTGCTGGATCAGTGGTCCAAAGTTGATCAAGCCATTCGCGACAACCCCGCCCCGTGCCGGCTGTTTGAAGAACCGGACTTGGTCGAGCGCACGGTCCGTGATTTTCTTACCGAAGAAATCAACGAGATCCTTTGCGACGATCGCGGGGCAACGGATCGAATGATCGACATGGTCGGTCAAATCTCCCGGCGCGCGAAAAACCGTGTTCGCTACTACGATGGTGCCACGCCGATTTTTGAAACTTACGGTGTGCAGAAACAAATTGATGACGCGTTTCACAGGCAAGTCTGGCTCAAGTGCGGCGGATATATTGTGATCGACGAGACTGAGGCGCTGGTCGCCATCGATGTGAACACCGGACGGAACAAAGGTGGGCGCGACGTCGAGAAAACAATCTTACAAACCAATCTCGAAGCAGCGGACGAGATCGCGCGCCAGCTTCGATTACGCAACATCGGGGGATTGATCATTGCTGACTTCATCGACATGAAGGGCCGCAGAGATCAGCAGGCGGTTTACAATTTGATGAAGGAACGGCTCAAGCGCGACAAGGCCAGAACCCATGTGCTTCCCATTTCACAGCTCGGTCTGATGGAGATGACGCGCCAAAGGGCGCAGGAAAGTCTGAGCGACACGATTTATGAAAATTGTCCTTATTGCGGCGGGCGGGGCGTGGTGAAGACGACGATGAGTACGAGTGTGGAATTACATCGGACGCTCAATACCGTCATGCGCAGGTACCAGGATTCCATCCACGACATTAGGGTGATCCTGAACCCTGACGTTTTGAAGCGATTAAAAGAGGAAGATGAGGAACTGCTTGTGGAACTGGAGCGCCGTTACGCCGGTAGGCTGATGTTTCGGGCCGATCCCACATTTCATCATGAGAAATTCGTCATTACCGACGCCAATACTGGGGCAGAACTCAAGCCCTGAGTTCGGCAGGGACGCCTGAAAAAGCTTGCAATTTTGGGCCCGCCGGCTCAGACTCGCGGCATCCAGACGTGCCGTGAAAGTCGTTTACCAACTCGGCTTGGGCAATGTCTGGAGGCACTTACGCTAAGGAGAAATGGATGAAAAAGCTGCTGTTGTGCCTGATGGGGACCGCTTTGGTCGCTTCGGCCGCTTTTGCCGGGGTTGGGTATTCAGGCAAGGAAGTAAAGCAGGTCGCTCCACCGCCGTGCCCTGAGTGGTACGCGGACCGGGAAATCAACGTCTCGCTTTGGGGCACGTACGTTTTTACGGGAGAAGAGTGGATCAATGATCGCTATATCGAGGCCGATCACGCCTGGGGCGGTGGCGTCGATCTGAAGTACTTTTTCATGCGGTACGTTGGCCTGGGGATTGAGGGCTGGGTAGTTGATGCTCGGCAGGCGCGCCAGGATATCTTCGTTGATTTCAGCGACGGAATCTTTGCCAGTAGCGTTCACCGCGAGAGCAACGCGATCGGCGCAGTGCTGGGCACTGTCACCCTGCGTTATCCGATCCCTTGCTCGCGCTTCGCGCCGTACGTTTTTGGTGGAGGTGGCGGAATCTTTGGCGGTGGCCAGAAGCAAGTCAACGAGCGTTTTGTCGAGCCGGGAGAAGGTTTCGATATCGTGGCGACGACCGGTCATACAGATGCCGAGACACGAGCGATCGGCCAGGTCGGCGGCGGTATGGAGATCCGCCTAACGCCGCACATCGGCTGGGTCAGTGATTTCAGCTGGAACTTCGTGGACGGTCCAAACAATAACTTTGGTATGGTCCGCACCGGTGTGAACTTCGCGTTCTAGGCCGTTCCCAAGAGCATTTGTCATGGCGGCGTCTGGAATACCAGACGCCGCCTTTTTTGTGCGCGCACGAGATTTGCGAAGCTGACCATGCGCACGAAATTACGTTGATGTCGTTTATCGAGACATTGGACAGCCTTGCTCTGAGAAAATCGGAGCTGATCGAGCGCTTTGAGCATCTGATTGCGCCTAAATCCGATCAGGAACTGGAAGCCATGGCGCAAAGTTCTCGCGCGCTCACATTGCAAAATTTTGGGCGGACAATGCGGCTCTTTGCTCCCCTCTATCTTTCCAACGAATGCATCAACAATTGTCAGTATTGTGGTTTCTCGCGGGATAATCCCATCCTGCGTGTCACCCTTACCGCCGATGAAGTTGTAGCCGAAGCGCAACATCTCGCGCGGGAGGGATTTCGCCAAATCCTCCTTGTTGCGGGCGAGCATCCGAAGTTTGTGAGCGGCGGTTATCTCGTCGAGTGCGTGCGCGCCCTCGCCTCCGATTTTTCGTCGATTTCTATTGAGGTCGGCCCGATGGATACCGAGGATTACGTGCCGATCGTCGAGGCTGGCGCCGAAGGGCTCGTCGTTTATCAGGAGACTTACAATCCCGGTGTGTATGCCGAGATGCATACGGCTGGCCCGAAACGCGATTTTAATTATCGACTTGATTGTGCCGAACGCGGCTACGCCGCCGGTTTTCGCCGATTAGGAATCGGCGCGCTTATTGGCCTAACGAGATGGCAGGATGAAGCCGTCGCACTGGCTGCGCACTTGGAACACTTGTTCAAACACTGTTGGCAAGCACAGATTGCCGTGAGCGTGCCTCGTTTGCGTCCGGCAGCCGGCGGATTTCGCCCGCTATTCACGATGAGCGACCGCGAACTTGTGCAATTGGTGTGCGCGTTGCGCATCACGTTCCCGCAGGTCGGGATCGTGCTGAGTACGCGCGAGCGCGCGCCGCTCCGCGATGCACTGGCTTCCATTGGCGTAACAATGATGAGTGCCGGCAGTCATACCGAGCCGGGCGGTTACACCCGGCAAGGCCGCGAACATCTGCATCTCACCGTGCGTGGCCGCATCGTCGCTCCGGAATACCAGAACGGCGAAGACCAACTCGCCACCGGCCAATTCGAGATCAGCGACGAACGTTCCCCCGCTGAAATCGCTGCTGTCCTTCGCCACCAGGGACTCGAACCAGTTTGGAAAGATTGGGACCAGGCGTTGTCTGCAAACACGAATGGACACGAATGAACACGAATGATGAGCACGAACGACGCGTGACCATTGTTGCACGCGCGCAGCGCGCTTCAGAGTGCGGCGGCTTGACGCCGCTTTAACGCTTCAACACTTCAACGTTTTAACGTCGCGCAGCCGTGAAAATTTCACTCAATGGGGAAACCGTTGATGCTCGCGAAGCGAAAACGATCGCCGAGTTAGTTGATCGTTACCAATTGCCGCCGCAATCGATTTTGGTGGAGCACAACGGTCTGGCCTTGCATCGACACGAATGGCCAGGGCGTTCACTTGCCGAAGGCGACCGCATCGAATTCATCCGCGTCGTTGCCGGTGGATAGGCAAAATTAACTAGAACTCAGCTGCGCTTTTCACCACCACGCGCATCCCATCGGTTTGGATGACAGTTACTGGCGTTTCGCGTGCTATGAATTCGCCTTCGGTGACGACATCGACAAGGTGATCGGCGAAACGCGCTTTGCCGCTGGGTCGCAACACGGTGACGGCTGTGCCTTGCATTCCGGGCGTGAGCGCCAGAGCGGTTGCGAATTGTCGCGGCGCGCCGGTGAGAGATGGTCCGGGAGGATTTGAATCGAACAACGCAAAGCGCCGGTACAAATTGGTACGCGGAAGATAGCGCGCAAGGAGCGCAATCACGATCAACGCTCCCACGAGCGCGATGAACATGTTGAGCAACGGGATGGCAAGCATTTTGCCGGTCGGTAGAAAGGGTTGCTGCGGGTAGCGGTCGATCATTGCCCACAGCAATGATGCGATGATCAGAAACACGCCGACAACTCCGAAAACGATTGTGCTGTGCGCGAAGAAAAGTATTTCGATCAGTACCAGGATCAATCCCAGAACGAAGAGCGCCACAACTTCCCAGCCGGCGAGCCCGGCGAAATAATGGCCAAGGAAAAAGAGCGCGAAACAAATCGCCGAGATAACGCCGGGCCACGTCACACCGGGGATCTTGAATTCCAAATACGCGCCGAGAATTCCGCCAAGCAGCAGCAACGGCGCAAGCGCGGTGATCCAAAATGCCAGCTGCTCGAAGCCAGTTGGCTCGATCTTGGCGACGTTGCCCTTGAGTCCGGCTTTCTTGGCCAGATCAGCGACCGAATCGACAATCCCTTCCGCGAGTAGCGGTTTGCCGTTTATTTTCTCGATGGCTTCCTGCGCGTTGAGAGTAAGGACTGCGCCTTTTGGATGCACGACGCGGTCGCCGATTTTCACTTCCTTCTCTTTGTTCATGAATGCCTCCCCGAGGTCGGGATTATGGCCGTTCTTAATGGCGGAGCCCCGGATGAGTGCAGACCAGTACGAAATCGTTTTCTCCTTTGCCGTGGCGGGCAGATCTTCGCCCGTCGAAAGGATCGGTGCAGCAGCGCCAATTGCGCTTACCGGTGCCATGTAAACGTGTTGCGTGGCGATGACAATAAGCGCGCCGGCCGATCCTGCATTTGTGTTAATGAACGCGTACGTCGGAATTTTGATTTGATTAAGCGCGTTGACGATCTCAGTCGCTGTGTCGAGGCGGCCGCCGTATGTGTTCATATCGAAAATAATGGCGGAAGCGTTATTGCTTTCGGCCGTTTTCACCGCGCGTCGCAAAAAGGTTAGCAGCGATGGAGCGACTTCACCGTGAAGCGGCACAACAACAACGTCGCCTTTGTGAATCGTTTCGGCGGCAGGAGCCGACGCAGAGACGCCAAGGACAAAAGCGGAGCAAATGCTGATCGCGAATATCTTCATGTTTTCAATTGATCAGGCGCGGATAAGCTTGGCAGTTTCTCTGTGGCAATTCCATCAGAAACAATCGAGCAAATCGCGGCGGCAAACGACATCGTCGAAGTGATCGGTTCGTATTTCCCTTTGAAACGCGCGGGAGCGAATTTCAAGGCGCTCTGCCCATTTCATCAGGAGAAAACAGCATCGTTCATGGTGAGCCCCAGCCGGCAGACATTTCATTGTTTTGGCTGCGGAGCTGGCGGCAGCGTTTTCCGATTCGTCATGGAATACGAACACCTCGATTTTCCAGCAGCCGTGCACAAGCTCGCAACGCGGGCCGGAATCACCATCGTCGAAGAACGTGGTGCGGCAGATGAAAATCGACAATATGAAACCCGCCGCAAATTAGTAAAGTTACATGCCGAAGCTGCGGAATGGTTCCACGAAAATCTCATTAAGAAGGAAATCGGTGAACCGGCGCGTAAATATTTAAAGCAACGCGGAATCACGGCCGAAATCGCTAAGCGCTGGCAGCTTGGCTACGCGCCTGATGAATGGGACGCGTTTGGCGGTTGGGCGCGGACGCAAGGGTACGAACAGCGCGATCTGCTGGCGAGCGGGCTTATCAAACCGAAGGACGAAAATCAAACCTCAAACATCACACCTCAAACTTCATACGATCGTTTTCGCGGTCGGATCATGTTTCCCATTTGCAACGACGTTGGCGAAGTGATCGCGTTCAGCGGACGTCTGCTGAAAGACGAGGAAGGCGCGGCGAAATACCTGAACTCACCCGAGACGCCGCTCTTCAGAAAAGGCAACGTCCTTTTTGGATTGCACAAATCCAAGCGTCCCCTGATCGAAGCGAACTGTGCAATTGTGTGCGAAGGCCAACTCGATTTGATCAGCTTGTTCGAGGCTGGGATCACGAATGTGGTCGCGCCACAGGGGACTGCCTTCACTGAAAATCAAGCGCGTATCCTGAAGCGTTTTGCTGACGAAGTGGTTCTGTGCTTCGATTCGGACGCAGCCGGCGCCAAAGCGGCCGAGCGCTCGCTCGATGCACTACTGGAAAACGATTTTATCGTCCGGGTCATGGAGTTGCCGCCGGGCGAGGACCCGGATTCTCTCGTTCGCCGCGACGGAAAGGAGCAATTCGAAAAACGCGTCGCGAACGCGCGTGATTTTTTTGATTATTGGATCGATCGAGAGATTGGGAGCATCGACTTAACTTCGATGGGAACGAAGATTCAAGCAGCGCGCAGTTTGGCGGCGACTGTGTCGCGAGTGCACGATCCCGTCCTGCGGGGAGAGGTTGTGAACAAAGCATCGGCGCGCCTCGGTGTTGCGCCTGCGGATTTCGAATCACTTCTGGCAAAGCACGCTCGCGTGCCAGGTGGACCCGTGAACTCGAGCGCAACTGAAACTCGTGCCGCGGCGAGTCCACCACATGATATTGTGATGCTTTGCCTGCTGGCGTTGCGCGATGCAGGCGCCCGCAATTTCCTTCGCGCGCAAAATTGGCGCGAGATTCTCGAGCAGGTACCGGACACGAACCTGCTGATACGGATTCTCGAAAGCGACCTTGCACCGGATGACACTGCGTCGCTCAACGCATTTATGGCTACCCTTTCACCAGAGGAGGAACGGCTCGCTTCCTCATGGCTGATGCAAAAGATGCCCGCGGCCACGGAAACAGTGGTAGAGAAGTGGTGGCAGGGGATTTGTCAGAGTGTCATGCGCCGTCGTCTGGAGACGGCAAAAAACCGGATCAAAGTCCCTGGGTTGAGCGCTGGTGAGGTGCTAAATTTACAAAAACAAATTCTTGACCTGCAGGAACAGCTCCACGACTTTTGGCGGCCAATCGGCGGAGGCGACACGTAGGTGTCTTCACTGCCGCGTGGCAGGCCGAAGGTCTTAGACCAAATCCTTAACCGAACAAACTTGGCAAGGCATTCGAAACGAAGGGGGGGCAGCCGACAGTCGTCGGCTCGTCGGCTTAAAAGCAAGCGAAGCCGCAGGGCACCGAAAAGGCGTTTGAATTCACAAGGAAATCACAGCAAGCCGCCGCGACTCAATTCTCGGAAGCCAGCGCGTATCAAGTCTTCGTTACAACGACGTAGCGGCAATGGATCTCTTTCGATGCCCGCGCTCGGAGTAACGGGTTTGTATTCTTCGGTCGAAGTTCAAGCGCGCATTCGCGAGCTGATCAAACTCGCGAAAGAACAGGGTTATCTCACGTTCGACGATCTGAACGAGGCTTTACCACAAGGAATCACCGACGCCGACGAACTCGATCTGATCCTCACGCGTCTGCGCCGTCTGGAGATTGACATCATTGAGGCCTCCGAAGTTGACCGGTACAGGGACGGCAAAAAAGACGTCGACGAGGAGGAAGAAGAAGAAGAAGGGAGAACGGCAACCAAGGTTGATATTCTGGACGATCCGGTGCGCATGTATTTGAAGCAGATGGGGCAGGTTCCGTTGCTGACTCGAGACCAGGAAGTCCAGATCTCGAAGCGAATTGAAGAGGCTGAAGCGATGGTGCAAAAACATCTGAGTCGCTTCGGCTTTGTTGCCCGCGGCCATCTGGATCTTGCCCAAAAACTCATCGAAGGCCGGGAACGGTTCGATCGCGTGATCCTCGATAAGAAAATCGAGAGCCGCGAGCGATACATGAAGAACCTCCCGCGATTGTGTAAGCAGGTGGAGCAATTGAGCGCATCCATCAGCCGGCACTTTTTCGAGTTTGCGCGCGATCTTTCAAAGAAAGCGTCGCAAAAGCGCAAGGCACTGCAAAGAACGATGGCGACCCTGCAAAAGATTTACCCTCGTTTTTACCTAAAGCAGCGGGTAACCGAAGAATTCGTGCACTTCGCCGATGAGGCGCACCACACGTCGCTATATCTCCAGACCGAGGTCGCCAAAAATCCTCGCAGCAAAAAACGGCGGTTACAGCTTCAGAATAAGGTCCGCGATTTGGAAAAAAGCCTGTGGTTTTCGCTTTCCGATTATTCCGAGGAATATCGGATGCTGAAAACCTGGCTGCGCCAGGCATTCAAGGCCAAAACCGAAATGGTTGAGGCCAATCTTCGTCTGGTTATTTCTATCGCAAAGAAGTATACCAATCGCGGTTTGTCGTTTCTCGACCTGATTCAGGAAGGAAACATGGGGCTGATGAAGGCAGTCGAGAAGTTCGAGTATCGGCGCGGATACAAGTTTTCGACCTATGCGACCTGGTGGATACGTCAGGCGATTACTCGGTCGATCGCCGACCAGGCGCGCACGATCCGAATTCCAGTGCACATGATTGAGACGATCAACAAACTCTTGCGCGTGCAAAAACAGCTGGTCCAGGAATATGGGCGGGAGCCTACGCCTGAGGAAGTAGCTGAGGAGGTCTTGCTGCCAGTGGACCGGGTTCGGGCAGTGCTAAAGATGGCACAACAACCAATCTCGCTGCAGTCGCCGGTAGGCGAGAGCGAAGAAACCAACTTTGGCGATTTTATCGAGGACAGAGGCGCCGAAAACCCGAGCGACATGACTGCGATCGTTTTGCTGAAGGAAAAGATCAAGGATGTCCTGGAAACGCTCACGGATCGAGAACGGCAAGTCCTCGAGCAACGATTCGGTCTCGTGGACGGCTACAGCCGAACGTTGGAAGAAGTAGGGAGGCAGTTCCAGGTTACTCGCGAGCGGATCCGGCAGATCGAGGCAAAAGCCTTGCGCAAAATGCGGCATCCAACCCGGATTCGGCAGCTGGAAGGATTTCTTGAAGCGCCGGGAATTTGATCATATTTTGGACCCTGTTCTAGCGCAACTTCGAGGCATGCAGACTGTTGAATCGGAGGGACAACATGGAACCTCAAGATGACAAAGAGCTATGGGATGTTTTGGGCCGGCTTCCTGAGCCCACGCTTTCGCCTTTTTTTGCTCGGAATGTCCTAAGAAAAATTCGGCGGGAACCGAGTCGTTTCGAGCGGGTGCGGAACTGGTTCAGCGTACGAAAGATTGTTGGAGCGTCGGCCGTGGCAGCGGTCCTTGTCGCCCTTGCTCTTGTCTCGCATTATCCGGGTCCGCGGACAACGTCTTCGAACGACTCAGATGTAGTGGCTAAAATCGATCCACAGGATTATGACGTCGTGGCTGATCTGGATGCATTGATCGCCTGGGATGAAAATACCGTGTGGGAAGATAAGCCAACCTTGTAAGTTCTTCATCGGTTTGGCGGCTTTTGCCCTGTGTTGCGCTTACGCGCAAGCGCAGCCGCAACAACAACATCGCGGCGGCCCGGTTGGCCGGCCGCCCCCAATGGCGGCACCTCGTGGACCCTCGCAAATGGGAGCGCCTCACGGGCCACCGCAAAGTCAACCTCATGGGCCGCCATCAGGTCAGCCTCAAAGGCCGCCTTCAGGGCCGCCTCAGAGGCCACCTTCAGGGCAGAGCGTAAGGGAACGCTGGCTCGCGATGCCGCCAGATGCCCGGCAAAATTTCCAGCGCAACGCCCAACTTTGGATGCAGATGACTCCGGAGCAGCGCAACCTCATGCGCCAACGGGAGACTACGCGAAGGCAAATTATGACACGCGACGCAGACGCGGCAGTTCGGGACTCGGGTCTTCAACTCAATCCACAGGAGCGCGCCCGGTTTGAATCTCGGTACATTCAGGAACGCCGAAAAGTCGAACAATCCCTCCGGAAGCAAATCGAAACGGAGAGGCAAAAGGAAATACCGGCACTCATTCAGCAGTTGAGAAAAGAGTTCCAGCTCGATGAGCTGGGGAAAAGCCCTGGTAAATCGGCCGCTTCGCCGAAGTAAGGGAAATAGACCGCCTTATCTCGCGCGGCCGACCCCCTCAGCGAGTTCCCGCTCAAAGAAATTAGGCTGGCTCGAAATAAGTTCGAGCCAGCCCGGTGTGGCTATTCCGGTCAAACTAGTACCGGTAATAATAGGGATAGCGATAATGGTTGCGATAATAACGATTGCCGCCATACCGATAGTACGGCCGATAATAGGATCGATAATAAGGTCTGGCGTAATATCGGTACGGATAATTGTAACCATAAGGGTTATACCCGTAATAGCCCGGACCGAACCCGATACTGAAGTAAACTTGAGCATCAGAACGCGTCGTCCCCGCGACCATAAAACCCCCGGCCACGACTGCGATTAACAGAAGTTTCTTCATGATTTCACCTCCCAGTAATTAAACAGGGGAATCGGTGGAAAGTTTCCTGGTTATTCGCATTTCGGGACATCCGGATATCCCCTGAGGGAGATAGTTTGACCGATCTGCTGATACTCGATATCGCGTAGCCGTAACGCATCAGCAGTTTTGTCTGCTCCCTCCCCCGGGAATGCGAGTACGGGTCCTCCTGTCAAAATTGGTCCCAAATAGATCTGCACTTTATCGATGAGCCGCTTGTCGAGCGCCTCACCAAGAACTTCGCCGCCACCCTCGATCAGCACGTTGGTGATGCCGCGTTTACCTAAATCCTTCAACACCGACGCCAGAGATTTTCGTTTGTAGATCAAAGTCCGCGCAGCAAATTTGTCGGACAAGACGCGAGCTTGGCGTGGCAAATTGCCTGAGCGGGTCAGCACAACGCGCCACGGTTGCCGTGCGCCGCGCACCCCGCGGATGGTCAAACGCGGATTGTCGGTTCGGACGGTTTCCGCGCCGACGAGCACCGCGTCTACGCGCGTGCGCAGCTGATGTGCGTCGTGCCGAGCATCGCGCCTGGTGATCCAGTGCGACTCGTTAGGCGGGCGTGTTAGGTGTCCATCGAGAGACATGCCGCACTTTGCGATTACAAAGGGTCGCCCCGTGACGATCCATTTGTTGAACGCTTCGTTCAGCCGCGTGCATTCTTCTGCCAGAATCCTGTCCCGCACGCGGACGCCGGCGTTTCGCAATTCGACCGTACCTCTGCCGGAGTGTCGCGGATTCATGTCCGTCGCGCCTATGACGACATTCTTAATTCCAGCCTTGATTATCGCACCCGTGCATGGCGCAGTGCGCCCGGCTGTCGAACATGGCTCCAGAGTTACATAGAGCGTAGCACGCGCGGGAATCGGCGCGCCGAAATCGCGCAGGCATTCAATCTCAGCATGCGCGCATCCTGCTTCTCTGTGATGTCCTTTAGACACTATCTGGTTGTCAATCACCAGCACGGCGCCCACTGCGGGATTCGGACTGGTTTGACCGAGCGCCTTTTTCGCCTCGTTCAAGGCAACGCGCATGAACTTTTCGTCGCGGTTGGTTGTCATGATGCAGGCAATCAAACATACACGAGTTCGCAGTGAGTTTGATCACGGAAACTTTACCAACCCCTTAAAATCTCCCGCGGGCTCCGCGTTCTTGAGGCTTTTTTCTATGGGCGCATGAAACAGCCAACGGGGCGGACCGTCCATTATTCTTTGCGTTTTATCATCCGCTCTTCCAAAGAGCGCTGTGAACGCGAGCGCACACGAGAGTAGAAAATTGTTGTGGATTGGGAGGCAGTTGAGCGCAAAAAATTCCTCTTGTGCTTGTGCGTTTCGGTCATGGCATGACAGCTTTCGATTCGCGTTGTCGAACGGAAGCACGCGCTCGACCTTTCCGGTCGAATCGAAAATCCGAACGTCAACGAGGCGCTAGCTTTTAGCAGCGGCGTTCAAGCAAAGGCGAGCAAAAAACGAACTCGTCAATACGTGCTGATTGGGCCCACCGAGGCTTTCCGGTGGTGACGGTAATACACTTGATGCCCGTGATGCCCATAGTATGACGGCCCTCCGTAGTACCCAGCGTAGGGTTGCTGGTAGTAATACCCCCCGCGGGGATAATACCCGTATTCAAAATGGGGATAGCCGTAGCTGATGCCCGGTCCAGTCCCAATTCCCGGGATTCCAATTTCGATCTGAGCGTCCGAACGCTGCACGGGAACGAAAGCCAGTCCACTTACCACGAACGCGACTAAGAAAAGCTTTTTCAACTGTCTTTCCCTTCTTCCTTTTTCATTGTTTGATCCTCTCTCTTCTTTTTACTGCTCATTTTTGGGTTGTAAAAATGTTTTTACCGCCCGGTCTCTCGATCTGGATCTTGAAGGGCGAACAATCTGGATTGTGGACGCGCATGGCTACGGAAAACACTTCATTGTCCGGGCCGATGAAATACTGACTGCGTTTTTGGAACTGCAGCGAGCAATACATGAGTTCGCGGTGAGTTTGGTCGCGTAAAGGCCGCTAGAAAATTGTGCTTGGCTGAAAGGCAGATGGCGTCTCCGGAGTGGGAATCTGCGGCTCGCAAAATAGCATTGACACTTTCTGTCGCCGTCTGCTAGAGTCGCGCTCGCGCTAAGTCTGTTGGGCGTCTCCCCAAAAGAGCCCCACCCGACCCTCTTTCCGCAGGGTAGCCGCGAACGAACGGCTCGTTCACACAACTAGACAACTTCCTCCGCATGAAAATGAAAAAAAAAGAGAGCTCGATAACCCCAGTCTCCAATCAAGATGCAACAATTCACTCTGTCACACGCAGGCGCTTCCTAGAGACGAGCGTTATCGCCGGGGCCGGCACCCTTCTGGGCACCACGCCGTTCACCCGAACTGGGCAAGCTCCACTTGTTAACGCGGGTTTTTACAAAGGCATGTGCTACCAGCCGATGCCATTCTACGTCGATCCCGTGCGAGGAGCTACGCAACCTTACAGCCCATCGATCGCCAACACCACCCGCATCTTCTTCGGGAGCGACATTGCTTATAATTGCATGGAGCCGCTGTGGGGCGAGAGCTTCACCTCACAGAGCGGTATTACATACCGCGGCCGTGATGATGTGACGAGCCTGAAACGCATGGGCGTCAATCTGGTTCGGCTCTACGACTGGGAACCGCGCAACTACCACAAGAAGTTCCTGGACAGGTGCCAGGCCCATGGGATCAAGGTTCTTGTGCCGGTTTCGAATTACTTTCTCAAGCCTGGCGAAGGTTATCCAAACCGGCTCGAACTTATACCGAACCTAATCAGATCGTTCAGCAACGGAGGACAAAACAATGGCTCCGATTATCACCCCGCGATTGCTGGCATCATCATGGGAAACGAACCGCGCCTTCACGGTTTTACCGCCGCTGAGTGCGTGCAATTCACGAAAGATTGGGTAAGCATTGAGCAGGACCAGTTTTCCGGCTTCAGTATGCCGCCTATCGCCCATCCAGTCGATTTCGAACGGTATGGCGGGAGGTACCCTGCATGGGGCTTCTTCACTCCCCTGCTGCAAGGATTGAGTAACACGACAATACGTAATCTGCAGAGCCGGCTCTTCTTGGCAGCAAACACCTTTAATGACGCCTTTTACCTGTTTCAGAACGCGGAGAATTCCGGCCAGGGCTACGTAAAACTGACGTATGATCAGTTCCAAAAGCCACTGCTCTTCACGGAGATCGGTGAAGATCGGACCAAGCCGAACTACCTCCAGAAGGTCGATGGGCAGTTAAGGGAGTCAATTGCCTATGGTGCCGCTCACCCCGAGCAACTCCTGGGCATCTGCCACTTCCAGTTCGCCGATAAGGTGTGGCTGTGCCCGAACGGAGGGAGCTGCCCAAGCGAGGGAGCGTTCGGCGCACACTTCCACACACAGCAGTTCCTCGGTACAGTAAATTACGTGGATGCCGATTTCACACACTTCGACTGCAAACCGGGCACCGGATGCACCCCGGGATGTCCCCCTTGCGTACCTTGCGACAACGTGCCGATGAAGCCCGATATGCTGGACCGAAATCTAACTTACAACGAAGTAGTGAAGAATTATATTGGTCGGCCGTAATGACTACGCTTTAGGGTTATAGGTAACCGATTCGCAAACTATCTGGCGAAGTTTTCTGAGGTCGGCATTGCGTGAGGTGTGCAATCCGGTTTTGCGCTACCAACATCCGTAATTCATCGGGTGCTCTTTGAAATCGCCCTTGTGGTCGTGCGTTTGTATCACGTTGCCAGCGTCATCGTAAATGCGAATTAGGGCATCATGCGAGCGGCTGTAAAACTGCGCGTCCTCTCGTTTATTGTTTGTCGCATACTGCCCTGTTTTTGGGGCTCTTGCCTTCCGCACCGGCTTCGCCCGTAGTGACAATTCGGGAGTTGCCATCGGCGGACACCACAACGCGACCGGTGAGCATTACCTTTCCATCTTTCTTGACTGTTATTTTCATCACGCGGTCACCAATCTTCTTGTACGACCGCATGTCTGAAGTCGAGTCGCCGGTGACGGGGTAGTCTTTCCCGTCGAACAACCGAAAGAACTTTTTCGGAAACTTCGCGCCGCGATTTCCGAAAGAGAGTGGTGAAAGCAAATAAGCCCATGAAAACATTGATGAAATTTATTTTCCCCTTCGCCTTGGCGCTCCTCGCTGCGATGCCGTTCCTCATGGCACTCGCCAATCCGCCGGCGGTCGAAACGGCAAAACCCGTTGGCCGTCCTAGGCCGAGCCCTACTCCTCCGCCGACTACCTATGCGGGCCATATCGTTTACACGGCGAACGGTACCCTGCACATCTTCAACCTCACGACTAGCAGCGACACCTCTCTTGGCGTTTCAGGCGTGAACCCCAAGTTCTCGCTAGATGGCAGCAAAATCGTTTATCAGAACAGCGGTATCTGGATCATCAACTCCGCCGGTCCCTACTCCCCGCAGCAACTTTCCGCGACGGGCGGCGTGCCGTCATTCGATCCAACCGGCACGCAGATCGTCTATACCGACCACGGTATCTGGAGGATGAACGCTGATGGTTCCAACAAAACACGTCTAACGTTGACTGGCCAGCAACCCTCGTACTCGAGTGACGGCTCGCAAATCGCCTACAACGACGCGGTCGGCTCCAGCCAACAGCTCTTCGTCGTGAACTCGGATGGCAGCGGCGCGCGACAGGTCCTCACGAGCGGCGCTGTTATCGACACGGTATGGTCCCCTGGTCCGAAGGTCGTGATGGGCGTCTTGTCCGGTAGGAAGAACTATCAGCTCAGCACTTTTGATCCAAATGCTCCCGGCAGCCTGACGACGCTGCTGACATCTTCAAACACCAACTACGAGCCATCCTGGTCGCCGGACGGTTCCCATATTTCGTGGACCGCGTCGGGCGGTATCTGGATCATGAATGCCGACGGCAGCAACCAGCAGCTGGTCATCTCCGGCGGGAGACAAGGCTCCTGGGGGCCGTAGCTGTTGACGTCGGCGGTCCCGTTTTGCCAGCTATCATTGAAGCCGGTTTTGGCTTGCGGGTTTAGTCTACATATTGCGCTAGCCAAGCCCATCATAGGCAAAACCAACAAATGGCGTGGTTACGCTTGGGGCCGCTCGTCAGCGGGGGGTGATCGCTCGACTTTTTGAGCTACTCCTACCACTCTTTGTCGTGCGTCTCGATCACATTGGCAGCGGCATCGTAAACGCGAATCACGGCATCATGTGAGCGGCTAAAAAACTTTGCGTTTCTGCCGTGTCTTGACCTGTCTCGTCGAATCGAAACCGAAGAGCATGATGATCAAAGCGAATATGATCGCAGTTATGCTCATGGCTTTTTACGTCATCCGGCAAACGATTGCCGCCGCGAGGAGGCCGGCGAGAACACCGACGAGCGGACTTGAGATGGCGAACCAGAAGGAAAAATTCCAACCTGAATCTTGGGCAATTGAATTTCTCTCCACGGTATTATCTAAAGGATTTCAAGTTCGACATTTCATAAATGCGTGAAATTTCTTACGCAACGGAGTCCTGATGCGCACCGAAGCGACCGCCAACAATTCGGGCTTTGATCAGTGATTCTCTGACGGTCTAATCTGCGTCTTCGCAGTTGGTTCCCTGACGCGACGTTTGATTATTTCTTCAGTAAGAATGTCCTGATGGGAAAGCCAATCATAACGCAATAGCCCCTTCATACCATTCTCCAGGGCAAATTCCGGTGATAGTCTGAATGAAGATCACGCGAACGATGTTACGGTTTTCATATATAAACTTCGTAACTGCGTCGCTGTTTGGTCCCCTTGGGCCGCTTGTCAAAAGAGGAGGGTCCGCCGTGCGTGAATACTCGGAAATAAATCGCCTACAACCTCAAGAAAGCTGGTCGGAGCTTAGGCTGGGTGTCAGCTTTGGACGTTGAAGGCCGAACGATCTGGATTGTGGACGCGCACGGCTACGGACAGCGTTTTATCGTGCGCGACGATGAAATGCTAACTGCGTTCGTGGAACTTGAATCTGCGATCTGCGTATCTGGCGACGCCTACAATTAGTTTAAATGGCTTGAAAGCCGCTATTTGAGAAAATAGATATCCGGCTCGTCGCTCACTCCCGCCCTCTGCATCGTCTGGTGTACATCATCGGACGCAACGAATGCTTTCGCCTTGTCGAGATCTTCCGCCGAAAAGAGCAGGATCACCTCATTCGGATTGTCGTTGTTGCGCAAGAGATGGACTTCCTTCAGCCCGACTTTCTGACGTGCTGGAAGGTGGCCATCGTAAACTGGCTTCCATTTTGCGAAGTCCGCGACTTTGTGACGAATTAACACGAACATATGATTGATCTCCTTCTGTTAGTGGTTGCTATCGGCGCACCGACCAAACGAGTCAACACGGGAAATACAATTGGCCGCGTTGCCAGCGTCAGATCACAGCTTTATCTGAGCGGCTGTGAAACTTGGCGTAGTCGATTGCATTGCTGACCATCGGGCCGTCGCATCACAGCCGACCAAAATGGCAGCACATCGGAAATCAGATCAACGCCGCGTTTATCTTTGCGCGGATGGACTTCGTAAACGTGCATGGAATGCACGATGCTAAAGTTGCATCATTGTTGCACCCTCTCGGACCATCGTCTTGCCTCGTAAAAGGCGAATTGTTGCATTGTTGCATCTTTTGACTTGCCAAAGGCGAGCGCAGTCTGCCAGCCTAACGGATCATGAATCGGAATTGGATTATCTACTTTGGGATTCTTTTGGTGCTGCTTTGTTGCACTCCATCGCGGGTAAAGTCTGGGGGTTATGGAGAATATGTTTCCACGCAAGGAGATACGGAGCGTGTTTTCAATCGGATGATAGAACGACGTGACATAAAAATGGCAATCAACACACTTATCGGTGAAGGATTTACATCCAGCGAGATTCAAGAGGCTGTTGAAAATAGATTGGTCCGCATTCCCGGTTCGCATTTCCCGGGGAATCTCTGTTCTGCCTCAGGTAAGATAGGAGAACCGGGAGAAGGGACTGTGGTTGGCCCAACTTATTATCTGATTGTTACTCGCGCTCGCACCCTAAAATGGTTCCGCCAAGTCGGCGGTAATTACTAGCATTTGCGCTAGTTGGTCAAAGTTGCCACTCCGGTTTTTCAGCCTTTTGCGTTGGTTTCGTAGGCAGCCGTGAAGTACTGCGAAATCATCACTGACAATCTCCACGATGCCGGATGGAGCTTGGGCTGGGTCTCAGCTCTAGAGCGAGAAGGCTGAAACGATCTGGATTGTTGACGCGCACGGCTACGGGAAGCGGTTTATCGTACGCGCTGATGTTACTATGCGAAGTGCAACCGCATGGTGATTCATACTTCATCTCATGAGACTTATTCAGCTTGTTATAGTCTATTTGGCAGTCGATGTTCAAATTTAGAACCTGAGCGAAGTATGGCTTCGGTCCCAGACACATTTGGTAGATCACGTGTTTCCTACGGCAGAGAAGAATGCGTAGCACTTCCTCCGGCTCCTGGAACTGAAATTGATTCAGGTCGAAAGGACGATGAAGACGACCTTTGTAAAATTAAGTTCGACGATCCGAACGTGATTTTCTGTCCTGCACTTCATAGCACAAATCCTGGGACTGATATCTACGAATTACCGACGGGAGTTTCGAGAGCATCCTTTGAACAGAAGGAATGCGCCAAGGAAACAGGGAGAAACGCCGACTTTCTAGCAAAATTTAAGCAATCAACAAGCTGCTCTTATACTCCGGCGATATTAGCTTACGGAAAGCTGGCTGATGCACTCAAAATTCATGTTGATGTTCCGGCAGCTGTCTATCGAACGATGGAACAAGCAACCCACAAGGGAGTCGAAAAAATGGCGGACGTCTATGCTCACGGTCTCATAAGGCAAACTTGGGCTGGACTCGTTAGCAAAATTGCAGCTTCAAGTCCTAAAGTGATAAAGAACGGACTTCTTTACGGAGCAATGGTCGACCATAAGGGTGGAATTGATCACCATCCTACTTTGAATCGCAGGGGTCCCGATTCCAATCCTGCAGCTCCCTTTCTTTCATCTTCAACTTGGGCCATGGCTACGAATGGCTCAGAGATAAGGAATCAAATTCCGCCTTCGCTGAAGACACTCGGGCAAATGATGGCCGTTCGCGATGTAGGTGAAATGGCAATTATCGATCACATATTGGCTCAACAGGACAGGTTTGGAAATGTAGCTAAAA
>Ga0070684_100000255_pt1 | contig 36870 bp, 28 predicted proteins | sample KBSC723LmetaG_FD_65653 | JGI IMG/M metagenome (GOLD analysis project Ga0070684, IMG submission 65653) | Corn rhizosphere microbial communities from Kellogg Biological Station, Michigan, USA - KBS C7.2-3L metaG | ecosystem: Host-associated > Plants > Roots > Rhizosphere ...
GTCGAAGTGGATGCTGACGGAAAAGTCAGTCTGCGTGGCAACGAGAACGTCGCAATCCAGATCAACGGTCGCCCCACTCCAATGCGCGGCACCCAGCTGGGCGCGTACCTGAAGCAAATCCCCGCCAACATCGTCGAGCGCATCGAGGTCGTTCCCAATCCTTCGGCGAAGTATGATCCCGAAGGCATGGCTGGCATTATCAACATCGTCCTGAAGGCGAATACCGATCTCGGCCTCAGCGGTGGCGTCAACACCGGCTTCGCTACCGCGAGCCGCTTCAACACCGGCGCCAACGTCGGCTACCAGAAGGGCGCGCTGACTCTGTTTGGCACCTACGGATTCAACTCCGACGATCGCGGCATCGTCGGCATCAACGATCGTCTCCGTTACGACCCGACCGGCTCGCCCCTCGACTATACGAACCAGGACATCGACGGCGCGACCAAGAACGGCGGTCACAACTTCACGGGCAATATCGACTACAAGCTGACCGACAAGGACGTCGTCTCCAACTCGTTCACGGTGAACCGTCGTCACAACAACGACGCCGCGCTCGCCGGCTACACCGAGCTCGATTCGGACCAGGCATTCCTCGACCGCTACGTGATGGATCGCAACACCAAAGCGCGCGGTTTGATGTGGGACAACTCGCTTTCGTGGAAGCACACCATCCAGCCACGCACCCACGAGCTCTCGACTGAATTTCGGTTCAATCGCGCTCGTGACGAAGACAACACTTTGCTGTGGCGCGAGCCGCAGAACCCTGACGGCTCGAGCTCCGGCCCGGCAATCGAGGGAGAGATCGACGGCAACAATGCGCTGACGCGGCAGATGACGGCGCAGGCGGATTACACCCGCCCGATGTGGACCAAGGCAAAGCTCGAGTCAGGCGTCAAGGAGACGCGCCGCTGGCTCGACAAGGATTACTCGGTTCTCAAGGACGCGCTCGGCGATGGCAACTGGGTGCCAAGCGACCTGAGCAACACTTTCCAGTTCGACGAGCAGGTCCACGCGGGCTACGGAGTTCTGAGCCAGAGCGTCGGGAAGTTCGACCTCCAGGCCGGACTCCGCGCCGAGTGGGCGAGCAGAAACTTCGATCTCGCCGGCTCCCAGGCGGTCCCGTACGACTATCACAGCTTCTTCCCGAGCGGCGTGATCATGTACAAGCCGGGCGAGCAGAGTCAGGTCAAGGTGAGCTACTCGCGGCGCATCCGTAGACCCGGAACCCAGGAGCTCAATCCGTTCCCGGTGTTCTTCGACCAGCAGAACGTGTTCATCGGGAATCCGAAGCTGAATCCCGAGTACACCGACGCATTCGAGTTCGGCCTCAGCAAGTCCGGCCAACTTGGCTCGATCCAGCTGTCGCCCTTCTATCGTCGCACCACTGACGTAATCCGCGTCGACATCAATACCGCGGATACCGTCGACAACCGTGAAGTGACGTCGGTCAGCTTCCAGAACCTGGACAAGAGCAACTCGTGGGGTACGGATCTGAACGGATCCCTTCGCCTCGGGCCCAAGTTCAACGCCTTCGGCGGCTTTAACATCTTCAAGATGGTGACCGACGGTGGGTCGCAGTCGGCGCTCTCGTCCAACGCCGTGACGTGGTCGTATCGCCTGAACGCCACCACCCAGGTGAGCCCGACCGTGATCCTCCAGGCCAATTACTTCTATCGCGCCCCGGTGAACATCGAGAAGGGCCGGTTCTCGGCGATGCAGATGACCAACATCACGTTCCGGAAGAAGCTAGACGGCGACAACATGAGCGTAGCGGTCCGCTTCCAGGATCCGTTCGACACCATGAAGTTCCGTATCCAGGCCGGTGACGACAATCTGCAGCAAATCACGCAGCGGAAATTCGGTGTAAGGGCAACGTACTTCACCTTCCAGTGGAACTACGGCAAGCCGCCGAAGATCCGGCAGCCGCAGCAGGAAGCGCCGCCCGCCCCCGTATTTCCGTAGAGAGACTCGAGCGCTTCGGCCGGCCACCACGTGAACTGAAGCGGGGAGCTCTTAGCGGGACAGCAGCTACGCTAAGAGCTCTCGGGACGCATCGCGTCTCGTCGTCGTAGTCCGCAGTTGGAATGGCGAAAAGATGCGGACGTGCCGTGCTCTCGGCATAGCTGCTCAGCAGCTAACGGCTCCGTGCTTCAATACTGTTAGATGCAGAGGAAGCGCCCGAGTACGAAAATCCGGGCAAAAGCTGCTGGCCAAGCTGCTGTAAAGCTTGCAGCTGCCCGCTTTAGTTCTGTGGTGGCCCGCCGAAGCGCTGAAGCCTCTACGCCGAGACAAACAGGACTAGACCCTCCTCGGGTAAAGCCATACTTTTAGCCATGGCAACCACAACTCGACCCTCGCCATCAAACAAGCCCGCGAACCCGGCAAAAGCCGGAAGCGGGCTTTCGCGCATCAAAGGGTCGGAGTCGACGGAATCGGGTATTCCGCGGGTCCGAAGCGACATCGTCCTGACTTTCGACGACGTCCTCCTCAGCCCGCGTCATTCCCTCGTCCACCCCAAGGACGTGAGCACCTCCTCGCTCTTTACCCGCGGGATCTCACTCAACGTCCCGTTCGCGTCGGCGGCTATGGACACCGTCACCGAATCCGAGATGGCGATGGCAATGGCACGGGCCGGCGGGATCGGCGTCATTCACAAGAACATGTCGATCGACCGCCAGGCGGCCGAGGTCGACAGGGTGAAGAGATCGGAGAGCGGGATGATCCTCAATCCGATAACGCTGTCGCCGGAAGGGACGCTGCGGGAAGCCGTCGCTCTGATGCGGCGCTTCAAGATCTCGGGGGTGCCGATCGTCAATCGTGACGGCCAGCTGGTCGGCATCATCACCAATCGCGACCTCCAGTTCGAGCGCAATCTCGACCGGCCACTCCGCGAGGCGATGACGTCGAAGAACCTCGTCACCGCCCCGGTGGGTACCACCCTCGAGGAGGCGGAGGCGATTCTCGGGCAGCACCGCATCGAGAAATTACCCGTCGTCGACAACGACGGAACCCTGCGCGGTCTGATCACGGTCAAGGACATTCACAAGCGTCGGGAATTCCCCAACTCCAACAAGGATCAGCACGGCCGGCTCCGGGTAGCGGCGGCGATCGGTGCGGCGAGCTATCGCGATCGCGCGCGGGCGTTGGTCGACGCCGGGGTCGACGTGTTGATCGTCGACACGGCGCATGGTCATTCTGAGGGCGTCCTCGAGGCGACGGGAGTCGTACGCGAGATGTTCCCCGACGTGCAGCTCGTCGCGGGCAACGTCGCCACGCGCGCCGGCGCCCAGGCGTTGGTCGAGCGCGGGGTCGACGCGGTGAAGGTAGGGGTCGGTCCCGGGTCGATCTGCACCACCCGCGTCGTCACGGGCGTCGGCGTTCCACAGCTCACCGCGATCTTCGATGCGGTCGAAGGTGCGGGCGATGTGCCGGTCATCGCCGACGGCGGGATCAAGTACTCTGGCGACATCGTGAAGGCGCTCGCCGCCGGAGCGTCGAGCGTGATGATGGGTTCGATGCTCGCCGGCACCGAGGAGAGCCCCGGTGAGTCGCTGCTCCTCGAGGGCAGGCGCTTCAAGATGATTCGCGGCATGGGCAGTTTGTCGGCGATGCAGGACGGAAGTGCGGATCGCTATTTCCAGGAAGGCGAGATGTCGGCGAAGAAGCTGGTTCCCGAAGGCATCGAGGGACGGGTGCCGTACAAGGGGCCGGTGAGCGACGTGCTCTTTCAGATGGTCGGCGGTCTCCGCAGCGGGATGGGGTACGTCGGCTGCGCCAACATCGAGCAGCTCCGCACCGAATCGGAGTTCGTGCGTATTACCGCGGCGGGCCTTCGGGAGTCACATCCTCACGACGTGACGATCACGCGCGAGGCGCCGAACTACTCTCTGTAATTCCTTGACATTGCCGCTCGCGCGGCGGCAACTTGTTGCGCCGAAGTCTCGACTGTATACAGAAATGTTCGCCGGACCAACTCACGCTTTCGGAGATTCCGTATGGCTTTAGGTACGAGAAAGAGCATCGCTGCCCTCCAGGCAGAGGCCGCCGGCGAGTCCGAGGGACACACCCTCCGACGCGCTCTCGGCGCTCTCAACCTTACCACGCTGGGCATCGGTGCCATCATCGGGGCCGGAATCTTCGTGCTGACCGGAACGGCCGCTGCGCAATATGCGGGACCGGCGATCGTGATCTCCTTCATCGTCTCCGGTCTGGGCTGTCTCTTCGCCGGTCTCTGCTATTCAGAGTTCGCCAGTATGATTCCCGTCGCCGGCAGCGCCTACACGTACGCGTACGCGACGCTCGGCGAGTTCATCGCGTGGATCATCGGCTGGGACCTGATGCTCGAGTATCTCTTCGGAGCGTCGACCGTTGCCGTCGGCTGGTCGGGTTACTTCTCGGCCTTCATGGATCAGATCGGCGTCCACATGCCCAAGGCTTTTTCCAGCGCCCCCTACGCCTACTCGGACGTGGCGAAATACGATCCGGTGACGCACGCGCTGATCCAGCCCGCGGGCTTCACGCACACAGGCGCGATAGTGAACCTGCCGGCGATCGTTTTGATCGCCCTGATGACCACCCTGCTGGTCATCGGTATCAAGGAGTCGGCGCGGTTCAACAATTTCATCGTCGTACTGAAGATCGCCATCGTGCTCCTGGTAATCGGATTCGGCTTCATGTACGTCAATCAGGCCAATTGGCATCCGTTCGTCCCGGCGAATACCGGGCAGTACGGTCACTTTGGGTGGAGCGGAATAGTCCGCGGCGCCGCGGTGGTCTTCTTCGCCTACATAGGATTTGACGCCGTCTCGACCGCGGCGCAGGAAGCCAAGAACCCCCAGCGAGACATGCCGATCGGCATGCTTGGCTCGCTCGCCATATGTACAGTGCTCTACATCCTGATGTCGCTCGTCATGACGGGGCTCGCGCACTACACCGATCTCGATGTTCCGCACCCGGTTTTCGTCGCGATCGACAAGGCCGGACCGGCTCTCGCATGGCTCGCTTCCATCATCAACATTGGTGCAATCGCGGGACTGGCGTCGGTGGTGCTGGTGATGCTGATGGGACAGCCGCGAGTGTTCTACTCGATGGCGCGCGACGGCCTGCTGCCGCCGATATTCGGCAAGGTTCACCCGCGCTTCAAGACACCGTACGTGACGACGATCCTCACCGGTATCGTCGCGGCTTTCTTTGCGGGAATCTTTCCGATCGACCTGCTCGGCGAGCTCGTCTCGATTGGTACCCTGCTCGCCTTCGTAATCGTTTGCGCCGGTGTAATTGTGCTACGCTATCGCCAGCCCAATCTCGCCCGGCCGTTCAGGACACCGCTCGTTCCGCTGGTTCCGATTCTTGGAATTCTGATCTGCGGATACATGATGTACAGCCTTCCGAGCGCGACGTGGGAGCGGTTGGTCGTCTGGATGATCATCGGCCTGATCGTTTATTTCGCCTACAGCCGGTCGCACTCGAAGCTGGCCCGCGCGGAAGGCAGTGCTTGACCTTCTAAGCGTTCCTCCGCAGCGCCGGGAGTCGATCGAGCGTCTCGCGCAGGAGCTCCGCGCGGGGCGCTCTGTCGCAATATCCACTCATATCAACGCCGACGGCGACGGGTGTGGCTCGGAGACCGCACTCGCGCGTCTGCTCGGCCAGCTCGGGATTCGCTCACAGATCGTGAATCCGACGCCATGGCCAGACATGTACAAGTTCATGCTGGGAAGCGATGTACACGACGCGAGCGACATGGGCGCAAAGGCCCTCAAGGAAGCCGACGTGATGGTGGTGCTCGACATCTCCGATGTGAAACGCCTCGGTGTCCTCGCGGAAGCGGTGCGGAAGCTGACCATCCCCAAGCTTGTGATCGACCATCATCTCCCGAGCGACGAGCCACCCGGCACGCTGCTGCTTGCGGATACAGCGGCGTGCGCGACGGGCGAGCTGATCTACGACTTCGCAGTGTGTCTCGGATTGGAGATCACACCCGACATCGCGCGAGCGCTTTACGTGGCGCTTCTGACCGATACGGGCGGATTTCGGTTCAGCAACACTACAGCGCGTTGCCTGACTATCGCCGGACAGCTGATCGCGTCGGGAGTCGAGCCTGAGGAGATGTACGCGCGGCTTTACGCGTCGATGTCGCTGGGACGGCTGCATCTACTGCGTGATGCGCTCGCAACCCTCGAGGTGGACCCCGAGTACGGAATCTCCTGGATTTCGGTGGCGGCGGGCGCGCCCGAGCAATACGGCCTCCGCTCCGAAGACCTGGAGGGAATCGCCGAGCATCCGCGCTCGATCGGCGGCACTCGCCTCGCGATTTTCTTCCGCGACCTCGGTCACGACAAGGTCAAGGTCTCACTCCGCAGTACCGGCGACGTCGACGTCAACAAGTTCGCGAAGCAGTTCGGTGGCGGGGGCCACGCGAAGGCGGCTGGAGCGCTGATCGATGGCGATCTCGAGGTGGTCCGCAAGAAGGTCGTCGCGGCGGCGAGGGAGTTTTTGACGGCGGAGGATCGGGAGGGGGTCGCCTGATCTGACATCTCCCGTCGGTCGGTCCTTGAAACTGCAACTGAACGGGTGCCAGACGTCAGTGACGTAGGGGTTTGTTAACAGTTTACTACGTCGGGACGTTTCTACCGGTGATCGTGGCACAATCACCCGATTGTGCCGTAACGCGTTGCAGGAACGTCCCGACGTACTGAACTAAACACTGACGGCTGCGCCACTGACCTCTCGCACCCGTTCAGTTGATCAACGCGGGACGCGTAAACACGGGCCGTAGCGACCGCCCTCGCCCCCCTCTAACTTCCTCAGATGAGCGTCCTCCGCCGCAAACGCGCGCGTCCCCAGCCCGATGTCGAGCACCATATCCGCGACGAGCTCGCGGCGATACTGCCGATTCTCAGAATCGATCAGTGCGCCATCGAGCTGATGAAGTTCGATTCTGCTACTGGTACTGCCGTCCTGTTCATCAAGGGCGGCTGCGCCGAGTGCGACTGCTCGCCGGCGACTTTCATGCAGGGGATCGAGACGCAGCTCAAGCTGCGCGTGAGCGAGCTCAAGGCGGTTCTCATCACTGAAGAAGCAGAACGATGAGCGGAAACCTGCAGGAGCGCGTCACCGACGCGCTCGCGCGCGTGCGCAACAATCGTCTCGGCGCGAACGTGGTCGAGGCCGAAATGGTGCGTGACATCGCCACTACAGTCGACGGCAAAGTGCGACTCACGCTCTTCCTGTCCGCCGATGACGATGCCACGGTCGTGCGCGAGGTGAGGCAAACACTGCAGCAAGTGCCGGGCGTCACCGACGTGCGCGTCGATGTCAAAGACGTCGCGCAGTCGACGCGATCGTCGACTCCCGATGCGGCGCGGCGCCAGGAGTCCGCACCGGGGGGACCGAAAACGCGGGCGCTTCCCGTGATGGGACAAGAGCCTCAGTCTCGACGCGCCAGCGTTCCGGCGCCGACGCCGGTTGCGTATCCGAATCTCGGGAACATCATCGCCGTCTCCAGCGGGAAAGGCGGCGTCGGCAAATCCACTGTCGCGGCCAATCTCGCCGTCGCGATGGCGAAACAGGGCGCGCGCGTCGGCCTGATGGATGCCGACATCTATGGGCCGAACATCCCCCGGATGATGGGCATCAGCGGGCAGCCGCCGGTTGAAAACGAGAAGATCATCCCGCTCCGGGCGCATGGCGTCAAAATCATGAGCCTTGGCTTCATGATCGATCGCGATCAACCGGCAATCTGGCGCGGTCCGATCATCATGAAGATCATCACCCAGTTTCTGCGTGACGTGCAGTGGGGCGAGCTCGACTATTTCTTCGTCGACATGCCTCCGGGGACCGGTGACGCGCAGCTGTCGCTCGTTCAGGCGACGATGGTGCATGGCGCTGTCATCGTCACTACGCCCCAGGAAGTGGCAGCGGGTGATGCGCTGCGGGGCGCGAAGATGTTTCAGCGTGTCGCTGTGCCCGTGCTCGGCGTCGTCGAAAACATGAGCTATTTCGTCTGCCCCAGCTGCTCCGAGAAGCACCGCATCTTCGGTGAGGGCGGTGGGGATCGGCTGGCGCGCGAGCTGGACGTTCCGCTTCTGGCGGAGATCCCATTCTTTCCGGCGCTGCTGGAAGGGGCGGACCGCGGCGAGCCGATCGTGCTCAGCGCGCCCGATTCACCCGCCGCCGAGGCGCTATTCGAGCTTGCTGGACGCCTGAGCGGGCTGCTCGCCGGTAGCAATCCTGCCGGCGTAAACGCTGCCACGCTTTGAAGCGACCGAGCCGGTGCCGTGGTGCAGCTCTGAGTTGAGCTCGCCGCCGATCAGAATCACCACCGAGATCACGTACATCCAGGTGAGCAGGACCATCACGGCGCCGATCGTCCCGTAGGTCTTGTTGGGCGGGAAATGCTGGACGTATAGCCGAAACACCAGCGTCGCCAGCACGAAGAGCAGCGCCACCACCACGGCGCCGACGAGGATCTGCTTCCCATCCTGCTTCACGTACGGCAGCAGCCAGTACATGAGGTAGAGAAACGCCACCAGCAGCACGATCGCCAGGGGGAACTGGACCACCGACCAGACCCCGAGTGCGCCGCTTCCCATACCCAGTCGATCGCGCGCAAACGCGACGATGTGATCGCCGGCGAGGAGAATCGCCGTGACGAGGGTAATGATCAGAATCCATCCTCCCATCACGGCGAGCGCGAGCAAGCGCTTCTTCCACCATGGCCTGTCGTCCTTGACGTCGTAGGCGGTGTCGAGCGCGTCAATGAATGTCGTGAAGATGTTGGACCCCGACCACGCAGCCAGGAGGGCGCCAAGGGAGATGAGCCCGGGCGCATTCTTGGCAAATACGATATCGGTGAGCACCTTCGAGAATAGGGTGAAGGCCTCGGTGGGGAGCGCCTGCGACAGCCGACCCAGAAGCTCCGAGACGATCTGCCGCTTGTCACCGAGCAGACTCAGGATCGGCGCCAGAAAAAGCAGCAGCGGAAAGATCGAGAAAAAGAAATTGTAGGCAACCTGGGCCGCGATGCCGAGGACGTTGTCGTCTCTTGTTTCTTTTATCGTGCTTTTCGCGAGCTCGCCGACCCGGTAGCCGAGGAAGACCATGACGGCCTCGGGGGCAAGGGGTAGGCCAAGTCGGGACATCGAAAAGCGAGCGGAAGACTACCGGGAAAGCGAACGGAAGACTACCGGCGGGAGGCTGGGGGCGGGCCGGCGGGAGGGCGCGGGCCAACTTCCTAACTGCAAAGGAAGACTACCAGCTAATAGCTATCTGCGGAGCAGCGGGCAGCTCCGAGCGCGGGTTGGACGAACGGCGTCGCCGAGGTTGCAAGCGCTGTTTCCCAAACAAAGCTCGGCGCTGCGAGCTGCTCCGCTCGTGGCTCCCAGCTGGTAGTCTTCAGTTCGCTTTTCTAAACGGAGGCGACCGCGTTCTTCTTCGGCCTGCTCCGCCACCACCCGAGAATCACCGCCCCGAATCCGGTGGCGACGGCGACGAAGGTGACCGAGAACGCGAGCATCCTGAGGATCGCGCCGAGGACCGGGAACCAGGTGAAGGCGGCGGCGATGATCCAGAGCGCGCTGAAGGCGAGGATGCCTGTATAGAGGAATTGCAGCTCCTGGCCGGCGGGAGTCTCTGCCTCGCGCTTGCCGGCGATGGCGATTCCCGCCACCTGAGCGACCGCCAGGAAACCGAGAATTGCGATCCCTGAAAGTGCGATCAGAAATGCTCCGACGCCGATCGGAATGAGGAACACTCCGATGATGGTGATGGCCATACCCACGACCAGAATCACCAGCGCCGGGATCGACGCCAGACCGCCAAGAACACCAGTGAGCAGTGACCGGCCGGTCTCGTTCGTAACGACTTCGACCGTCCGCTTGAAGTAGTCACGCATGAAGAACAGCACGAAAGTCCCGACCAACAGCAGCACCACCAGCCACAGCAGCGCCGCGATCAATGAGCCAATGGTCGTGCGGGGCCGTCCGCCGAAACTGACGGTCGAGCGATTGTGAGTGGTGCCGACATCCTTGATCACGCCGAGGATGGAGCCGCCCTCGTTGCGGACGTGACCCATCAACGCCACGGCGCCGCCACGGACGCGGCCACCCTCGTGGACGATGACGTCGCCGAGCACCGCGGTTGCTGCTCCGTCGACATTGCCGTAGACGTCGAGATTACCGCGCAACGACATCACCGACCCGGAGGTCGTGGTGCCTGCGGGAACGACGAGGTTGCCCGTCACCACCTGCGCGTACTTGCGAAGCCCCGCGAATCGCACAGTTGAAGTCTGTTGGGCGTGCGCATCCTGCACGGCGATCGCCGTTGCCAATAGAGAAACGCCAAACAGGATCGATTTCATTACGCGACCTTTCGTTTCGCGATGTGCGCGGCGGTACGGATGGCGGAGTAGCCGCCGACGAGTCCGACCACGAGTGTGAAGTAGAGGAGCACCGCCTGAAGGGCTCCCGCCTGGAGGTAGGCGATCGTCTCTGGGCCGAGCACCATCGAGCCGACTTGCGCCCCAACTGCTGCGATCGCGAACGAGTACTGGGCAGCAGCACCGCTGAGGAGGGCGGTGAGGATGTCGACTTCGAAGAAGAGGAACGCGGCCGTTGCGAGGAGTGCGACGCCGGCGACTGCCTTGCCGGTGGCGCGGACGACGGTCATGGGGCGCCGCGGAGCGACCGCACGTTCCCCGCCCTGATGGAGCTCCAAATGGTGCCTGGAGGCAACCAGTGGATTACCCTGACGGGAAGCACGCGCCGTTTGCAGACGATCGATCTGTGAGATGACCCGATCCGCAAAATCCCGAGATGGCGACATATACGGCAGTCGCTGCAGCTCGGCGGCAATGGGGACGAAGTCCTCGTCGAAATCGTGCTCGATCATGGGTTCCTCACGAGTAAGCCTACGGGGTTGGTACGGGGATAGTTTCAGGTTTTTTCGGACTTTTTTGCTTGGAATAACGGGGATGCGGGAGGGAGGATGGGCTCATCGCAAATCCCCCAGATATTGCCTCAATTCCTGCCGCGCGCGGTGGATGTAGGTCTTCACGGTGCCGAGCGGGAGCTTGACGATTTCCGCGATCTCGTCGTACGAATAATCCTCGACGTGTCGCAGGATGATGCAGGCGCGATACTCGGGCCGCAGTCGGGCGATTGCTTTTTCGATCGAAGCGCCGATCTCGCGCGACTCCAGCTCTTCGAGCGGCGATTCGCCCCCGCTCGTCACGGTGACGGCCGTGGCCCGCGCGCGCTCCGCCGTCACGGCGTCCGGCGCCCCTTCGATGCTCACCGTGTCGACCTGCCGGCGGCGCAGATGGTCGATCGTGATGTTGTTGGCGATCTTGAACAACCAGCTCGAGAATTTGAACTCGGGCCTGTAACGATCGATGTTGTTGAGGACCTTGATGAAGGTTTCCTGGGCCAGGTCCTCCGCCGTCTCGTTGTCGCGCACCATGCGATAAATCAGCGAGAATACCGGACGCTCATAGCGCTTGATCAGCTCGCGGTAAGCGTCCTCGTGCCCCTGCTGGGCGAAGACGACCACTTGCTGATCGGATACGTCGTTATAGGAGCGTTGGGGCATCAAGGATCGTTAGAGTAGAAACCGACTGCGAAAGGAGCTACGGCGAAAAGAGTAAGGTGAAGGTCCGGAGGTAACTGACAAAGAGTAAGGTGGAGGGTGCGAGGTGATTGGGAGGAGGAACGGGGGGTGCGGGCGTTTGGATACCGTCCGCCGGACTAATCATTGCCGCACCTGCAAGCGCGGAAGGGATCGGAACGCATAATGGCGGAAGAGACTGGGACGCTCGCACCCCTGCTTGCCTCCTCCCCTATTACCTCGCACCCTCCAGCTTACTGTTTTCGCTGTTGGTTTTTCGCTGTTGGTTTTTTCGCAGTTGGTTAAACCGCCCGAACCGAAAAAAAGATAGCTTGCCCCGCGCGCCATCGCCGGGCAACTTTCGGTGGATGCTGGCCACCGACATTGACAGGGCGACAGCCAGTGCCGCCGCTGCCGGTGGCGCTGAGAAGCGCGCCTACGTCAAGCAGATCTTCTCCGAGATCGCTCCGCGCTACGATCTCCTCAACCATCTTCTCAGCCTCAACATCGACAGGCGATGGCGACGCAAGGCCATCGCCAGGCTCGAAGTGCAGCGCGATCAGGGAGGCCGCTACCTCGATCTGTGCGCGGGGACGATGGATGTTGCCGCCGAAATTTCGATGCTGCCCGGATTCCGTGGAATCGTTATAGGAGCCGATTTCGCCGAGCCAATGCTCAAGGCGGGTGCGGCCAAGGCCCGGGGAGGAAAGATCGCGCCGGTCACCGCTGACGCCGTGCAGCTGCCGCTCGAGTCGGGTCAATTGGCTGGCGCGATCGTCGCATTCGGTATCCGAAATGTCGCCGGGCTCGACGCCGCTCTGCGCGAAGCGTTTCGCGTTCTGGCTCCCGGAGGCCGTTTCGTTATCCTCGAGTTCTCGACGCCGCGAATGCCGGTCCTGCGAGCTCTCTACCAGACCTACTTCCATTATGTGTTGCCGCTGGTCGGCCGCTTGATCAGCGGCCATCGCACCGCTTACCAGTATCTCCCCCGATCGGTCGCAAATTTTCCGATCGAAGAGGAGCTGGCGCGGCGGATGAGAGAGGCTGGCTTCGCCAAAGTGAGCTGGTCGAGCCTGTCGCTGGGCGTCGCGGCAATCCACGTCGGCGAGCGCCCGATCTCCGCGCTGAAATCCACGTGAGCATCGACAACATCTCGCAGCTCCTGTCCGCGATCGACCGCATCGGCGAGCTCTCGCGCATCACCGAGCCGGTGAGAGCAAAGCTAGAGCTTTGCGAGATCGCCGATCGGGTGATGAAGCAGCCGGGTGGTGGCAACGCGCTCTACTTCGAGAACGTGTTGCTCGACAGCGGCGAGCGTTCGCCGTATCCGGTGGTGATCAATCTCTTCGGCTCAATGCGCAGGATGTCGTTGGCACTTGGTGTCGACAATCTCGATGAGATCGGCGAGCGCATCACCGAGATGCTCGACCTCAAGGTTCCGGAGGGACTGGTCGGTAAGCTGGCAATGCTGCCACGACTGCTCGAAATCGGAAAATTTCCGCCCCGCGTCCGTAGCGGTAAACCTCCCTGCCAGGAGGTAGTGCTCGAGGGCGACAAGATCGACCTGTCAAAGCTGCCAATCATCACCTGCTGGCCGGATGATGGCGGCCCGTACATCACCCTGCCGATGGTGATCTCGAAGGATCCGAAGCGCGGCATCAGAAACGTCGGGATGTACCGCGTGCAGGTGCTGGGTCCGCGCACCCTCGCGATGCACTGGCAGCGGCACAAGGTCGGCGCGGCACACTGGCGTGAGATGGCGGAAAAGGGCGAGCGGATGCCGGTGGTGATCGCAGTCGGCGCCGATCCCGCTTCGGTCTACTCCGCATCGGCGCCGCTGCCGCCGACGATCGACGAATTCCTGTTTGCGGGCTTCCTCAGAAAATCGCCCGTCAGTCTCGCAAAAGCTGTCACCTGCGAGCTCGAGGTGCCCACCGAAGCGGAATTCGTGATCGAGGGCTACATCGATCCCGCCGAGGCTCTCGTCGTCGAGGGACCGTTCGGCGATCACACCGGGTTCTACTCCGAGGCGGATTTATATCCGCAGGTCCACGTCACCGCGCTGACGATGCGCAAGAATCCCGTATATGCGACGACGATCGTCGGCCGGCCGCCGATGGAGGACTTCTATCTCGGACACGCGACCGAGCGGATCTTCCTGCCGCTGCTCAAGCTGACCATTCCCGAGATCGTCGACTACCACATGCCCGCCGAGGGCATCTTTCACAACCTGGTGTTCGTCTCGATCGACAAGCAGTATCCCGGTCAGGCGTACAAGGTGATGAACGCAATGTGGGGCCAGGGCCTGATGGCGCTGGCCAAGGTGATCGTGGTGGTCGACAAGGACGTCGACGTGCGCAACGTCCAGGAGGCGTGGTGGGTGGCGCTCAATCACATCGATCCGGAACGCGACGTGCGGTTCTCCATGGGGCCCATCGACGTCCTCGATCATTCCAGCCGCGCCTTTACCTACGGCTCGAAGATGGGGATCGATGCGACGCGGAAATGGCCCGAGGAAGGATTCACGCGCAACTGGCCGAAGGTGATAGAGATGGATGCGGCTACGAAAAAGCGGGTGGATGAGATGTGGTCGAAGCTCGGCCTCGGACCGAACGAGAGATCGGAGAGATTCAGGACCAATGACGCGCGATAACGAAGCGATCGCTGCGGCACGCGAAGGCCAGACGTTGCGCGGCAAGGGCGTGCTGCTACGCCACGCGAATCTGGTGCGTTTGCCGCACACCGTTTTCGCGCTCCCGTTCGCGCTGGTTGGTGTCGTGCTGGCGAGCAACGTCGCGCCCATCAGCTGGCGCGCGGTGGTGTGGGTGGTGATTGCTTTCACCACCGCCCGATTCGCGGCGATGGGATTCAATCGCATCGTCGATCGCGAGATCGACGCGCGCAATCCGCGCACCCGCTCGCGAGAGATTCCATCGGGCGCAATGAGCGTGCGCGAGGCGGTGCTCGCCGTGACGATCGCGTGCGTGGTCTTCTTCGTCTCAGCATGGCAGCTGAACGCGCTGTGTCTGCTGCTGTCGCCGCTGGCGCTGGCGTGGGTTCTGTTCTACAGCTACACCAAGCGATTCACCCGCTGGTCGCATCTCGTGCTCGGGATCGGGCTGTCGATCGCTCCCGTCGGCGGATACCTCGCCATCACCGGTCACTGGAGCAGCCCATGGTGGATGCTGATTGCACTGGCAGCGGCGGTCGCGACGTGGGTGGGCGGCTTCGACATTCTGTATGCGCTCCAGGATGTGTCGTTCGATCGGGAGAACGGCCTCTACTCGGTGCCATCGACATTTGGCGAAGCCAACGCGCTGGGCATCGCGCGGGTACTTCATCTCGTCACCGTCGCTGGGCTTACGCTGGGCGGAATCGGCGCCGGTGCGGGCCTTCTCTACTTCGTCGGCGTGCTGGTAGCGGCGGGACTTCTTCTTTACGAGCACTCGCTTGTTCACGCCGACGACTTCTCGAGGCTCGACGCCGCGTTCTTCACCATGAACGGCGTCATCAGCATCGTCTTCCTCGGCTTCGTCTTCACCGAGCGGCTGCTGCGATGACTCACTCTCCACCGATCGTCGTCGGCATTACCGGGGCGTCGGGTGCGCCCTACGCGGTTCGGCTGCTCCAGGCGATCACCGCCGCGCATCGGCGGGTGTCGCTGATCGTGTCGAAGTACGGGATGAGGCTGCTGTCGACCGAGGCGGGCATCGACTCCATCGATGCATTGCGCGACGCCGTCGGGATCGACGCGTGGGCGTCGTACGTCGAGACTTTCTCCAATGACGATCGCGGCGCTCCGCCCGCCTCCGGCTCGGCGCTCACCTCTGGCATGGTCGTCTGCCCGTGCTCGATGGGGACGCTGTCCGCGATTGCCGTCGGCGCGTCGCGGTCGCTGATCGAGCGCGCTGCCGACGTCACGCTGAAGGAAGGGCGCAAACTGATTCTGGTCCCGCGCGAGACGCCGCTCAGCGCAATCCACCTCGGCAACATGCTGCGCCTCGCCCGCGCGGGCGCCGTGGTGATGCCTGCTGCGCCCGGTTTCTATCACCGACCGAAAGAGATATCTGAGCTCGTCGACTTCGTGGTGGCGAGGATTCTCGATCAGCTCGGTGTCGAACAGAACATCGTTGCGCGCTGGAAGGGGGCGGACTAGCTAGCGACGCGGCGTTTCCGAATCAACTGACCTGCTTCGTCCGCTTCATCTCCTTCGGAAAGCGCCGGAACCAGGACGATAGCAGCAGCAGCTCGTCGATTTCGTGCGTAGGAATTTGCGCTGTCGGAGAAGGCTTGTCGGCGAAGATATCCTCGACCAGTTGCTTCATGGTGCGGCGGTCCCTCGATGATTTCGGCTTCGAGAGCTCGGCGCGCACCACCCCGCGCCTGATCAGATAAACCTTGTCCTCCCCCTCGTGGCCCGGCACGGTGTAGACAAAGGAAAGATTTTCGACCGCAAAGCGCAGCCGCCCGAATTGCGCGCGCAGCGCCTCGAGGCGCTCCAGCTTGTCGCGGTATGTCGCGGCGCGCTCGAATTCCAGCGCCGCGCTCAGCTTCTCCATCTGTGCGCGCAGCATGTTGATCGGGCTGTCATCGGACCCGTCGAGGAACGCGCGGGCGAGCACTACTCTTTCCAGGTACTGGGTCGCCGAGCAGCCGCCAACGCACGGACCAAGACATTTTGAGATCTCGTGGCGGATACAGCCGGGAGTGCGCGCCAGCTGGAACAGCTCGGTCTGGTCGCTGAAGAACATCTTGAGATCGACCCGGCAGTCGCGCAGCATCAGCGCATCGTTCAGCTCACGAACCGCTTCCTCGACGCGCTGCGCCCCGACGAACGGTCCGTAGTAGATGTCAGCGTCTTCGCCCGATGCGCCGCGCACGACGAGCAGCTTGGGCGCTGCGCCCTTCGTCAGCTTGATGAACGAGTAATTCCGACCATCGTTCTTCATCGCGACGTTGTAGCGCGGCCGGAAGCGCTTGATCATCCGCAGCTCCTGGAGCAGCGCCGCGAACTCGCTCGGCGTGTAATCCCACTCGATTTTTTCCGCCGAGCGAAGGATGCGCGCGCCTTTTTCTTCTGGGTAAGCGCACCGGAAGTAGCTCAGAAGCCTGGTGCGCACCCGCTTCGATTTGCCGACGTAGAGAACTTCGCCGTCGCTGGACAGCATGCGATACACGCCCGGGCGGTCGGCCGCGCTTTCCTTGACGGTCGATCGCATCACCGCCAGCTGGGCGTCGCTCGTCGGCTGGTTCTCGAGTCGAGGCGTGCCGCGGATCATCTCAGTGCTGGCACTTCACGCACATCGTCGTGGCGCGGCCATCCACTGCGTGGGTCGTCACCAGCCGGGACCCGCAACGGTGGCAGGGAAGTCCGCCGCGGCCATACGCGTCGAGCTTTTCGACGAACGATCCACGCTGCCCGCGGGCATCCCTGTAATCGCGGAAGCTCGTTCCCCGCGCTTCGATTGCCTCGGAGAGGACCGCCACGATCGAATCGCGCAGCGCTTGCGTCTCCTCGAGAGTGACCGCGGCGCCTGGCCGCGAAGGATCGATGCGCGCTCGCCAGAGCGCTTCGTTTGCGTAGATGTTGCCAATGCCGGCGATTTTCCGCTGCTCCATGAGGACTTTCTTGACGGGCTGAGTGGTGGCCCGAAGAACTCCCGATAGATGCGCCGCTGTAAACGCACGGTCAAGAGGCTCGATGCCCAGCTTTGCCGAGTATTCGGCGAACCGATGCTCATCCATCACCGCGAAAGTCCCAAGGCGGCGCACGTCGGCGTAGTGAAGAGCTCTGCCGTCGTCGAGGTCGAGTCGCAGCGTCGAATAGTCGAGCGCGTCGGCGGAGAGGCTTCCATCATCGATCAGCAGTGCGCCGGTGAAGCGCGGTTGAACGACGATCCGCTCGCCGCTGTCGAGGTCGATCACCACCAGCTTGGCGCGCCGCCAGCTGCGCACGATGCGAGCGTCGCGCAATCTGCGGGCGAGGGTGCGCGGAGTTACTTCGCGCAAAACGTCTGCCTTGCGAACCGCGACCTTGGTGATGGTACGACCACGGATCGCGGCGTCCAGATCGCGCGCGATCGTCTCGGTCTCAGGTAACTCGGGCACCGCGGTTCAGCTCGCGCCACGCGATGTCGCGCCGCAGCTGCTTGCCGGCGAGCGAAACGCGCTCGGCGTGCGACCTCGACAGTTCGGCCGCTTCCACCAGGGTCGGCGCGACCGCGGTGACCCCGAGCACTCTTCCACCGGCGCTAACCAGCTGTGCCGTGGACGCATCGGTGGCGGTCCCGGCTTGAAAGATCTCGACGCCATCTTCCGGAGGTGGCAGCTGGATCGCATCGCCGGTGCGGGCCTTATCGGGATATCCGGAGGCGGCGACGACGGTCGTGACCGAGCAGAGCGGCTTCCAGTCGGGATAGCGGGCACGACTCAACGATCCGCCGCCCGCGACTGCAGCAATCAGCTCCAGCAGCGAGGAGTTCATGAGCGGCATCAACGTCTGGGTTTCGGGATCCCCAAAACGGCAGTTGAATTCGACGACCTTTGGCCCCTCGTCGGTGATCATCAGACCGACATACAGCAGTCCCTTGAACGTCGAGCTCACATCGCGCATCGCCGCCAGGGTCGGACGGACGATCTCCGACATCACTCTCGACGTCAGCTCGGGAGTCGCGACGGATGCCGGCGCGTACGCACCCATGCCTCCGGTGTTCGGGCCGAGGTCGCCCTCGAGCAATCGCTTGTGGTCCTGCGCGGCGAGCAGCGGCAACGCCTGCTGACCGTCGGTGATCGCAAAAAGCGACAGCTCCTCGCCCTCCATGAACTCCTCGATCAGGATCTCACGGCCCGCGGATCCGAAGACCCGGTCACTCAGCATCGCATCGATTGCTCGTTCGGCTTCGGCGGCACTCTGGGCGACGATCACGCCTTTTCCCGACGCCAGCCCGGATGCCTTGATCACCACCGGTGATCCAAAGCTTGCCAGCGCCGCCTTGGCCTCCCTCGCGTCGCTATGCTGCGACGCGCGCGCGGTCGGGATTCCAGCCTTCACCATCAAGTCCTTCGCAAAACGCTTCGAGGTCTCGATGCGCGCCGCTTCGCGCGTCGGCCCGAAGATCGGAAGGCCGTGGGTCTGGAACAGGTTGACTATTCCTGCCTCGAGCGGACCCTCGGGGCCGACGACGGTCAGGTCGACGAGCTCCTCCTCGGCCAGATTGACGAGATCCTTGAGCTTGTCGACGCCGATCGGAACACAGCGCGCGAGCTTCGCGATGCCGGGGTTTCCAGGCGCAGCAATCAGCTCGAGGGTTGGATCATCACGACAGAGCTTCCAGGCGAGCGCGTGCTCCCGTCCGCCGCCGCCGATGATTAGTGCCTTCATGCCATCGCTTGCTCGAGGTCCGCGATCAGGTCACCTACATCTTCCACCCCGCAGGACAGCCGCAGCAGATCGTCAGTGAGGCCGAGTCGGGCCCGGGTCTCCGGAGGCACCGATGCGTGCGTCATCGATGCGGGATGACTGATCAGACTCTCGACTCCGCCCAACGATTCGGCGAGGGAGAAGACCCGCACCTTGCCGAGGATTTTGGCTGCGCGCTCTTTGCTACCGGTGAGAATGGAGATCATCCCTCCAAACCCTTTCATCTGCCGCTTCGCCAGCTCGTGCTGCGGATGCGACGGCAGTCCCGGATAGATCACGTTCTCGTGACCGAGCTTCTCGGCCAGCCACGCGGCGATCTTCCGGCCGTTCTCGTCGTGCCGCGGCATGCGCAGGTGCAGTGTCTTGGTCCCGCGGAGAACCAGCCACGCGTCGAATGGGCCGGGAACCGCGCCCGCGGAATTGAGGATGAACTGCATCCGCTCGGCGAGGCTGTCGTCGCGGACGACCGCGATGCCGCCGACCATGTCGCTGTGTCCGTTCAGGTACTTGGTGCTCGAGTGATAGACGATATCCGCGCCGTGCTCGAACGGCCGCTGGAAGAATGGCGAAGCGAAGGTGTTGTCGACGATGAACAAAGCCTTCTTGCGCTTCGCGATTTGGCCAACCGCGGTGAGATCGGTGATCCGCATCATCGGATTGGTCGGCGTCTCGGTCATGATCGCGACGGTGCGCTCGTTGCACGCGTCCTCGACGTTCTGGGGATCGCGGCTGTCGACGTAGGTAAAACACAGACCGAAGTTGCGCAGAATCTTGTCGAACAGGCGGAAGGTTCCGCCGTAGCTGCTCTCACCGGCGACGATGTGGTCGCCCGACTTGAACAGCTTCATGATCGAATCGGTGGCGCCCATGCCACTGCTGAACGCGAAGCCGTGCGTTCCGCCTTCGAGCGCGGCGACGTTCCTTTCCAGCGCTTCGCGGGTCGGATTTTTTCCACGCGCGTACTCGTAGCCCTTGTTCTTGCCCAGACCCTCCTGTACGTACGTCGAAGTAGTGTAGATCGGCGTCATGATCGCGCCCGACAGCAAGTCGGGGCGCTGCCCGGCGTGGATCGCGCGAGTGCCGAACGATGCGTTCAAGTCTTCGTCATAGATGCGGGTCATTCGCCTTTCACACCAAGGGAGGAAGGGTTTAGTGGCAGAAGTCTAACCAATCGGGCCAGCGTTATCTGTCGGCTGAACCCGCAATACGCGACCGCCTGATTCACTGCATGCGACTAAATTTACCGGCTATTCGCAGTCTCAATGCCAAACGAGGGGCGAGTCACGAATGGCTTATGAAGGCTTGATGGTCAGCGTCTCCGGCGTGCGGGGACGCGTCGGAGAGGCTTTGACGCCCGAGGTCATAGCGAAGTTCGCTTCCGGATTCGGGGCATGGGCGCTCGCCCGGGCCGGTGGAAAAGCCCGCATCGTCGTCGGCAGGGACAGCCGGGTGTCGGGACCGATGTTTCAGCCGGTGGTCCACGCAGCGCTGCAGTCGGTCGGATGTGACGTGATCGATGTTGGAATGGTGCCCACGCCCACCGTCCAACTGGCGGTCGAGCATCATCACGCCGCGGGCGGGCTCGCAATCACCGCCAGTCACAATCCAATCGAGTGGAACGCACTCAAGTTCATCGGACCATCGGGACTTTTTCTGGATGGCACCGAGGCCGCGGAAATGCGCAAGGTCGTCGACGGCACCATCCCGCGCGCGACTTGGGATAAGCTGGGTACCATCAGTCCCGACAAAGACGCTGCTCGAGAGCACATCGAGAAGATTCTGGCCCTGCCGTTCATCGACGTCGAGGGAATCCGGAAGAAGGGATTTCGCGTCGGCCTCGATTGCGTGCGCGGCGCCGGCGGCGCGTTCATGCCGATTCTCCTCGAGCTGCTGGGCTGCAAATTGGCGACGATCAACATGGAGCCCGATGGGCGGTTCCCGCGGCCGCCCGAGCCAGTCGCGGAGAACCTGGGCGAGCTCCAGAAGCTCGTGCAGGACTCCCACTGTGAGATCGGGATGGCGGTGGATCCAGATGTGGACCGGCTGGCGCTCGTTTCCGACGAGGGGATCGCGATCGGCGAGGACTACACTCTGGCGCTCGCCGCGAAGCTCGTGCTGCGCCACCGTAAGGGAGTCGTCGTCACGAACCTTTCGACGAGCCGGATCGTCGACGACGTCGCCGCTGAAGCCGGCACCCGGGTCATCCGGGCGCCCGTCGGTGAGGTGAACGTCGCGACCCGGATGCGCGCCGAGGGCTCGCCGATCGGCGGCGAGGGGAACGGAGGTGTAATCCTGTCGGAGCTTCACCTGGGCCGCGACGCACCCGTGGGAGCGGCGATCATGCTTCAGCTGCTGCTGGAGGAAGGGAAGCCGTTGTCGAAGATCGTGGCGGCCTACCCTCGCTACATCATCGTCAAGGACAAGCTCGATCGCCCGAACGCTCCACTCGACGCGGTGTACGAAGCTCTGAAGCGCGCGTTCCCCGACGCCAACGTCGACACCCAGGACGGACTCCGGCTGACCTGGCCCGACCGGTGGGTGCACGTCCGGCCTTCCGGAACGGAACCAATCGTGCGAGTAATAGCCGAAGCACCCACGGCTGACGCTGCCGAACAACTGGTGCGGGACTGCCGGAAGCCTGTCGAGGCCCTGGGACGCTAGCCAGACCGTCAACGAGAATCTCATATGTGTGGAATCATCGGTTATATCGGAACGAAGGGCGCAACACCTCTGTTGCTGGAAGGCCTCAAACGCATGGAGTACCGAGGCTACGATTCCGCGGGTGTCGCCGTCATGAACGGACATGGTGTCGAGACGAGGAAGGCTGCGGGTAAGATCTCCGAGCTGGAACGGGCGCTCGCCGCCAGCCCGGTCGATGGCGATACCGGAATCGGCCATACCCGCTGGGCAACCCATGGTGTTCCGAACGAGTGCAACGCCCACCCGCACGTCGACTGCAAGGGTGAGATCGCTGTGGTGCACAATGGCATCATCGAGAACTCGGGTACCCTCAAGCAGGGTCTGGAGGCCCGCGGTCACGAGTTCGCATCGGACACCGACACGGAGGTCATCGCGCACCTCGTCGAAGAAGCGTTCGACGGGAATCTCGAGGACGCCGTAATCGAGGCGCTCTGGCAGATCGAAGGGACCTACGGCATCGCGGTGGTCTCCAGCCAGGATCCAAACAAGATCGTCGCCGCCCGCAAAGGCAGCCCCTTACTCATTGGACTTGGCGATGGCGAGTACTATGTCGCCAGCGATGTCTCGGCGATCCTCGCCCACACCCGCGAGGTCGTCTATCTCGACGACGGCGACGTGGCGATCCTCACCCGCGATGGTTACACCATCCTCAATCAGCGCGCCCAGGAGCTGGAGCGGCGGGTCAGCAAGATCGACTGGGATCTCGACCAGATCGAGCGTGGTGGCTTCGACCACTTCATGCTCAAGGAGATCTTCGAGCAGCCCGCCACGGTCGAGAATTGCATGCGCGGTCGACTGCTGCCGGATCTGGGCACGTCCAAGCTCGGCGGTCTCAACATGACCGACGAGGAGCTCCTCCGCTTCGACAACATTCTCATCACCGCTTGCGGAACGAGCTGGCATTCGGCGTTGATCGGCGAGCACATGCTGGAGAACCTCGCCCGCATTCCCGTCGAAGTGGAGTACGCATCGGAGCTGCGCTACCGGAATCCGATCGTCACCGACAAAACGCTCTGCATAGTAATCTCACAATCAGGCGAGACGGCGGACACTCTGGCCGCGATGCGCGAAGCAAAAGCGCGTGGGGCGCGAACCTACGGCATCGTGAATGTCGTCGGCTCGACCATCGCGCGTGAGAGCGACGGCGGCATCTACGTGCACGCCGGGCCGGAGATCGGCGTCGCATCCACGAAAGCGTTCACCAGCCAGGTCATCGCGCTGCTGCTCTTCACCCTCAAGCTCGCGCGACTGCGCAATCTGTCGATGGTGGACGGCAAGGCGATCATCGAGGAAATGCAGGTTTTGCCAGAGAAGATTCAGAACGTGCTCGATCGCGCTTCCGAGATCGAGAAGATCGCCGAGGACTTCAAGAACGCCCAGAATTTCCTCTATCTCGGGCGCGGCTACAGTTTCCCGACAGCGCTCGAGGGTGCGCTCAAGCTCAAGGAGATCAGCTACATCCACGCCGAAGGCTACCCGGCGGCGGAGATGAAGCACGGACCGATTGCGCTCATCGACGAGAACATGCCGGTACTTTTCATCACCCCACACGACTCGGTCTTCGACAAGGTCGTGTCCAACGTCCAGGAAGTGAAGGCGCGCGGCGGACGCGTCATCGCGATTACCACTCGCGATGAACCCGCCCTCGAAGGGAAGCTGGACTATGAATTCAGGATCCCCGAGACCAAGGATCTGCTGACGCCGGTGCTCGCATCCGTCCCGCTGCAGCTGCTCGCCTACTACATCGCGGTCAAGCGCGGGGCCAACGTCGATCAGCCGCGGAATCTGGCAAAGTCCGTAACGGTGGAGTAGAGCGCTGCGAGTCCTGCTGCAGCGGGTCTCGCGGGCGGAAGTCCGCATCGGAGAGCGAACGGCGGGGAAGATCGACAGGGGATTTTTACTGCTTGTCGGCTTCACCCACGACGACACCCCCGACAAAGTCGACTGGATGGCGGAGAAGTGCGCCGGACTCCGTCTCTTCTCCGACGCCGAGGGAAAGATGAACCTCGGGCTGGCAGAGGTTGGCGGCGCGCTGCTGGTCGTCTCGCAGTTCACGCTGTACGGCAACTCCGAGAAGGGAAAGCGCCCGAGCTTCATCGACGCCGCGCGTCCCGAGGTCGCGATCCCGCTCTACGAGCGCTTCCTCGCCGCCCTTCGAGCAAAGGAGTATACGGTTGAGACTGGTGAATTCGGCGCGATGATGGATGTCGAGCTCGTCAACGACGGGCCCGTCACGCTATGGCTGGAGCGATGAGCCAGCTGCGGGTCGTCCTGGCGTCGCAGTCACCGCGGCGGCGGCAGCTGCTCGATCTGATCGGAATCGCACACGAGGTCAGGCCTGCGAACATCGACGAGACGCCGCGCCCCCGGGAAGCTCCGCGCCGTCACGCCGAGCGTCTCGCGCGCGAGAAGGCCAGCACCATCGCGACTCGCGATCCCGACCTGATCACCATTGGCGCTGACACAGTGGTGGTGGTCAATCGCAAAGTCCTCGGCAAGCCAGTCGACGCTGCCGAAGCTGCCTGGATGCTCGAGATGCTGAGCGGCCGCGAGCACACTGTGATCACGGCCGTCGCCGTGGCGCGGGGTCGCAAGATCCGCTCGTCGATCGAGGAAGTGAAAGTAAAATTCCGGCGCCTGCGGCAGGATGAGATCGAAGCGTACGTTGCGACGGGTGAGCCGATGGACAAGGCAGGTGCCTACGGCATCCAGGGTTTCGGCGCTACAATCGTCGAGCACATCGATGGAGATTATTTCGCGGTGATGGGATTGTCGCTGGTGCGCCTGGTCGGGTTGCTGCGCGACGTGGGAGTCCGCTACCGCTTTGGAGAGCTCCTCGTTTCAGCCGACTAGCTCGTGCGCCTGATCCATCACCCGCCGCTCATTGTCGAACGCGAGCTGGCTGGTTGCGTCCTCGATTGGTACCCAGCGCGCCTCGTTGACTTCCCAGTCGTGGTCGCTGGTGTCGCCCGAGACGTACCGGAGAAGGAAGAAGTGCACGCGCTTGTGAAACCGCACCCTGATTCCGTTCTCCAGCCCCACGTACCAGTACTCCACGGTTTCGATGTGCTGGACGACTTCGCTTGTGATCCCACCTTCTTCACGGGCCTCGCGTACCGCCGTCACCTCCGGCTCTTCACCCTTGTCGACCAGACCTTTGGGCAGCTGCCATCGATTTTCGCTGCCGACGGAGACGATCACGACTTCGATGTTCCCGGGATCACCGCGATAAACGACGCCACCGGCAGAGACCTGATCCCTGATCGGAATCTTGATGCTCGAGGATTTCTTCCCCGTCGATTTGCGCGGCGTCATCGGCCGATCCCCCCCGCGTAGCGGTCGCGCCAGATCTCCACTTTCTCGAGCACCTCGCTCGTCTGAATCCGCTTCATTCTCCCGGCGCGGTTCTCCATCGAGATCGGGTAGTCTTCACCGGGGTCGCCGTAAGCGTCGATCATCAGGTCATGGAATCGCCGGTATGGTCCGGTGCGCTTGGGATTGGTGTACCCCATCAGGCTGATCACCGGGCGATTGAGCGCCACGCTCATGTGCAATGGCCCAGTGTCGGGGGACAGCACCAGCGCCGACGCGTCGAGGATCGAAACCAGATTTCGGAGTCCGCTCCCCAGCTCGCTACGCGGTTTGTGGCGCGCCCGGTCCATGACGATTCGCTCGGCAGCGAGCTCGCGCTCGGAGCGGCCGCCGACGAGGACGACCTGCATCCCGTACTGCTCGTGCAGCGCATCGGCGACTTCCGCCCACCGCTCCGGGAGCCAGTCTTTCTCGGGCTTGCTGGTTGCGACCACTATCGAGGCGATCGGTTTCCCAATCGAGTCCACGAAATTCCGCTGCCACTCGCGCTCGTGCGGCCATGGTCCGAGCTCCCAATCGACGGGCTCCGGCGATACGCCAAGCGCATAGAGAAACTCGAAGTACTGATCCTGGACGTGCTGCACCCGGTTAGCCGGAATCTTTCGATTGGTGAAGAGCCAGTTCATGTCGCGCGCGCGTGCGCGGTCGAAGCCCAGCTTTATCGGCGCGCGAGTGAAGCCGGTCACGATTCCCGCCTTGAAGTAGACCTGCAGATTGATCACGAGATCGAAACGGCGCCTCGACATTTGCGCCGCGGCGTCGGCGAACGCGCGCAATCCGCGGGTGCGATCGAAGATGATGATCTCGTCGATAGAACGATGTCCCCGCACCAGCGCAGCCGGGCCGGGCTGCAGAACCCAGGTTATCCGCGCCGCTGGATTCTCCCGCTTGAGCGCGTTGATCACCGGCAGCACGTGGACCGCATCGCCCACCGCGCTCATCATCACGATGCAGATGTTGGCCGGGACCGACGAATTCCGCGCGGTCATTCGACGCTCTTGAGCCGCAGGTGCTCCTCGTCCTCGGCAGAGTAGGGAAGTCCTTCGTTGTCGCGCCACTTGCGGAGCGAGCGGATCAGGCGATCGAGATTCGCTTTTGCCACCAGCGGTGATCCCGGAGAGCTGAAGCGCACCCTGTCGACGTCGAGCACGTGGGCATCCAGCCCCGGACCCTCGCCGGCGGTAAGAAGAATGTTCTTGAGATTGAGATCCTGGTGGTAAGCGCCGGCGTGGCTGAGATCGCGGAGAAGCGCGGCCACCGCGTCCAGCACCATGACGCGGTGATTGTGGTCGGTGACTTTCATGAGCGCGACCGAGAGATCGTGGCCGTTCGGGATCTCGCGGGTGGCAACGTCCGATCGGCGCAGCAGGATGCTCTGTGGATACGACACATAGGCGACTACTTCGGGGGTGCTCACGCCGCTGGCGCGCAGTCGCAGCGACGCCACGAGCTCCCGGAATCCACGGGTCGGAAGAAGGAACAGGTCCTTGTTGATTTTCGCCATCCAGCCGCCGCGCATGTTGTGACGCACCACCGCGCGTCCGCAGCTGCCGGGAAGACTGACCGCGAACACTGGAGCGCGGCCGGTTAGCACCGTCGCGTCCGGCTGCCGGGCTGCGTACTCGTAGAGCCGTTCCTTCTGGAGCACTCCGCGGATCGCCGACGAGCATGAGGCGATGGCGACCACCCGCGCACCGCCAACCTCGAATCGCTCGTACGATGGAATAGACAACCCGATGATCATCCCGGGCCGGCGTCTCGCCGCACCGAAGCAATTGCGCTGAGCAGAGCGCGCGCCTTGCTGCGCGTCTCCTCCCACTCGCGCTCCGGCACCGAGTCGGCGACGATCCCGGCGCCCGCCTGGACCGAGGCTCCGCCGCCGGCGATGACGCAGGTCCGAATGGTGATAGCGAGATCCATCCTCTTCCCACCCGCGGCGATATAGCCGATGGCGCCGGCGTAGGGCCCGCGCGCAACCGGCTCGAGCTCGTCGATGATCTCCATGGCGCGGATCTTCGGCGCGCCGGTCATGGTGCCGGCAGGGAAAGTCGCGCGAAAGACATCGAGTGAAGTCAGACCGTCGTTGAGCTCACCCTCGACCTGACTGACGATGTGCAGCACGTGCGAATACTTCTCGACTTTCATTAGCTCGGTGACTTTCACCGTGCCGTACTTCGACACTCGCCCGACATCGTTGCGTCCGAGATCGACCAGCATGACGTGCTCGGCACGCTCCTTCTCGTCCGAGAGAAGATCGGCGGCGCGCTCCTCGTCGTCTTCGCGGCTTTGGCCTCGCGGCCGCGTGCCGGCGATCGGACGCAAGGTCACCTTGTTGTCGGATACCCGGACAAGCAGCTCCGGTGAGCTCCCGACGATTTCGACGCCGTCGAGCACCAGGTGATACATGTACGGCGACGGATTTATTGCGCGCAGTGCGCGATACAGGTCGGCGGGATCGAAGTCGAGCGGCAGGTCGATGCGGCGCGATAGCAGCGCCTGGAAGCAGTCTCCGGCCCGGATGTATTCCCTGATTCGCTCGACATGCTCCATGAAGTCGCTGCGCTCGTAGGTCGAGTGACCCTCGTTCAGCGGCGCGTCGGAGCGTGGCGAGATGGCCGGCAGTCGCGACGGCGCGCGCAGTCGCTGCATGATCTCCTCGAGCTCGGCGGTCGCGTCGTCGTAGAGCGCGCGCAGCTCCTCGTCTGCGGAATCTTTCGGAATTGGCACCGAGATCACCACTCGCGCGCGACCGTAAAGATTGTCGAGGATCACCAGCGATCGGGTGAAGATGAAGATCGCGTCGGGCGCAGGCAGGCCTGCCGGCGGCCGGTTCGGAAGCCTCTCGATCAGGCGCACAATGTCGTAGCTGAAATAGCCAACCACGCCGCCCCAGAACTGACCGAGCTCCGGGACTTCGGCCGGCTCGATGCCTTCGACCAGGCCCTTCAGATCAGCCAACGGGTCTGCGGGCCTGCGCGCGTTGTGCCATCCGCGCTTCGCAGACCAGTCTTCGACGACACCGTTCGCGAATCTCCACGCTGAGCTGGGCTCCGTGCCGAGGAAGGTGTAGCGCGCCCACGTTTCTCCGCCCGCGGGCGCTGACTCCAACAGAAACGCGAATGGCCCGCGGCGCAGCTTGGCGAACGCAGACACGGGCGTATCGGTATCGAGCAGGAGGTCGCGCCACACCGGAACGAGGGTCGCCCGCGCCGCGTGTCGTCGGAATTGTTCGAACTGTTTGTCGTGAATTTCCGCTCGCGCCGTCAATTCGATCTTCCTCCGCCGTTGGCGGCACCAGCAGCTAACTTTCGTACATGAAGTCCGGCGCGATCATACTCTTCGCCGTCCTGCTCGTCTCCAGGACCCTGCACTCGCAGCAACCGTGGAACGACGAGCGTACCCGCGCGCTCGTCGAGCGCGCCACCGAGCGCAGAGCCAGTCAGCTCGCCGATACCGCGCTCGTTGATTACATGGCGACAGCCCACGGTTACGTCACCTTCCTCGCGCAGTTCGGTGAAGGATTTCCCGAGCCGCCAAAGATCGTGAAGGCCGACGAGCTGGGTCTGGAAGTCTACTGGCGCGCGCCCGATCTGAGCAAGCAGCGCATCATCGGCCGTCGTGACACACTGCTCCTTCCCACCGACATCAATTACCACCGCGATCACCTCGGCATCGTCCAGAACAATTTCCGGAACATCATCCGCATCGGCGAAGGTGATGAGGTGCGCGACGTGCCGCATCCGCTATCCCCGGCCGGACTCGAGGCGTATGACTTTGCAATCCGCGACTCCCTTCAGATCAGGCTCGGACCCCGCGTCCTCGACGTCTACGAGGTACGGGTCCGCCCAAAAGATGACCAGCAGCCGCGCGCGGTCGGCGCCGTTTACATCGATCGTGAGACCGGCGAAGTAGTGCGCATGGCGTTCAGCTTTACACGGGCTGCCCTGATCGACAAGGATCTCGAGGATGTCTCGGTCGTGCTCGAGAACGCGCTCATCGAGGGGCGGTTCTGGCTGCCGCGACGCCAGGAGATCGAAATCCGCCGCACCGGCTCATGGCTCGACTATCCCGCGCGCGGAATAATCCGCGGCCGCTGGGAGATCTGCTGCTATCAGGTCAACAAGGGGATTCCGGCCAGCTATTTCACCGGCCCCGAGATCGTCTTGGCACCGGCGTCCGAGCGCGCGCAGAAGCCGTCTCCGTTCACCGGCCAGATCCTCGATTCGCTGCCGCCCGATGTCCGTGCCGTGACCGACGAGGATGTTCGCAAGGTGCAGGAGGAGGCGAGAGCTCTCGTCCGGGAGCAGGCGCTGGCGCGCGCGCGAAGTCTCTCGATCTCGGCGCGCCACATCTCCGATCTGGCGCGCTTCAATCGCGTCGAGGGGCTCGCCCTGGGTACCGGCCTCTTGCAGAGGATCGGGGGTGGATTCGCTGTCGCGGCGTCCGGTCGCTACGGCTTCAGCGACAAAGAGCCAAAGGGTCGCGGTGCGATCGAGTACCGCACCGGTGCTGGATCCTCGCTCATCCTCGCTGCCGAGCGCGATTACCGGGATGTGAGCGACGAGCAGGAGACGTCGATGGTTCGAAACACCATCGCCGCGCAGGAATTCGGGAGCGACTACACCGATACCTACGACCTTCGCGCACTCTCGCTCAGCGGATCGCTGGCGCGCTTCGGGTGGCGTCCCTCGTTCAGGCTCGCTTACGAGCAGCACGATCCGCTGATGGTGAATGCGCGACCAGCAAATGGCGCTTTCGAGCCGACCATCCCTGCCACCCATCTACATGAGACCAGCCTCGGCGTCGCACTCGACCGCCCTGCCGGGCTTACCTTCGGCGGCTTCGAGCTCGGCGCACATGTCGGGGTGGCGGGAATTCGTCGCGCCAGCTCGGCGGCTTCCCCGGGCGGAGAGTTTCTAAGGCCTTCGCTGTCCATCGATTTGGAAAAGCCTTTTGGCAGCAGCCGGCTGTTGCTGCACACCATCGCGTCTGCTGTCTTCGGCGGTGACACGCTGCCGGCGCAGCACCTCGTTTACTTTGGGGGACCGACCACTGGCCCCGGCTACGAGTTCCACGAGTTCGTCGGCCGCGGCGGACTCAGCCAGCGGCTCGAATATCGGTTTCTCGCGCCGTTCGTTCCGATCCCGCTCGGCCGGTTTGGTCGCGCTCCAGGTACCATCACTCTCGCGCCGTTCGCGACGGCCGTCTGGATCGATCGCTCCGCCCCCTTCAAGCCAGCGCGCCAGGGCTGGTATCCGGCTCTTGGCCTCGGCGCGCTGACCGTCTTCGACGTGCTCAGGCTCGACATTGCACGCGGACTGCGCGACGGACGCTGGACCTTCTCCGTCGACATCGGCCGCGACTTCTGGAGCGTGTTGTAGCTACAGCGATTTCAGGTACTGAACCAGATCGGCCTTCTGTTGCGCGGTGAGATTGAGACTCATCGCGACATTGTAGCGCTCCACCACATCGTCCAACGTCGCGGCGCTGCCGTCGTGAAAGTACGGCGGGTGCTGCCACACACCCCTCAGCGGCGAAGTGCGCCACATCTTGGTCGCCGAGCGCAGAGCGTACTCGGGGTCGGTGGGGATTTCGGCCGGCGCATGGAGGCGGACGTTCGCATCGGTGTAGAGCGCGCCGGCGTGGCACGTGGCGCATTTCCCGGCGCCCGCGAAAACAGCGCCTCCGCGTGCCGCCGCGGCTGCGTCGAACGAGCCCGACGGTGGAGTGGGCGCCTGCAGACTCAGCTCGTACGCTTGCAGTCTGTCGAGCAGTGGTCCGACCAGATCGGGCGACTGCTTGACGTCGATGCCGAGTCGCGGGTCGGAGAAATCTCCCTGACCGTGCATTTGGGTTACCGCGACGTAGCGATTCCAGTACTTCACTTCGTCGCCGTCGGATGTGAAAGTCTCGCCGTGGATTCCGGCGAGGCCATATGCCGGCGGAATCACCGTCGGGCCATTTTTCCCGTCGAAATTGAAACGCGGGTCATACTTGCCCGGTCCCCACGAGTTGTAGACGGCTTTCTGCGCCGCGCTGAGCGCGGGCGACAAGGCGATGATCGCGCCTGGATTGAGCTGCCGGTTCGGCCAGCCATCCAGTCGCGAGCCGATCCCCGGTGCGATGCGATCGTCGACGGTGGAGTGACAGAGAGCACACGTAACGCCGAAGCGCGTGATGTTGTTGTTGGCATCGACCGTCGCCTTGACCCCCACCACCGCGCCGAGCTTGAGCAGCGTGACTGTCGTGGCCGGGCTGTGGAGATCGACCTGGCCGGCCTGAATCGCCTGGAGAACCTCCGGCGGCAGGGTATCGGCATCCACCTTGAGACCAACCGATAACGCCGTCACCGGGTCCACCGCCGACTGCACAACGGTGTTCATGTGCAGCGTGTCGGTCCAGAATTTCTCGTCGCCGTAGGTCTCGAATCGAAAAATGTCCTTGCCGGCAGCGACGTCTGCTGCCGACGGACCGCCCGGACCATCATCGTTGCACGCGCTGATCGAGAGCGCGCTGGCTGCAAGCATGAGTGCGACAATCCGGCCCGGTAGGGCCTTCCACGGTTGATTCAGCTTTGCGAGCGGTGTCGACATCGGTGTTTCCTCCGGCATTTGTTTCGATAACCGTTGGGCAATAATCCAAGGAAACTTGGACATATCTCTACTCCGACTGAATCGGCAAGCGGCGAACTACAGCCAACGCGCGGCGAACAAAGCTGCTCCGACCACCAGCGTGCACTGACGAGCTTCGGTTATGGAAAGGACGCCGCGTCGTCCTTTCTCAGGGGGGAAAACCCTGCATACGCAGGACAAATTCCCCGACGACTATCAGACATCAGGACGCGGTTTTTATGGTCAGAATCGGCCTTTCCCGAGCCACGCTTGCACTTGCTGCGGGCGCAGTGCTCGGCGCATGCGCGAGCGCCGGCAATTCCAGCCTCGGCGCGGTCAATCCAGCTCAATCGCCGAGCGCATCGACGCGGATCGGACGCTCGGCAACGCTCGAGAAGGCAGACAGCGCGTGGCAGGCTGGCGCCTATCCGCTGGCGGAAGAGATGTACGAGGCTGTTCTCGCTCGCGACTCATCCTCACACATTGCGATGTTCAGGCTCGCGACCCTGCGGTCGTGGGACAATCGTCTGGATGACGCGATCGCTCTCTTCCGGCGCTATGTCGCGGTCGAACCGAACTACAGCGGCGGGAGAACCGCGTTGGCGCGCGTCGTCGCGTGGACCGGCAACTATGCCGGCGCCATCGCGATCTACGACTCCGTTCTCACTCGAGAGCCAAACAATCGCGATGCAGTTCTGGGTCGCGCGCAAACCCTGGCCTGGGCAAATCAGTTCGACCAGTCTCTGGCCGCGTACAAAAAATGGACGACCGCGCACCCAACCGACCGGGATGCCGCGATCGATTACGCGCGTGCCCTGGCATGGAACGGCCAGCTGGGCGAAGCGGAGTCGCGCTACGCCGAGCTCTCCCGCACCGGCAACGCCAACGCGACCAAAGGCCTGGCGCGAGTCATCGGCTGGCGTGGAGACTTGCAGCGCAGCGAAGAGACCTGGCGTCGCGTGCTCGTCACGGATCCGAACGATCCGGAGGCGCTCACGGGCCTGGCGCAGGTGTTGAGCTGGCAAGGGCGGGAGACCGACGCCGAAACGGCGCTGCAGGCCGCCCTGCGCTCGAACCCGGGCTATGGGGACGCGCGCAGCCTGCTGCGTTTCGTGGAGGCCGACCTACGGCCGGCAGTGATAGTCAGCGCCATCGGCAGCAACGACAGCGACAAGAATCGAGCGACCATCCTTTCGCTCGACTACATAGTTCGCGCGCCCTGGAGTGGCTCGATCGGCGCAAGATACTCCGAGCGCTGGGCGAATTTCCCGGGCGCGGTGGACGTCGATTCGCGCGCCGATGCGGGCAACCTCTTCGCCCGCTGGCAGCCCGCATCGAGCTCGTGGGTGATCAGAGCGGACGCGGGCATGACGCATCATTCCTCGACTCTCGTTCCATCTACGGACCGCAAGGAAAACATCGTGAACGGCGCGCTGGCGGTGCGCGGCAATCTGGCGCGCTCCCTCAACGTCGGCTTGAGCGCCTCACGTACTGCCTTCGACGAAACCGCGCTACTCATCGCGAATGGCGTAGTCAGCGCGGAATATTCGGGCGACGCGTCGGTGGCGCTACCAGGCCGGCTCACCCTGTCGGGTGCCGCGAGTCGCGCACAGCTCACCGGCGGTAGCAGCGACAATTCGCGCGACGCTTTCGCTGCTTCACTGCGCTGGACCTACAACCGTCGCTGGAGCTTCGCCGTGGGCGGTCGCCAGTTCGGCTATGACACCACATCGTCCGACGGATATTTTTCGCCGCGGAGATACACTCTAGCTGAAGCAAGCGGCCGCGGCCGGGTCGGTGGCACGCTCGGCTGGAACGCCGAGGGCGACGTGGGACTCGGCAGGCAGAGCGTGGAGCTTTTCGGAGCGAGCGCAGCTTCGCGGTTGGCCGAGCGCGCCGCGCTCACCATGGGCTACCGGTTCGATCCTGCCCACGAGTTCAGCGCTTCCGGCAATTATGCCAACGTCGCGGGTCCTGGCCAGACTGGCGGCAGCGAGTACCGCTTTTTCTCGTTTACACTGCGGGCACGCGTCGGTTTCTAGCACCGCGTCCGGTTGCTAGCGCGCAGCCGGATGCTCCCATAGCGTCAGGGCAAAGCGCCAATCTCCGCTTGAATTCCGCGCTCGCAGTCTCAGGAACGTTCGCGGCACTGACGCATTACTCAGGGAAGAAGCCGGAGTCGCCCGTGTCACCATGATGGTGCCGGGATTGAATTGAGCACGACTGGCGTCTCGCTGCGTCTACCTTGGGGCATGACGATGAGCGCCAGAGCCGAGCCTGCGGACGCGTGGCTGCTTCCGATTCTGCGAGAGCTTCTCGCCAGCCCCGCGCTCGACCAAATCGAGTCGGCTGTCGCCACGAGCTACTGGCGGGCGGCGGTCGACAGCGGCGCGCTGAGCGATGCCGCTCTGCTGGCCGCGCTCTCGAGACACACGAAGTTCAGATTGGCGAGAGAGCTCCTGGTGAGCGCGGCCGCGATTCAATGCGTGCCCGAAGATCTGGCGCGGCGATTCGGTGTGCTGCCGCTCGCGGTATCGGATTCGGTCCTCGACATAGCGACCTCCAACCCATACGACCTCGATTGCGAGCAGCTGCTTGCCTTCGTCACCCGCCGTCGCGTTCGCATGTCGCTCGCCGCACCGCATCGAATTCAGGAGCGCATCGACGAGGTGTACGCACCGATCGAGCAGGTGGGCAAGCTCCTCGACCGTGCGCCTGTTCCATCGATGCAACCCGTAATCGAAAAATTCGACGACACCGAATCTGCTCTCGACGAGAAGGAAGCAGAGCGGCCCGTCATCAAGCTCGTCGATCACATCGTTGCCGAAGGCATCGCACAGGGCGCGAGCGACATCCACCTCGAGTCCGGTGAGACGGGGATCGCAGTCCGATACCGGATCGACGGTATTCTCAAAGAGGTCATGGTGCTGCCGAAGGCTGTCGGGATTCCGTTGGTGTCACGGATCAAAATCATGTCGGAGATGGACATCGCCGACAGGCTTCGCCCGCAGGGCGGCCGCGCGCGCGTCGCCATCGATGGCGCTCGCGTCGATCTGCGGGTCTCGACGCTCCCTGCGTCCCACGGCGAGAAAGTCGTCATCCGCATCCTCGACTCCCGCGCCGCACTCCGTTCCGTCGAGTCACTCGGCATCGATCCCGTCGATGGCCCGCGAATGCAGAAGCTCCTCGACGTGCGTGAGGGACTCATTCTCGTCACCGGACCGACCGGATCGGGCAAGACCACGACGTTGTACGCAGCCCTGCGGCTGCTCCAGAATCGCGGCGTCAACATCATCACCGTCGAAGATCCGGTGGAGTACAGAATCCCCGGCATCGTCCAGGTCCAGATCCATGAAAAGGCGGGCCTCACCTTCGCATCCGCGCTCAGATCGGTGCTCCGTCAGGATCCCGACGTCGTGCTCATTGGCGAGATCCGTGATCGCGAGACCGCCGCGATTGCGATTCAGGCGTCGCTCACCGGTCACCTCGTGTTCGCGACGCTGCACACCAACGACGCGTGCAGCTCGATCGTTCGGCTCACCGACCTGGGCGTCGACAGCGTCAAGCTGGCCGGGGCGCTCAAGGGAATCGTCGCGCAGCGGCTGATCCGCAGGCTTTGCCCGGCGTGCAAGATGGTGGCGAACGCGGGCGTTCCGCGTCGGCTCGTCGGTGCGGTCCCGGAGGATTCGCTCGTCTATGTGCCGGTGGGATGCCGGGAGTGTTCGATGACTGGGTACGCTGGTCGGGTCGCCGTCACGGAAGTGCTGGTGACGACTCCGGAAATCGAGCGTTCCATCGCCAGGGGCGACCCGGCGGAGAAGCTGCTCGCGGCGGCGCGCGCGTCGGGAACTCGTTCGTTATGGGGCTGCGGTTGCGGGCAGCTCCTCGCCGGCAATACCAGCGCTCAGGAGCTCATGCGGGTGATCGAGCCCGAGACTTCGCGCAGCTCGACAGCCGCGAAGCACGCTTATTATTCGCCTACGGCCACCGTCTATGAGCGACCCGTCAATCCATCAATGACAAAGATCACCCCGGGCGTCATCGAGATTTTCGCGATTCGTCACAACGGCGGAGACTGGCGAGTGCTCGTCCTGCAGCGCGCCGCCGATGGCAAGCGTCCCGGATCGTGGGAGACTGTTTACGGCAAAATCGACGCGAAGGAAAAGCCGGAACACGCCGCCATCAGAGAGCTGCGCGAGGAAACCGGGCTGGAGCCCGCCGCGCTGTACAACGTCACCGTGAGCAGTTTTTACCTCCACGAAAGCCAGACCATCCAGATGTGCATCACTTTCGCCGCATTCGTCCCCGACGATGTGTCGGTCGTCCTCGGCGAAGAGCACCAGCGCTACGAGTGGGTGTCGTTGGAGGAAGCCTGCTCGCGGTTCACGTGGCCACGTGAAGCGCACTCACTCAGAGACGCGCACCATCTTCTGCGGGGCGGGAATGCGGGTGGGGTGGAGGATGTGCTCAGGGTGAAATGACCCGGATAACTGCAACTGAACGGGTGCCAGACGTCGGTGGCATAGATGCGCGTGACCAGTTCAATACGTCGGGACGTTTCTACTGGTGTGATAGCAGAAGCAGGTGCGGGCGGTTGCTTCCACTTAGTAACGTCCCGCCGTACTGAACTAATCACTGTGATCTGTGCCGCTGGGATCTGGCACCCGTTCCGCTGCAGTTACCGGCTAACCCGCGCGCTGTCGCCGCCGTGCGGAATCACGACGCCGAACTCTCCCTGCGTTTGATGCTGGTGAGATTCTCCTGCCCCGTCGGCGCGTTGGGCTTCACCCTGACGCTCTTCGCCGGAATCCCGACGTACACGTGGTACGGCCGCACATCCTTCGTCGCCACGGCCATCGCCCCCACCATCGCCTGCTCGCACACGTGCACTCCGGCCAGTACCGTCGCATGGTAGGTGATCCGCACGCCATCCTCGAGGCGCGTCAGCGCATCCGTGACGTCGCGCTGGTCGACGATGCTGTGGGTGTGGCTGTAGATGTTGGCGAAGTCGCTGATCGAAACGTTATTCCCCAGCGATATTCCACCGCGGTCGTCGAGGAGCACGTAGCGATGCACCACCACGTTGTCTCCCACTTCCATGTTGTAGCCGAATGAGAACTCGACGTGCTGGAACGCCTTGAAGTTCTCGCCGCAGCGCTTGAAGAT
>Ga0070684_100000257_pt1 | contig 36839 bp, 36 predicted proteins | sample KBSC723LmetaG_FD_65653 | JGI IMG/M metagenome (GOLD analysis project Ga0070684, IMG submission 65653) | Corn rhizosphere microbial communities from Kellogg Biological Station, Michigan, USA - KBS C7.2-3L metaG | ecosystem: Host-associated > Plants > Roots > Rhizosphere ...
CTGGTTGCCCGCCGGCAGGGGCGGCTCGGCTACCGGTAGCCAAGGCCCGGCGAGCACGTCGCTCGGCCGGGAGGGGCCGCTGGGCGGCCCCTCCCGGCGGCACCGCGTTGAGGCGCGGGCCTGCCCGCAGTGATCACGGCGCCGACGTCGTTCGTATTCACTGCGTCGGGGAGGGCGGTGGGTGCAGGCCGCACTCTCGACTCGCCACGGCACGAAGGTGCTCCCCGACACCGAAGGTCGCACCCGGCTGTCCGGCAGTCGCTGCGGGGACTACCTACGGCCGCTCTTCAACCAGAATGACCAACGTCTCGGGGAGCACGCCGTCGTACTGCATTGCCTCGATCATCTCCGGCGCGGGGGACTGGACAGCTCTCGCCATCTGCTCCACGTCCGGAACGTCCATCATCACGCCGACCTTGGTTCGATCATCCGGGCAAACAAAGGTGCGGATGTTTGTGACCCCTATCGGCCCGAACACCTCTTCCCGCTTCGGCGACGCAAGCCAATGAGCGGTGTCCTTTACGTCGTGGTATCCAAAGACCGTCGGCATCACAACCTCCAAGGTTCGGGCACGGCCAAGACAGGCCGCGCCGATCCTACCGCGCAGAAGCCCTGCGCCGGCAGCGGCCTGACGGTTTCCTCGAGCCGGCCGGCCGGCGTCAACGACCTGGCTCGCGTGCCGCTCGTCCCGTGTCAGTCGTGGCAGGCGGTCGTGCCCGAGTCGGTAAAGGTTTGGCCGGGGATGGGGATGAAGTTCCAGCTGTAACTGGTGGGGTGCAGCACCAGCTTCAAGACGCCGAAGGCGGTTGAGTTCCTGCGCTGGCTGTTGGGCCGGATGGTGTTGAAGCCATGATGGCTGCGACCGCCGGTACCGACGACGAACTCGCGGATGCCGCTCGACGTGGCTTGCCGGGAGGGGTTCTGGGGCGCGAATCGCTCATAGTTGTGCGCATGACCGTTGAGGATCAGTTCCGCGTGCGCGTTGTAAAGGTCACGCCAGAAAGCCACCACAGCGGGGGACTCCGTCCCGGTGAGCGATGAGACGAGGGGGCGGTGGAAGTAGGCGAGGGTGCAGCTGCGGGGGTTGGCGGCCAGGTCGCCGCGCAGCCACGTCTCCTGCGGGGAGCCGACGCCGCAGGCCACCGTCCAGCACTCGGAGTTGAGCGCGATCACGTGCCACGCTCCGACGTCGTACGAGTAGTACCCCTTGCCGATCGGTCCGGCTCGTGAGCCGAAGTAGTCGAAATATCCCTCGGCGTGCGACGTATGGCAGCTGACATCGATGGCGTCCTTGCCGTACTCGTGATTGCCCAGCACGGGCCTGGCAACTGCGTCCATCCGGCCCCACGTCGGGCCGTACGCCGCGTTGAACTCGCTGAGCAGCCCGCAGTAGTACTGCTCATCTCCAAGCGGCAACAGCCAGCCCGGCGATAACGACGCAGCCAGATCGGCTGTTGCGCTCTGCCGACACTTTCCGCCCGTCCCGTGGCCGTCGTTGTAGGCGGGGTCGGTGGGGGAGCATGCAATGTCCCCGCCGGCGACCACCACGGGATCGGCTGCCGCCGAGCTGGGAAACGCCACAGCGGCGATACCGAACACCACGGCGATCGCGACGCGAACGCGGGTGGGGGCGAGAACGCTGACCGCCCTGAATGGCAGACGTAACAGTGCGCGGGTCATCAATGCTCCTCCTCTGGGGCAGTGACGGACCAGGCGTCGGCATGAGTTCGCACTCTGTCGATGCGCAGCCACACGGCGGCACAGGATCGGCCGGCCCACACCGGCGCCCGAACGTCGGTACATGCTTGTCGGCTATGGGCGCTTCGGGGGCGCGGAGCCGCCGTTATGTAACTATCGTTTCAAAGTCGCCTGGAGATGTCAATAGGCTCCGGACCGGGAGCGCTGGGTGTCACCAAACCTCCGGGCTGGTGTGCGCACCCGTCTACCCTGAGTTGATGACCGACCGGACGACCGATTGGGAGGGGCGCCTGACCCAGCTGTGGGCATCGCTCGATGAGCTGGACGAGCAGGAGTTCGTTCGCCGGATTGACGCACTGGCGGCCGAACGGGCGCCCGACGACCCGGTGGCGCTGTTCGAGCGGGCCAGCGCACAGGACTCGACCGGCCACTCCGGTCGGGCGGTGCCGCTGTACCGCCGTGCTCTGCAGCAGGGGCTGGAGGGGCAGCGGCGGCGGCGGGCGGTGATTCAGATGGCCAGCTCGCTGCGAAACCTGGGCCAGGCCGCCGAGAGCGTGTCGCTGCTGGCGGCGGAGCGGGCGGCGGGTTCCGACGAGCTGGATGACGCGGTGGCGGCGTTCCTGGCCCTGGCTCTGGTGGACACCGGACGCGAGCGGGAGGCCGCCGCGCTGGCCCTGGCGGCGCTGGCTCGCCACCTGCCCCGGTACAACCGGTCGCTGGCCCGCTACGCGCAGGAGATCGCCGGGCGACCACCCGGCTGACGGCCTCAATCGGGGAGCACAGCGATGCCCAGAGCCGCCGCCAGGGCGGGGGCCAGGTCGAGCACTTGCTCGAGGTCGATGGCGGCGCCACGCAGCCCGACGATCCCCTCGATGCCGCTCATCCGGCAGCGGCGCAACTCGGAGTCGACGAAGCGCGCGTGGGCGAAGGCGGCACCGGCCAGGTCGCAGTCCTGGAAGCGCGCCTGCTCGAAACGCGCGCCCATGAAATCCGCCTGGCGCAGGTTGCAGCCGTCGAACATGACGCGGTGAAGGCGTGCGTGGCGGAACGCCGCCATGTCCGCCGCGCTGTTGCGCCACACGACGTCGCGCAGCTCGGACTCGGGCAGCCGCAGGCCGGTCAGCCGGCCGCCGGCGATCTCGACCCGCGACAGCGAGCCGCCGCGGATGACGGCATTCGCCAGGTTCGGGTCCCGGAACACGAGGTCGCGCATCGTCACATCGGTCAGCGTCGCGCCACTCAGGTCGCCGGCGTCGAAGACCGCCTCCTCGAGGCGGAGATCGCGGACGGCCAGCCCGGGCCACTGCGCGTGCCGGACTTCAACCGCGACCAGTTCGTCCCCGTCCTCGGGCATGCTGCCGTTCGCCCACGTGGTCAGGTTCGCCGGCAGATGGGGCTCCGCGGGCGGCGGTGCAGGCATCGGCTGAGTGTACCGGCGGGCCACTTGCAACCTGTGGTGACGGCTGTAGCATTTACCTCCCGGCCAGTCCTGCGGCCGAGCGAAACCAGGCAGGCAGTCGAGCATGACCCTGAGCGTCGGAGCCCTCCAACCCGCAGCGAAGAACGTGTCCGCCTGGCAGGCGTACAACCGCCGCCGTTGGGCGTTCGAGAAGGACATGCTGCAGCCCGACGAGCGGATGCCATTCGTCTGCGAGTGCGCGGCGTCGACCTGCGTGTGGGCCGTGGAGTTGACCCTGCAGGAGTACGAGTCGGCTCACATGTGCGACCACTGGACGGCGGTCATCCCCGGGCACGTGGCCGACGATGACGGCGTCCGGGTCGTGCTGCGCCACCCGCACTTCTGGGTGGTCGAGCCCGCCCTCCCGGCCAGCCCGGAGTAGCGCAGCCGCCGTCTGGTAGCCTGCCGCGGGTGCTGCGTCAGGGTGACCGGATGCCCGATGTGGTCGTGTTCTCCGAGGATACGACCCCGGTGCGGCTGCCGGAGCTGGCTGCGGGCGGCCCGCTGCTGCTGAGCTTCTACCTGTACGACTGGACGAGCACCTGACGGGATCAGCTGCGGCTCCTGCGTGACAGGAGCGAGGAGTTCACCGGGGTGGGGGTGCGCCTCTTTGCGATCTCTCGCGACAGCCCCTACTCCCACAAGAGCTGGTCGAAGCAGCAGTGGCTGCCGTACCCGCTGCTGTCAGACTGGGGCGGACAAGCCGTGCGGGCGTTCGGCGTGGCGCAGGACCTCGACGGCCTGGTCGACACCCCGGTTCGATCGGCGTTCCTGTTCGGCGCCGACGGGACGCTCGCAGCCGCATGGCGGTACGGTGACGACGAGGTGCCCGACGTCGACCGGCTGCTGGCCGCAGCGCGCGGATTGAGCGGCTGACACCTACCGGCGAAGCACCCGGGTCGCCACCAGGGCGGTGGCCACGACCAGTACGAGGGCGATCAGCATCGCCCACAGGAAGCCCTTGACGACGCCGCCGATCCCGAACAGCAGCGTCAGGATCAGCAGCAGGACGAGCCACCCCATGGCGACTGCGGTGCCCTGGCCCACGTCTCAGCAAACGGGCGGGTTGGATTTCGCATGGGGTCGCATTTCCTCTAGCCCGGTTGTAAGGTTTTCCGGGCTTTCTGCATAACCTGACAAGACGTATCGAGGTAGGTGGTGGGCATCTCACGGTTTCGGCTCCTTGTGCTGCTGGCTGCGGCACTCTCCTTGTGGCTGGCGATCGGCGAGAGCGCGCGTGCAGACGTGTGCGTGACGAAGACGGTCAAATCGACCACCGGCAGCGTGTGCGTTACCACGATCAAGCCGGAGGGCGGCACTCCGGTCTCGCCGTCCGGTGGAACGGTGACGGTCAGCGGCCACACGACGGTGACGGCGACGGTCACCTACAGCCCCAAGTCGCTGCCGGCCGGCGAGTTGCGGGGCTGCGGCGGCGAGCGGCTGACCCCGTCAGGCTGCCTGACCTGGTACGTGAACGGCGCATACACGCTGACGCAGCTGTATCCCACCAGCGGATCGGGGACATACGTCTGGACCTGGTCGACCAGCCAGTATCCGAACGGCGGGCGTACCCTGTCGGCCCAGATCAAGATCAACGGCCAGTCGACGCAGGTGAACGTCCCGGTGTCGGTGGCCAACGCCAACCCGAGCTCGCTGCGCTCGCCGGTGCCCAACGGCGGCAAGATCCCGCCCTTCCCGGCCCAGGCGCAGTCCGCCGGCTTCACCGTGGTGGCCGTCGGCGACGGCCCGGCCGGCTCGCTGATGACCAAGGCCGTTGCCGACATGGTGCACCGCTGGGATCCCGACATGCTGTTGTACCTCGGCGATGTCTACCAGCGCGGCATGAAGGACGAGTTCCTGAACTTCTACCAGCCGGTCTACGGCGCGGACTGGTACCGCACGCTACCGACCATCGGCAACCACGAGTACAAGCAGCTGCCCGACGGCCACGACTACTTCTGGTACTGGAACTACCCCCAGCAGTCGCCGATCGTCGCCCGCGGGGGCGGCGGCTGGTACAGCATCGATGCCGGCGGCTGGCACCTGATCAGCCTGAACTCGAACGTCGAGATGACCCGCGACCCGCCGTCGCCTCAGGGCAACTGGCTGACCGCCGACCTGGCCGCCGACCGGGGGTCGCGCCCCTGGTCGACCACCCCCTGCACGATGGCCTTCTTCCACCATCCCCGGTTCTCCGACATCTCCCTGCGCAAGCCGTCGACGTCGTACCTGTGGAGCCAGCTGTACCCCTATGGCGCCGACGTGATCATGACCGCCCATTCGCATGTCTATGAGCGATGGCGCCCGCTGACCAACTCCGGTGCGCCGACCGACGTGATGCACGGCATCACCGAGTTCGTGGTCGGCACCGGCGGAAACGTGCTCGCCCAGCGCTGGCAGACCAACGACTCGCGTTCGGCCTTCCGCCAGAACACACGTTGGGGAGCGCTCAAGATGACGCTGTACGCGCACAGCATGCACTACGAATACTGGACGGCTAAGACCGGGTCGGGCAACAGTCAGACGATGATCGACGCCGGGGACATCCCCTGCCACGGCAGCCCGGTGGCCGACAAGACGCCGCCGACGATGACCGCCGCGCCGGCGGTCGAGATGGCGGCGCCGGGCGGCGAGCTGTCGTACCTGACGAAGCGGGCCGCGCCGGTGCGGCTTCGCTGGGCGGCCACCGACAACCTGAAGGCGGCCGACCTGTCGTTCCGCGTCCAGCGTAGTTGCGCCGGCGGCACCTGGCGGTCATCGGCCGACACCGCTCAGATGACCGCGGTCCGCTGGACACGCCGCGGGCGGTCGTGCCGCTTCCGCGTCCAGGCCGTCGACGGAGCAGGCAACGTCAGCGATTGGGCCGAGAGCCGGGCGGTGACCGCCAGGGTGGTGCAGGAGGATCGCACGGGCATCACCCACCCCGACTGGCGGCTGGCCAGCTCCCCGGACTTCGACGGCGGCCACGTCCGGTACTCGAAGGTTGCCGGTCAGGTGCTCCGCTACTCCTTCACCGGCCGCAGCGTCGCCTGGATCGGCGTCAGGGGCACGCTGCGCGGAGACGCGGCGGTGTTCATCGACGGCAGCAAGGTGGCCACCGTGTCGCTGCATGCCTCCAGTCCCCAGTTCCGGCAGGTGCTGTTCACCCGTAACTGGGCGGTGGCCGGCGAGCACCGGATCTCGATCCGGGTATCCGGCACCGCCGGCCACCCGCGCGTCGACGTTGACGCGTTCCTGCACATGTGACCGAGCCGGAGAGCGACGCCTCGAGGTCAGCCGGTCAGCGGCCGGCGCCCAGCTTGTCGACCTGGTAGGCCGAGATCGGGATCGACTTCAGCGAATCGAAGGCCAGCCCGGCGTTCGCCCACAGGTTGCCCTTGCCCTCGACCACCGTGTCCTCGAGCTTGATCGTGGCGTTGTTGCCGACGCCCGAGCGGTCGCCAACCACGGCGCCGAACTGCTGCAGCCCGCGGGCGATGATCCGGGCCGACGGATTCAGCGGGTACTGGCTGAGGTCGATGGACGGCTTGATCCGCAGCACCGCCCCGGCGGGGATCGAGTTCGACGCGCTGGTCGTGCACATGGTCCCGGTGTAGAGCGGGAACCAGTCGTCCGAGTTGCAGCTGACAGACGGGATGTAGAGATCCATCACGTGCGGGACGGCGCCGGATGCCACCTCGCCCCAGCGCACCGCCTGCGTCACCGGCGCCAGCCCGTGCTTTCCCCAGTTCTTCACGTTGTCGGACTGCGGCAGCTTGCCGTGCAGCCCGTTGGAGCCGACGTAGTAGACCGACGCCTGGCTGGCGCACCACCTGCCACTGATCATCTGCATGTTGGTGAACCAGAACAGCTTGCCCTGATAGGTGTTGTAGACCAACATGTCGGCGTCGTTGTCGGTCGGCGCCCTGGCACCGGAGGGGATGCGGACGCTGTCGAAGTCGGTCGTCCACGAGTAGGTCTTGTAGTTCGGGTTGTGGCATATCTTGAACGCGGGGTCGGTGGACGCGCCGTAATACACCGACGTGCCCTGCGCCGAGGACGAGTTCAGGTTCGTCGCCCGGATGGTGACGAATCGGCGGTCGGACTTGAGCACCGAGCTGAGCCAACTGACCATGGCGCCCGACTTGGCATCGGCCGGCGCCGAGGACGGCGTGCGCCAGTAGCTGGTGGAGATGAAGGGCTGGTACGGGCCGGTGGCGGTGATGGCCGGACCGGCGAGAACTCCCATCGCGCTTGTGAGAGCACAGGCAAACAGGGCACTCCGCAGTCGATTCATGGCCGGTACCCTGAGCAACGAATCCGAGCAGCCGTTACGGATTCTGAAAAGGATGTGCAAAGCGACGCGGGGCGCGCCTTCACAATCCGGTTATCGACCGTTGTCAGCGAAGGCTAATGCCGCAGCGAGCACGCGGGTGCCGGCAGAGGAAGTATCGGTGAGCGGCCGGACGGATCGCACTGGGGCCGCGGCCGTTCAGATTCCTAGCCGGGCCGGACCGCCCGGCGAACCCGACCCAGGACGCCGGTCGCGGCCGGTCGCAGCGGCCGCCGGGCGGCCCCCAGGAACTCGGCGAGCCGCGCCGCCTGCTCGGCGTCGAGCGCGATCACCGCCTCGGCGCGGCCATCCTCCGACCAGATGCTGAGCCTGGTATGGGGAACGTCCCCGCTGTGCAGGCCGGTGTATCGCGAGGCCCGCAGCATCCGGCCGTGGCCGCTCTCCAGCCGGCCGTCGCCGGGGAAGAGTTCGACCAGCTTGCGTCGCAGTACCGCGCCGCAGGACGGACAGAACCGGTGAAGGCTCTCGGTGCTCCCCTCGCAGCTCGGGCACTGACTCACTGTCGCTCCCTGGGATCGCGGCTGTGGCCACGAGGATACCTCTCTCGCCGGGGTGCTCTACGCTCGCCCCATGCGCGCTCGCGGGCTGCTGTTCGTCATCCTGGCTTCCGGGCTGCTCGGCATCGGCGTCGCCGCGCTCCGCGCCGGCGTGCTGGTGGTGGCGCTCGCGGCCGCCGTTCTCGGGGTATGGATGGGGGACCTGGCCCGCCGGGATCTGCGTCCGCCACGCTGATGCGGAGAGGAGTCACTACCATCGAACGCGAATCTGTGAACCTGGGCGCAGTGGACGACACGACTGATGACACCACGGTGAAGAGCGCGGCCCTAGGCCGCTTCCTGGAGCACCTCCGCGGCTCCGGGGCGGCGCCGGCCACCCTGCGGGCCTACCGCACCGACCTGATGCAGCTGGAGCGCTGGCTGGGCCGGGCCGGTTGCGCGGTCGAGGACGTCGACATCGCCACGCTTCGCCGGTTCGCGGCTCACCTGGGCACGCTCCGCTACGCCCCCGCGACCACCGCCCGCAAGCTGTCGGCAATGCGCAGCGCCTACGCCTGGCTGCATGCCAGGGGCAACGTGGCCAGCGATCCGGCGGCGGTGATCCCGGGTCCTCGGAAGCCGCGGACGTTGCCCGCCACACTCAACGAGCGCGAGGCCGGCATCATGCTCGAGGAGCGCCGGCGGGAGCCGGCCACGTCTGCGGACGTGCGCGACCAGGCGCTGCTCGAGGTGCTCTACGGCTGCGGACTGCGGGCGGCCGAGGCGTGCGGGCTGCGGGTCTCCGACCTCGACCGCTGGGACTGGTCGCTGCGCGTGACCGGCAAGGGCGACCGGCAGCGGGTGGTGCCGGTGGGCCGGGCGGCCGCGGCCGCGCTCGAGGCCTACATCGATGGGGCGAGACCCGAGCTGCTTCGCGGCACGGAGTCCGACCGGCTGTTCGTGAGCGTTCGCGGCCGGCCGCTGGTGGGGTCGGACATCCGCAGGATCCTCGCCCGCCGGCTGGGCCGCACCGGCCTTGCGGAGCGCTCGCCGCACGCGCTTCGCCACACGTTCGCCACGCATTTGCTCGAGGGAGGCGCCGATCTGCGTAGCATCCAGGAGCTACTCGGGCACGCATCGGTCGGCACCACCCAGGTATACACCCATGTCAGCGCCCGGCATCTGCGCTCGGCGCACACCCAGGCGCACCCCCGCTCATGACCGACGACTCAACACAGATCTGGATCCAGTACAAGGCGAGCGGCGACCCTCACCTGCGCGAGCGGCTGATCCTCACCTACGCGCCGCTGGTCAAGTATGTGGCCGGCCGGCTGGGCACCGGACTGCCGGCCCACGTCGAGGAGGGCGACCTGGTCTCCTACGGCCTGCTCGGCCTGATGAATGCCATCGAGCGCTACGACCCCGGCCGCGACATCAAGTTCGAGACCTACGCGATCAGCCGCATCAAGGGCGCGATCATCGACGAGCTGCGGTCGATGGACTGGGTGCCGAGGTCGGTCAGAAGCCGAGCGCGCGAGATCGAGCGGGCGATCGTCGAGCTCGAGAACAAGCTGCACCGTCCACCCGCCGACGAGGAGATCGCCAAGGCCCTCGGCATCTCCGAAGACGAGTTTCAGGACAACCTGACCGCCATCTCCCGTTCGTCGGTGGCGGCGCTCGACGAGCTGTGGACGATCAGTTCGTCCGGCGGCGACACCGTCTCGCTGATCGACACGCTGCAGGATCCCAACGCCGACGACCCGTCGCTGGAGATGACCCGCACGGAGGTGCGCGAGTCACTGGCCACCGCCATCGGCAAGCTGCCCGAGCGCGAGCGCACCGTGATCACGCTCTACTACTACGAGGAGCTCACCCTCCGAGAGATCGGCGAGGTGTTGGGCGTGACCGAGTCGCGAGTCTCGCAGCTGCATACGAAGGCGATCCTGCGGCTGAAGGCCAAGCTTCAGGGCAGCCTCGAGCGGGCCTCCCTGGAACGCCGCTAGCGGAGCTGCTCCGGTGGCTGGGCTCGCCGCGGCGGCGCCCCGTCCCGGCGCTCGTCCACGGCCGATACTCGCCGCCGAGCGACCCGAAAACCCTTGTGCCCGGCTTCACCCCCTCGGTAAGGTGAACCATCGACAACCTGCCCTCGCCCTGTGGGCGAGTAGACACACCGGAGGCACGCATGCCGAACAAGGAGCCCGGAAAGATCCGCAACGTCGCGGTGATCGGCCACCGCGGGACCGGGAAGACGTCGCTGGTCGAGTCACTGCTGTACGAGGCCGGCGCGACCACCCGGCTGGGCAGCGTCGCCGACGGCAACACGGTGGCCGACTTCGAGGAGGAGGAGAAGAAGCGCGGACTCTCGACCGGCTCGTCGCTCGTGCATCTCGAGTGGCACGACCGCTGGATCAACCTGATCGACACGCCCGGCGAGCCCAGCTTCCAGGCTGACGTGCTCTCCGCCCTGCGCGTCGTCGAGGGGGCGATCGTCACCGTGTCCGGCGTGATGGGCGTCGAGGTGGGGACGGAGCGGGTCTGGCGCCGCTGCGACGAGTTGGGCCTGTCGCGGCTGGTGCTGATCAACCTGCTCGACCGCGAGCGCGCGAACTTCGCGACCGCGATGGACTCTCTCCGCGAGCGGCTCTCCGACCGGTGCGTGGCGGTGGAGATCCCGATCGGCAGCGAGCACGAGTTCACCGGTGTGGTCGACCTCGTCCATATGGTCGCCTACATCCACGGCGAGGACGCCTCCGGCCACGACGAGGCCGTGGAGATCCCCGAGGAGCTGCGGCAGACGGCGGACGAGTATCACGACCGGCTGATGGACGTGGTCTGCGAGACCTCGGATGAGCTGATGGAGCGCTACCTGGAGGGCGGCGAGATCTCGCGTGAGGAGATGGCCGACGCGCTGAAGAAGCTGGTCACCGAGGGCCGCATCTTCCCGGTCGGCTGTGGGGCGGCCACCCGCAACATCGGCGGGCACGGGCTGCTCGACCTGATCGTCGAGGGCCTGCCCTCGCCGGCCCGCGCCCGCAACGTGCCCGACAGCGCGGGTGCCCAGACCCTGGCCTACGTGTTCAAGACGATCGCCGATCCCTACAGCGGCAAGATCAGCCTCATCCGGGTGTTCGCGGGCACGATCAAGCCGGACACGGTGCTGGTCGACAGCCGCACGCACGCCAAGGAGCGGCTGGGGCAGCTGCTGACCCTGCAGGGCAAGGATCACGAGCCCACAGACGAGCTGGGAACCGGCATGATCGGGGCGGTGCCGAAGCTGAAGGACACCGCGACCGGCGATGTGCTGGCCGATGTCGACAAGCCGGCGCCGGTGGAGCCGCTGCCGCTGCCCGCGCCGGTGGTGTCGTTCGCCGTCGAGCCGGTGCACAAGGCCGACGAGGAGAAGATGTTCGCGTCGCTGCGGCGGCTGTCCGAGGAGGATCCCTCACTCGACATCCACCGTGACCCGCAGACCGCCGAGACGATCGTCGGTGGGCTGTCGCAGATGCACGTGGAGATCGTGCTCGAGCGGCTGGCCCGGAGGTTCGGCGTCGAGGTCAACCTGAAGCCGCCGCGGGTGCCCTACCGGGAGGCGATCCGAAGCACGGCCCGCGCGCAGGGGCGGTACAAGAAGCAGACCGGCGGCCGTGGCCAGTTCGGCGACTGCCACATCGTGATCGAGCCGATCGAGGGCCACGACGGTTACGAGTTCGTCGACAAGATCGTCGGCGGCGTGATCCCGCAGGGCTTCCGCCCCGCGGTCGACAAGGGCATTCAGGAGGCGATGCATCACGGCGAGATGATCGGCGCGCCGGTGGTCGGCATCCGGGTCACCCTGGTCGACGGCTCCTACCACACGGTCGACTCATCGGAGATGGCGTTCAAGATCGCCGGCTCGATGGCCTTCAAGCAGGCCTACCAGTCCGCCGACCCCGTGTTGCTGGAGCCGATCATGCGGCTCGAGATCACCGTCCCTGAGGAGAACGTGGGCGACGTGATCGGCGACATGTCGAGCCGCCGCGGGCGGGTGCTGGGGATGGATCCGGGCGCCGGCGGCACGGTCGTCCACGTTGAGGTGCCGATGGCGGAGGTGCTCACCTATGCGCCCGACCTGACGTCGATGACCGGCGGCCGCGGCGACTATTCGATGAGCTTCCTCCGCTACGAGGAGGTGCCACCGCATGTGGCCCAGCAGGTCACAGAGCGGGCGAAGAAGGAGCTGGCGCCCGCCTAGACCGCCGGATCGCTAGAAGCCGAAGGCGAGCCGCGACGCGGCGGGCGACGAGGCCTGCCCAACAACCTGTGCGGTGACCTGGCCGCGGCCCGCGGCCAGCAGGCCGATCTCGCGGGCGCCGCGTACCGAGAGGTCGAGGATGCCGCCGCCGAACGGGCCGCGGTCGTTCACCCGCACGACCACCGACCGGCCGGTCGAGAGCAGCGTCACCTTGATCAGCGTGTTGAACGGCAGCCAGGGGCTGGCGCAGGTCAGCTTCTCGGGGTCGTAGATCTCACCCGAGGCCGTGGTTGCCCCGGGCATGTTGTACCAGGTGGCCTCGCCGGAAAACGTGCTCGTGGAACCGCCGCCGCCGTCGCCGTTGCCGCCGCCCCCTCCGCCGAGGGCCGAGCCGCCGCCGTTCTGCTCGGCCAGGTGGGCGCGCCGCTGCTGCTCCCTGGCGATCAGACCGGAGATGCGAGCGTTCAGATGAGCGAGCGTGCCCCGCCGCTCTGCCATCAGCCGGCCGGCCTCAGCCCGGGCCGCGCGGGCGTCGGCGACGGCCTGGTCGGCCATGGCGACGGCGTCCGCCTGGTGGGCCCGCTCGGCCTCGAGCTCGGCCTGGGCCTGGCGGATGCGATCGATCAGATCGCCGGCGCTGCGGCTGGCCCGATCCATCACGTCGACGCGGAGGACCAGATCTCGGAAGGAGCCGGAGCCGAGCAGGTAGCTGGTCGCGTCGGGGTTGCCGTTCTTGTAGCTCGAGACCACCAGCTGGGCGAGCGCGTCGCGGGCGCTGCGGAGGCCCAACTCGGCGTCGGCGATCTGCACCTTCGTCCCGGCCAGGTCGACCCTGGCGGCCAGCAGGCGGGTACGGGCGGACTGCTCGCGGAGGGCTGCGTCGGCGCGTCGCGCGTCGAGCCGATCGATCTGCGCCATCACGGTCGCCGCCTGGTCGCGCAGCGCCGCCGCCGAGGGATCCGCCTCCGCGCCGGGGGCCGCCGCCAGGGCCGCCGCCGTCATCGCGACGATCGCGATCCATCCACGGGTCTTCCGGTGTCGGAGTGGGAGGTGGTTCACGAGTCGTCCCCATCCGCCAGGTGCGGTGTCGTTCTCGGCGGCGGAGTCTGCCGTTGTCAGGCGTGGGCCAATATACCCGACACTTCGGCCGCGCCAACCCACCTCTCGCCGCCGTCCATGCGAAAGTCCCGCAAACGGTGACAACCATCGAGGAGGCTGCGGTACACTCCCGGTTTCTGCGGCACCCTGCCGCGTGCCATCATGATCGAGATCCGGCGGATGACAACCGAGACGACTTGCGCCATCTGCGGGCGAACGCTCTTGACCGGTGAGCGGTCGGTTCCCTATCAGCGCGTCGGCGAGGACGATGCGCTCGTCTGCGAGTTGTGCCTGGACGGCGCGGACGCCCGCGGCTGGGTGCGCGAGGGTGCGCCTGCGCTACCGGTCAAGCTGGGCGATCGCCGCGAGAAGGGCGTCAAGGGGTGGCTTCGCCCCAAGAAGAAGGGGGTCACGGCTCCCCAGCCGTTCGACCCCGAGTTGCTGCCCGAGGATCCCAAGGACGCCGTGGAGGCCGGGCTGGAGCTGTTCAACGAGAGCACCCACCCGCGCACCGTGTCCGGCATCGCCCGTACGCTCGGCAACCCCCATGTCAGCGTCGTTCAGCGCAGCCACCGCGAGGTGGTGGTGACGGTCGCCTGGGAGCTCTCCTGGTACCAGTACCGCGTCGACATGCTGGGCGCCCAGACCGTCACCCTGCAGCGGCGAGGCGAGGACGTCGACCAGCTCGACGACCGCTTCCGCCAGTGGAACGCGCAGGCGGAAAGCGACGGCACGCTGCTGATCGCGTAGCCGCCGCCTACTCGGGAGCGTCGGTGTTCGGGAAGGTGCCGGCGGCGCGCGCGCGGCGCCGGTCGCGGACCTCCCTGCGCTCGTCGTGAGCCGCCGACTCGCCGCGACGGCGCTCGTTGACAGCGCTCTCACGGCGGTCGAGGATCACCTCGACGTTGGGGTTGTTGCTGTAGTAGTCGGTCATGCGCTGGAACAGCTCGGACTCCAGCTCGCGGGGGATAACGCAGTAGATCATGCGTCTAGTAGACCCGCCTTGGGGGGTCTGCGTCAAGCGCTATGCTCGCGGCGTGCCCGTGCCCAGTGCCCTGGAGTGCCTGCGGTGCCAGCGTCGGTACCCCCTTGTGTCCATGCCGGCGGGCTGCCCGGCATGCTCGGAGGAGGCCGCGCCAAGCAACGTCCAGCCGGTCTACTCGCGGATGCAGGGTCTGCGTCCGGGCAGGCTTTCGGGAAGCGGCCTGCCCCGCTACATCTCCCAGCTGCCGGTGGCCCGTGACCGCCTGGTCTCGCTCGGCGAGGGCGGGACGCCGATCATCTCGGCGCCGTCGCTGGGGCGGGAGATCGGGCTTCGCCGGCTGCTGGTCAAGGACGAGCGGATGAATCCCACCGGGAGCTGGCGCGACCGCTACGTGGCGGTCGCCATGTCGCAGCACACGGGCGCCGACGACATCACCATCGGCTGCGCGGGCAGCGAGTCTCTGTGCGTGTCCGCCGCGGCCTACGCGGCACGCGCCGGGATGCGATCGGTCAGCCTGCTGGACGGAACTGTCGCCGACACCGGCGGGCGGGCGATCGACGCCATCGACGGCGTGGGCGGCAGGGCGGTCGGCGTGGCAGCGCCCGAGTCCCGCTGGTCGCTGCTGGCCGACGCCGAGCGGATGCTCGGCTGGCGGGCGATCTCCAACCGGGCCTCGCCCCCGATCGGTGGCGACCCGCTGGGGATCGAGGGCTACAAGACCATCGCCTACGAGATCGCCGAGCAGCTGGGTTTCGCCGTGCCCGACCTGGTGGTCGTGCCCGCCGGCCTGGGCGACGGCATCGCAGGTATCTGGCGCGGGTTTCGCGAGCTGGCAGACTGGGGCGTCGTCGACGCCTACCCGCGGATGGTGGCCGTCGAGGTGGGAGGCGCGCTGGCGGCGGCGCTGGCCGGTGGCCGCGACTGGGTCGAGCCGAGCGTCGAGACGACCACCAATGCCCGGGCTCTGGCAGGGATCACCGGCACCGTACAGTCGCTGCACGCCGTCACCGAGTCCGAGGGGCTGGTGGTGCGGGTGACCGAGCCGGAGCTCGAGGCGGCGCGCATCATCCTCGGCGAGCAGGAAGGGATCTGGGCCGACCTGGCCGCCGCAGCTCCGGTGGCCGCCGCGCAAAAGCTGGCCAACCGGGGAGACGTCCCGGCCCGCGTGCAGATCGTCTGCGTCGTCACCGAGCACGGCCTGCTCGACGACTCGGCGGTCGCGCCCGGCACCCTCCAGACGGTCGACGCCAGAGTGGACGAGCTGCTCCGCGTGCTGGCGGTGCGGGGCGAGTAGAGTCTGACGATGCGACTGACCGAGCTGACAGCCGACCTGCAGACCCTGCGCGAGAACCTGGCGGAGGAGCTGATGGCGATCAACCGCTATGAGGAGCAGGCATTCTCGCTCTCGGATGAGGATGCCAAGGAGGCCGTGAACAGGATCGTCGAGGAGAAGAAGGAGCATGTTGCCCGGTTGCTCCGCCTTGTCCAGCGGCTCGACGTCAAGCAGCGCGAGAAGATCGAGCGCGCCCCGGCCTAGCGGCGGCCGGGCCGCGAGGGCCCGGGTATACTCCGCGGGAAGCTACGCGGCTGTAGCTCAGTTGGCTAGAGCGTCTGCTTGCCATGCAGAAGGTCGAGGGTTCGAGCCCCTTCAGCCGCTTTTTCCCGCTCAACCCATTCCGAAAGGGCTAGAACCTCAGCTGAGGGTCGACTCTACCGCAGGTCGCGGTGCGGTGAAGGGCTGGATTCCAGCGGTTGGGGATATTGTCAGCGCGTGCGATACGACGTTGTTGTGGTCGGCGGCGGCACAGCGGGCTGCGTCATCGCTTCGCGAGTGTCGGAGGATCTCGAGCGGACGGTCTGCGTGGTCGAGGCTGGGCCGGACTACGGCCCGCGCGGCGCCGCTGGCTGGCCCACAGATCTCCTCGATCCGCGTGGGCTGACGTTCAGTCACGACTGGGGCACCGGCGGCGAAGATGATCGCTCCCTCGGGGCGCGGGTGATCGGTGGGTGCTCGACGCACAACGCCTGCATGGCAGTCGCAGGGACGCCCAAGGACTACGACGAGTGGGGTGATGCGTGGGCGTGGGCGCGCTTCGCCCCATACGTTTCACGCGCGCGTGCGATGCTGGAGGTCTGCCCGGCGAACACGCGGGACCCGGCGCCGATGCATATCGCGTTTCTTGAAGCGGCGGCGAGTCTCGGGCTGCCGTTCCTCGACGATGCCGACGACCCACGGCGACCCATGGGGGCGGCGCGGATCCCCGTGAACGTCGTCGATGACACACGGTGGAACGCTGCTTTTTCCTACCTCGATCGTGCGCGGGGCAGAGGAAACCTCACGATTCTTGCCGATACGATCGTCGACCGCATCGTGCTCGACGGCGGCCGCGCCCGAGGCGCGATCACCGCATCTGGTGAACAAATCGACGCGGACGTGGTCGTCCTGGCCGCAGGCGCGTACCTCACACCGGCGATTCTGATGCGAACTGGGATCGGCCCAGAGTCGGAGCTGGTCCGCCATCGGATCCCGCTCCTCGCCGCGTTACCGGTCGGGGAAGTGCTGCTCGACCACCACGGCACCGGGATCAACTGGGAGTCAAGCGAAACGCTCAACCAGGTGACTGCCGACCACGTTCGTCGCACCGGGCCGCTGTATGCGCCTCACGCGGTCGTGAAGGCCGCAAGCAGCGCATGCGACATGGGAAGCTGGGACCTCCACCTCGTTTCGTGGATGAACGCCGCGAACGGCGGCGACGATTACGAGGCAAGCGTGGGGGTCTTCCACATGAAGCCGGCGTCCGCGGGACGCCTTCGGCTGCGCTCGCCCGACCCGCGCGAGCTGCCACACGTCGTGCGTGGCTTCCTCGACGACCCGTCGGATCTGACGACGATCGTCGAAGGGCTGGAGTTGGCGCGCGCATTGGCGGAGCAAGAGCCGCTCGCGCGTCTGCTTGGCCGAGAGGTTGCTCCGGCGGACGAACCTCTCGACAGGTACGCGCGGCTGACGATGCGCAACTACTTTCATCCCGCGGGTACGTGCGGAATCGGACGGGTCGTGGACGACTCTGGCCGGGTGCTCGGCGTCGACCGGCTGTTCATCGCCGACGCGTCGATCATGCCAACGATCCCTCGCGCCAACACGAATCTGACCACGGTCGCCGTCGCCGAGCGCCTGGCCGAACTGATTTGAAGGCGCGCACAGTACACACGGCGAGACGGCGCGGCTACCAGTGGAACGGCTTTCGAGGTTCGAGCCGCTTCAGCCCCTGTCTCTGACAGGAATCTCCGCCGAGCCGAAGGGGGTCGAACCTCGCCCCGAGCGGAAGTATTCCTCCTCCCAGCCGCCGAGTCGACGCCCGGCGGGCTCCGTCTGCTGCATCTGCCACCCGCCCGGGGGCAGGTAGGCGACTGGTTCCGGTTGACGTCCTGGCGCCCGGTCTCCACGGTCTCCACGTGTCAACTGGAGAACCCCTCGGACGGTCCCACCAAAGGGACGCCGGGCGACCGCGAGTGCGTAGTATCGGCGTGAAGGCGCAACCGATCGTCGCCGTCGCGGCTCTGATGCTGGCGTCGTCGTGCGGCACCGGCGGAACGGTGCCGAGCGTTGTGGCGGGCGCGGGCGGTTCAACGGCGGACGGGCGCCCGGCGGCGAATACGGTGTCCCCCTACGTCCCGCCGCCGCTTGGCATCGAGGTGGAGGTGCCGTCGGGCTGGTCCATGCGACTCGGCCCATGCCGGGATTGCGTTAGTCCTCGGGGACTCGTTGACGCTGCCTCCTACCCAATCCCCGATGCCGGAATCGATTTCTGCGACGGTGTGCCACCCGGCGGAGTCGCCGTGGCGGTGAGCGAAGTCCTCGCCGAGTTACCGGGCGATGACCCGCTGACAAACTATCCGCCCCGGCCCGCGCACTTCGACGCGTCGTCGCTCTGGTCGTACCAGGTGTCCGAGGGCTGCGACCAGCCGCGCGCCCAGTTGTTCAGGTTCAGCGACGCAGGGCGATACCTGTACGCCTGGGTGGTCGCCGGAGCGCGGGCCGACGAGGCGGACGTGCGCCGAGCCGAGGACGTGCTCGACGGGATGCGCTTTTCGCGTCTGACGCCGTAGCACTGATGCCCGGGGTCCGATCCCAAGCCGAGGAGCCATATCCCCGATTCGTGGTATTGGTCAAACCGCCGGTCGCGGCTACGCTGCCGCGCCATGCCGCACAAGACCTGGGGTCGCCGTTGTAGCAACTGCGGGACGCCCGACCGCTCCGAGGTGTGGGACTCAGCTGCCGACGCGCACATCGAGACGCGCAAGCAGGATGACCGCCCGTGGTACCAGTCTGGCCGCCGATGGGCCTGCCCGAACTGCGGCTCCCGGCTCTACACCGTGGCACCGCTCGATCCCGCCGAACTCTCGGATCGGTAGATCCACTCCGGTCAAGCTCGACGGCCCTTCTCGGCGGCGCGCGAGGTGGATCTCCAGGTGAACCACGCCGTCACGGCAGCAGTCGCGATGCCGAGGACAAGGGCGATCGCGAGAACTTCGTCCCACTTGTCGACCCGCCGGCCGTCGCAGGCCGCGTCCGAGGTTGCGTCGATGCCGACGAGGAAGGCGACGCCGGACACAAGGACGAACACGAGCCGTGAGAACCCGGCCGGTACCATGGCGGCCGATGACGTCCGACTCGGCGAACACCAGGTGACGGAGGGCAGAAGGACGATCAGCATCGGCACGCTGGCCGAACATCCGCAGCTGGTGCCCGAGGTGGTCGACATCGCGTGGCGGGAGTGGGGCGGGTCACTGCCCGCGGAGGAGCGTGCGCGCTGGCTGCGCGAGGCGGAGCGCGACAGCCGCCTGCACCTGCCGACGTCGGCCGGGTTCGTGGCGGTTGACGGGGATCGTGCGGTCGGCACCGTCCAGCTGCATGAGTTCGAGATCGACGCCATCCGCGACCGCTCGCCGTGGGTGTGCGGGATGGTGGTGCTGCCCGACTACCGCGGCGCCGGGGTTGGCACCCGGCTCCTGGCCGCGCTCGAGCGGTTCGCGGCCCGGCACGGCGTGCCTCGACTCTGGGTGTTCACCGAGCACGCAGCGGCGTTCTACGAGCGATGCGGCTGGCAGCGGCACGGCGAGGCCGTTGAGCACGGCGAGCCGGGCGTCGTGCTCACCCGCGGCGTGGCCATGGATCCCGTTCGCCGGTGAGCCGCTGTGCCGACGGGTTCGAGCCTTGATCGGAGGGGCAGCGTGGATCGCTGCCCCTCCCGACTGCGCAGCTCCGGCGCAGCCACGGTCACCACTCATATCCGTCAGAACGTACCGGGGATGTTGAGGGTGATACCGCTCGTGGTGTCGGTCACCGATATGTCGGTGAAGGCGACGGTCATCGGCGGGCTGCACGACGGCGAGAACACCGCCGTCACCGACAGCGTCCAATCCGCCCTGCCGTTCTGCACGGGAAAGTCGCCGGCCGCCGAGACGGACTCCTTGTTGACCGCCTTCGGGTGATTGCCGCCGCCGTTGATGCACAGCGCGGTCGCGCTGAGCACCACGTGCACCTGGGACTCATCGCCGAGCCCGGCTTCCTTGCCGGAGACGGTCAGCGTATCGCCTGACCGGGAGACGTTGGTCGCCGACTTGATGAAGTGTGGGCTTCCCGCCCACGCAACAGGCGCGGCAACGGCCGCCACGGCCAGCACCAATACAGCCGACGGTAACAATCGACGCATCAGAACCCCCTTCAAACGTCTTCGATCGGAGCCTCGGAGCCGCATACGGAGCATTTCAGAGACGCTCACCGGAGCGGCTCGGAGCCATGGAAGTTCCCCACCTCCCTTCTGATGTCCTCGCAAGAGCCGGCCTCGAGCTTGCACTGAGCGAGGCCGTCTCGGTGGGCGAAGTCACCGGCAAGGCTAGCCCGGCTGAACCGTTCGCAAAAGTGACATCTTTGGCACGCTCGCACGCCCGCACCCGGTCGATCTCATGGCCGGTGAGCGGCCAGGCGGAGCAGGTCGGTGACCGTCTGACGCTCGATCGTGCGGTCGCCGAGTGGCATATCGCGTGCGAGTTGGTAACGGTTGTGCGTTCCGACCCGCGTCCGAGTGACATAACCGGCGTCCACCAGGTCGGCCAGGATGCGATATGCGGATCTCCGCGTGATGCCCGCCGCCTCGGCGATCTCCGCCACCCGCCGTTCGGGGTTCTCGCCGACGGCCAGCATGACCTGAGCGTGATGTGTGATGAACGCCCATGGTCGCCCCGGCTCGAAGGAACCATGCTCACGTGAGACCATACAAGCGGCCACGTCCGCGCCGCTGCTCACGACACGTCGATCTCCTCTTCGACAACGGGGCTCGTTAGTACTGACGCGCGCGGGAGCTGTCTGCTTCCCTCGGCTGAGCGACGACCCCTCAGACGGTGGTTCCGACGAGCCGACCGACCAGCATCGTCAACAGCATGGCCGCGATGCCCCAGACGACAACGCGCACTGTTCCGCGGGCAGGCGGGGCGCCGCCGAGCCGGGCTCCCGACCAGCCGGTCAGCGCCAGCGCCAGCGCCGTCGCTGCCATCGTCACCTCGATGCGCACGGACGACGGGGCGAGGAGCACCGCCAGCAGCGGCAACGCCGCTCCCACCGTGAAGGCCGCCGCCGACGCGCCCGCCGCCTGGAACGGTCGGGCGTGCGACAGGGCGGTCATGCCCAGCTCGTCCCGCGCATGCACCGCCAGCAGGTCGTCGCGGGCGCTGAGCTCTGCTGCCACCTGCTCGGCCAGCTCGGGCGAAAGCCCGCGTTCGCGGTAGATCTCCTCCAGCTCCGCACGTTCGCCCTCCGGATCGCCGGTCAGCTCGCGCTGCTCGAGCGCGAGGTCGGCGTGCTCGGCGTCGGCCTGCGAGCTGACAGAGACGTACTCCCCGGCGGCCATCGACGCTGCGCCGGCCACCAGCCCCGCGATGCCGGCGGTGATGATGGCGGAGCGGCCGGAGTCGGCCGCGGCGACGCCGACGATCATCGCGGCCACCGACACGATGCCGTCGTTCGCGCCCAGCACAGCCGCCCGCAGCCACCCGGTGCGATGCCCGAGGTGCCGCTCGGCCGCCCGAGCCGGGCTCGACGTACTGGCAGAATCAGTCACCGAGAGTCTCCATCACTGCAGAACAGTATGGTGCCCCGTCCGAGAGCCGCGTTCCGCCGCTGCCGAGATGGGGCGGGTTAGAGTGTTCCCATGCCACCCGCCGAGGCCGCGGGAGATGCTCGCGCCGACCGCAAGGAGACGAGGGCCGGCCACATCCGGCGAGGCCGGCGCGCCTATGCCAGGCGGCAGTGGTCGGATTCCTACGAGACGCTGTCGCTCGCCGATCGGGCGGCCCCGCTGGCGGCGGCCGACCTCGAGCTGCTGGCCACGGCAGCCTGCATGCTGGGACGGGAGGACGAGCACCTGATCATCCTCGAGCGCGCCCATCGGGCGCACCTCGATGCCGATCAGACGCTGCCGGCGGCCCGCTGCGCGTTCTGGGCCGGCACGCACCTGCTGATCCGGGGGGAGCTGTCGCGGGCGTCCGGGTGGCTGGGCCGGGCCCAGCGCCTGGTGGAGCGCGAACCGGGCGAGTGCGCCGAGCAGGGCTATCTGCTGGTGCCGGTGATGATGGGCCGGGAGTTGGCCGGCGACTACGAGGCCGCCCACTCCACGGCCGTCGCCGCCGCCGCGATCGCGGAGCGCTTCCGGGAGCCCGACCTGCTGGCGCTGGCTCTCCATCAACAGGGCCGGGTGTTGACCAAGATGGGCAGGCTCGATGCCGGCCTTCGGCTGCTCGACGAGGCCATGGTGGCGGTCACGGGCGGTGAGCTGTCGCCGGTCGTCACCGGCCTGATCTACTGCAGCGTGATCGAGGGATGCCAGCAGGTGTACGAGCTGCGCCGCGCGGGAGAGTGGACGGCGGCCCTGAGCCGCTGGTGCGAGGAGCAGCCCGACATGATCAACTTCACCGGCCGCTGTCTGGTGCATCGAGCCGAGATCCTGCAGCTGCGGGGCGCCTGGCCGGCGGCGCTGGACGAGGCGCGGCGAGCAGGAGAGCGCTTCGCCCGGGTGATGCACGAGGCCGCGGCGGGCGAGGCGGCCTACCGGCGGGGAGAGATCCACCGCCTCCGCGGGGAGCCGGCGGCCGCCGGGGAGGCGTACCGGGAGGCCAGCCGGTGCGGCTGGGAGCCTCAGCCGGGGCTCGCGCTGCTGCGCCTGGCCCAGGGTGATCCGGTTGCCGCCGCCGTCGCCATCCGCCGGGTGATGGGTGAGACCTCGGCCCCACTGGGGCGCGCGGGCCTGGTGGCGGCGTACGTCGAGATCATGCTGGCGGTCGGGGACGCCGACGGCGCACGCGAAACATGCCGAGAGCTCGAGCAGATCGCGGATGTTCACCGAAGCGGCATGCTGGGCGCCATGGCTGCGCAGGCCACGGGCACGGTCGCGCTGGCGGACGGCGACGCCTGGGCGGCGCTGGTCTCGCTGCGGACCGCCGGCGAGCTGTGGCGCGAGCTCGAGGTTCCCTACGAGGCCGCGCGGGCGCGGGTGCTCGTGGGGCTGGCCTGCCGCGCCCTGGGCGACGAGGACGCTGCCGTGATGGATTTGGAGGGTGCCCGGAGTGTGTTCGAACAGCTGGGAGCACGACCCGACATCGCCCGCGTCGACTCGCTGCTTCGCGGGCAGCGGGTCTCGGTCCACGGCCTCTCGGCCCGCGAGCTCGAGGTGCTGCGCCGGGTGGCCGCCGGCGAGACGAACCGGGCGATCGCCGAAGCCCTCGTGCTCAGCGAGCGGACGGTCGACCGCCACGTCAGCAACATCCTGGCCAAGCTCCGCGTGCCGTCGCGGGCGGCGGCCACGGCCTACGCCTACGAGCACCGGCTGCTCTGACGCCGACTGGGTGGAATTACCCAGGGTGCCTGCGGTCGCAGGTTGGGTCGTCCTGCCGATGCGCGCGGCTGCCGCCGCCCGTAGCGTCGATCGCGTTCTGTTCGTCAGACACGATCGAAAGGAAGCACGCCATGTCCACGCAGCAACTGGAACGAACGCGGGCCGCCTGGGACGGCATCGCGGCGGGATACGACGAGTTCGTCACCCCGACAGAGGTGACGCTTGCGAACGATGCCCTCGGCCGGGTCGGCTTGCGGGCCGGTATGCGGTTCCTGGACGTCGCCGCCGGCGCGGGCGGCTTGAGCCTTCCCGCTGCCCGGATCGGCGCCCGGGTCACGGCCACCGACATCAGTCCCAAGATGATCGAGCGACTGCTCGCTCGCGCCGCCGGCGAGCGCCTCGAAGAAGTCGATGCCCAGGTGATGGACGGCCACCAGCTCGAGTTCGAGGATGACACGTTCGACGTCTCGGCCTCCCAGTTCGGGGTGATGCTGTTTCCCGACCTTCCGCGCGCCCTCGGAGAGATGGCGCGGGTGACGCGGCCAGGTGGCCGCGTGCTGCTGGTGGTCTACGGGCCGCCGACGCAGATCGAGTTCCTGGGCCTGTTCCTGGGCGCCATCCAGGCCGTCGTACCCGGCTTCACCGGCTTGCCCGACGACCCGCCGCCGCTGGAGTTCCAGGTTGCGGATCCTGAGCGCCTGCGCCAGAGGCTGGCCGGGGCGGGGCTCACCGACATCCGGGTCGAGGCCGGCGTCGAGCGGCTCGCGTTCGAATCGGGGCGGCACCTGTGGGACTGGGTCATGAACAGCAACCCGATCGCCGGGATGGTTGTCGCCGGCCTCACGGAGCAGCAGCGGGCCGATGTTCGCCTGACGCTCGACCGCCTGCTGGCCGACCGCGCCGCCGGAGACGGCCCCGCGGTGATTGCGAACGCGGTGCACATCGGCATCGGGACGACCTGACGACCCGGGATGAGGACGGCGCCTACACCGTCGTGTGGGAGGCGTCGTCCTCGCCCAGTGCGGCCTTGACGTGGGGAGCGAACCGCTGCAAGAGCAGTGCGGCCAGCAGCAGCACGGTGCCGGAGGCGATGAAGGAGATCGCCCGGGCCATGGCGTCGAGGTACGCCAGGTCGAAGAGGAAGAGCTTGCCGAGCGCCACGAACAGCAGTGCGATGCCGCCCACCCGAAGCCGGCGGCGGTCACCGCGCAGCGAGACGATCACCAGCGCCAACCCGACCAGCGCCCAGCCCATCGACACCATTACGTGGCCCTGCTGGAACCGGTCGTGGACGGCGGCGGGGGAGGGGTGGTCGAGCAGCAGCTGGCCGGCACCGAGAATGGCGGCCGAGAACGTCCACAGAGCGGCGGCGCCGGCTGCGTAGGCGAGCACCGAGCGCACCGCCACCCCCGAAATGCTCCAGCTCTCCCGCTCATCCGGGCGCCGGCCGGCGGCGGCCGCCGCCAGGAACATGGCGATCGTGGCGGCGACGGCGGCGGCCAGCCCGGAGGCCGGAGTGCGTGTCGTCTCGAAGAGCATGCCTGGCGTCTCGTAGCCCAGCAGGACGATGGCCGAGACCCCGAGGGCGCTGAGCAGCGAGAGCTCCCTCAGCGGACGCCGGTCGAGTCGCGTGCGAAGCACACCCGGAGCCAGGTACACCAGCAGGCTGACGATGCCCGACAGGGCTGCCCAGATGACCACCGGGTACTGACCCTCCAGCAACATCGCCGCCAGCTGGGCCGCCAGCGCGAACGGCACCCATCCGGCGTAGGAGCGGATGCGGACGTCACGGATGCCCGAGACCACCACCAGGCCGGCCAGTGTGGCGATCGCGATCGTGTCCCAGCCGTCGCCGCGGCCGTGGCTCCCGAAGGCGCGCAGCGACTGATCTGCGCTCCAGCCGCCGGCCACGGCGAGCGCGAACAGCATCACGGCCGAGGTGATCCCGGCGTCCTCACCGAGGCGGCGGCGCAGCTCCGGGACGTGGATGCAGGCGGCCAGCGCGGCCGCGACCGCCAACCAGGCCCAGAACGCGTACGGCGCCGCCAGCGCCTCTGCGATCAGGTAGGCGAGGGCGACCGACGGGAGCAGCAGGGCGAACTCGGAACCCTCGCGGGCGGGGCGGCGAACGCTCCATGTCAGCACGACGGCAGCCGCCACCAGCGCGCACAGCCCGGACAGCCCGTCGCGGCTTCCCAGTGCGTCCCAGCCGCCGTCTCCAAAGCCCTCGAGCGGAGCTGTCACCGCCAGAGCAAGGACGGCGCCGGTGGCCCAGAATCCACCGCCGATCACGATCGCGGCCTCATCACGGAGCCAGGCGACGGTGAACGGCGTGCGCCGGTAGACGAAGACGGCTGCCGCCAGGCCGGCCTCGGCGACGACGGCCCACTCCGCGGGCAGCGCCCACAGCGGCAGGTATCCGATCGCCAGCGCGGGAAGCGCCCATACGATCACCTGTTCGCGACGCGCTATCCAGCGGGTGCCGTAGCAGAATGCGATCCCGGCGACCGCCACGGCGGTGAGCGCGATCGTGCCGCCGTCGGAGCCCTGGCCAATGCCTGGCAGTCGCCCGTCGGTGGGGATGACGATGGCCAGTGCGCGGACGACGGCCAGGCCGAGGTAGATGCCGGCCGCGGCGGTGACCCGCATCCGCCGCGCACCGCTTCGACGCGCCATCCGCTCGGCGACACCGACCAGCAGCGCCGACTCCGCGGCCCATGCGCAGACCAGCGCCGGCCCGCCCGCCAGGAGCCCGGTCGCCGTGGCAGCCGTCGCCAGGCTGAACGCCGCGAGCAGGTCGGTCAGCTCCGGGTGGCCGCGGCGGGTCAGGGCGGGCACAGCGGCCAGCGCGACCCAGATCGCAGTGAGGCCGATCAGCGTCAGGCCGGCCAGTGAGTGGCCGCCCGCCATCCGTTGGCCGGCGAACAGGAACGTGCCGCCCATCGAGACCGCGAAGGCCGACGAGGCCACCAGCCACCCGAGGCCGCTGATCCGCATCCGCTGAGCCGGCCGCAGCTCGAGCTGGAACAGCATGGCTGCGAAGAGCGCGACCACCAGTGCGGCGTCGATCACCGCCAGCCCGAAGCCGACGTGATCCGAGGAGGCCACCAGAAGTGCCGCGGTCTCCAGGAACGCGACCACCCAGGTGCCGGTCAGGAGCCACTGCCAGCGGAGCCGCCAGTGCAGGGGGAGTGCTGCGGCGGCCATGATGGTGGCGAACAGCACACCGCCGGCCGTGATGTCGAGGCTGACCAGCACCGGCGCCAGCATGGCGGCGCAGACGCCGAACACTGCCAGCGGCTCCTGGCGGATCCGGATCGCAACTGCGACGGCTAGCCCGGCGATCAGCGCAGCCAGCGGCAATGCCACGGGAGCCTCGAACCACTCATACAGGGAGGTGGAGGCCCACAGGCAGGTGTAGAGGCCGGCGATGCCGACGCCGGCCGCGGCCAGGATGGAGTCGGCGCGCCACTTGCGGCGATCGAGTTCGACCGCTGCGGCAAGCATCCCGGTAGCCACGGCGACGCCGATTCCCACCCGCATCGGCGGAGTCACCCAGCCGCGGCTGGCGGCCATGATGAACAGCAGGGCGATGCCGAGAGCGGTGGCCACGCCGCCGGCCCACGCCAGCGTCCGGGCGGTGAACACCTGCTCCCCGATCCGCTGCCAGTCGAGCTGCGGGATCTGCACGGGCTCGGTCACGGGCCTCAGCGGGTTGCGCTGCGGCGGGGCGCCGCTCGGTGCGACGGGCGGCTCAGGTTGGCCGGGGGCGGCCGGACGCGCCGTGGGGGCTGCGGTCACGGTGGCGGCGGGCTCGCGGGTCGTCCGGGTGTACGGCTGCGGTGCTGCGGGATCGACCCGCTGGCCGCGCAGTGCGGCCACGGTGTGCTCCAGCTGGGCGACCTGCAGCTTGAGCCGGGCAACGTCGGCGTGAAGGTTGTTGATGTCCGACTGCATGTGATCGCTCATCGCTGGCTCAGCCCTTCTCGTTGATGCCGTATATAGCACACAAGATATACACCATCGACCGCCTTGTGACAATGTCTTCGGTGTTCACATCCCCAACCTTGACCTCTGCCGGGATCCCGGGCGTCGGGGAAACCCCGCGATCAGGTGCGGGTGCGGGTCTGGACGCCGTGGCCGGCGTGCCAGGATTCGATCACCAAGTGGACTGTGGGATCGCCCCCATCGCAACCACAACAAGCTCGGTGATCTCGCAGCGAAACAGATGCGATCCGTGTGCTGTGCGCCGTTGAAACGCCTTCACGGCCCGGGCCAGCCCAGCCACAGTTCGCCGTCACAAACGTTGACCTCCGTGCCGGGGATCCGGGGCGGTCCATCGCGGCGGATGGTCGCCAGCCTTGTGCACGAAGACGTCGAAGCTCGGGCGCTGCTCGACCTCCTGCCAAACCGCCACCCACCGATTCTGCTCGCGACTGCGAGCGCGGGCCCTGTCAGCGGTTGGAGGGAAGGCCCGGTACGTGACGCCGCTTGGTGAGATCGACGTCCGCGACATCATCCGGCGGTGGCGGCGCCTGGTTGCCGGCGGCATCAGGCGCCGGCTCGGTCCCGGCATCTCCACCGGAGCCGCCCAGCGCGGTGCCGGGATCGCCGGCCGCGGCCGGGAAGGAGTCGCGGAACCGGTCGAGGAGTCCGCGGGCCCGCGGTCCGGCGTCGCCGCCACCCTCCGACTCCGGCTCCGGCTCGAGCTCGACCGTGATCGTCGTGCTGCGCTCGGAAGCGGCCGCGAACGTGACCCGCCCGGTGCGCCCCGGCGCGTCGTTTCGCTCCGACCAGGCGATCTCGGCACCGTCGCCCGCGGGATCGCCCCCGGTCGGGTGCTCGGCCCCGCGCATGGCGGCCGGGATCGTCTCGTCGCGCGTCCACCGTTCGTACGCCTCCCGCAGTGGGCGCGGGATCTCGACGGACTCCGTGATCATGGTGCACCTCCGAAAGACGGTCGGGTCGACACCTGTTTATGCCCGTCGCCGGGCGGACGCAAGCATTTCCGGCGGGCGCCGCGCGTGTGCCATGATCGGGCGCGTGATCGATCCTCACGTCGTTCGCCGCAACACGGTGCTGCTCGCGGGCACGCTGACCTGCCTCACGGGCATGGTGCAGCTGGTGGTGGCCGTGGCCACCATCACCCTCGTGCTGGTCACCGGCATCAAGTCGATCCTGGGCCTGGGGCCGGCGGTGTTCCTGGCCTCCTCCGCGGTCGCCGCGCTGCCCGCCGGGCGGGCGATGGATCGGATGGGAAGGGTGCCGGTGCTGGCCGCCGGCTGCCTGTCCGGCGTTGCCGGCTGCCTGCTGGCGGCGGCCGGGTCGGCCGTCGAGTCCGCGTTCCTGGTCATCCCCGGCTTCGTGCTGGTCGGGGCGGCCAGCGGCATCGTGCTGCTGGCCCGCGCGGCGGCCGCCGACCTCTACCCGCCCGAGCGACGCGCCCACGGCATCTCGCTGGTGCTGTTCGGCGCCCTGTTCGGGGCGGCTTTGGGGCCGCTCGTGTTCCGTCCCCTGCTGGCCGGCAAGGATCTCGACGCCGACTCACTGGTGGTGCCCTACCTGGCGGCTGCCGCGATCATGCTCGTGGGCCTCGTCATCGTCACCCGGGTGCGGCCCGACCCGTCGGTGTATGCCCGCCGGATCAGCACGGCTCCGCCGCCGGTCTCGGCCGCGTCGCTGCGGACGATCCTGGCCCGTCCGGGAGCGGTTCCCGGCGTCGCCGCGGCGGTGGCCAGCTTCGCGGTCATGGTCTCGGTGATGAACCTGACCGGCTACATCATCGTCGGTCACGGCCACGCGCAGGCCGACGTCTTCACCGTGATCAGCTTCCACATCGTCGGCATGTACTCGCTGGTGCTGGTGGTCGGCAGGGTGATCGACCGCGTCGGCCGCCGGCCGTCACTGGTCAGCGGGCTTGTGATCGAGGCGGTGTCCACGCTGGGGTTGGCGGTGTCGTCCAGCGTGCCGGCGACGTCGCTCTGCCTCTTCGGGCTGGGGATCGGCTGGAACGTCGCGTATGTGGCGGCCGCCGCCCAGCTGTCCGACGTGGCCTTGGCCTCCGAGCGCGGCCGGCTGCTGGGCTTCACCGATCTGCTGTCCGCGGGCACCGGGGCCGCGTTGGCTCTGGCCGGCGGGGTCGTCTACACGCAGCTGGGCGTCGCGGCGCTCGCCCTCGGCGCCACCGCGCTGGCCCTGTTCCCGGCAGCCTGGCTGCTCACCCGGCCACCGCAGCCGGCGATGGCGGCCGGCGACTGAGCCGGTTACTCGCCGACGTCGAACACGATCCCCTGGGCCAGCGGCAGGTCGGACGAATAGTTGACCGTGCCGGTCTGCCGGCGCATGTACGCCTTCCAGGCGTCGGAGCCCGACTCGCGGCCGCCACCGGTCTCCTTCTCGCCGCCGAAGGCGCCGCCGATCTCGGCCCCGCTGGGCCCGATGTTGACGTTGGCGATGCCGCAGTCCGACCCGGCCGCCGACATGAACCGCTCGGCCTCCCGCAGATCGGTCGTGAAGATGCACGACGCCAGCCCCTGCGGCACCCTGTTGTGCATCTCGATCGCCTCGTCGAGGTCGCGGCAGGTGACGGTGTAGAGAATGGGCGCGAAGGTCTCCTCGTGCATCAGCTCGCCGTGCTCGGGCATCCGGACCAGCGCCGGCCGCACGTAGCGGGCGTCCGGCCAGCGGTCGTCCAGCTCGCGGTCGCCGCCGGTAACCGTGGCACCCTGGGCGCGGGCGCGGTCGAGCGCGACCTGCATCCGGTCGTAGGCCTCGGTCGTGATCAGCGGCCCGCACAGTGTGCCCGGCGCGCGGGGGTCGCCGACGGCGACGCTGGCGTACGCCCGCTCCAGCCGTGGCAGCAGCTGATCGGCGATGTCCTCGTGGACGATCAGCCGGCGCAGGCTGGTGCAGCGCTGGCCGGCGGTGCCGACGGCGGCGAACAGGATCGCCCGTACCGCCAGCTCCAGATCGGCGCTGGGAGTCACGATCATGGCGTTGTTGCCGCCCAGCTCGAGAATCGTCCGGCCCAGCCGCGCCGCCACCCGCGGCGAGAGCGCCTTGCCCATGGCGGTCGAGCCGGTGGCCGAGAGCAGCGGCAGCCGGGGGTCGTCGGCGAGCTGCTCGGCCCGCTCGGCGCCACCGTTGACGACCTCCACCAGGCCGTCGGGGACGCCGCCCAGCCGTTCGGCCGCCCGCCGCAGAAGGCTCTGGCAGGCGAGCGCGGTCAGCGGTGTGCGGGGCGACGGCTTCCAGACCACCGGATCGCCGCAGGCCAGCGCCAGCGCCGCGTTCCAGCTCCAGACGGCGACCGGGAAGTTGAACGCGGTGACGACCCCGATCGGGCCCAGTGGATGCCAGGTCTCGGACATCCTGTGGCCGGGCCGCTCGGAGGCGATGGTGAGGCCGTACAGCTGCCGGGACAGGCCGACCGCGAAGTCGCAGACGTCGACCATCTCCTGCACCTCGCCCAGGCCTTCCTGGGTGATCTTCCCCGCTTCCAGCGTGACCAGGGCGCCGAGAGCGTCCTTCTCCGCACGCAGCTCCTCCCCGAAGAGGCGCACCAGCTCCCCGCGGCGGGGCGCCGGTACATCCCGCCAGGCCAGGAATGCCTGCGCGGCACGCTCGATCGCCGCATCGGTGTCGGCGGCCGACGACGAGTGGACGTGGGCGATCGGCTTGCCGGTGATCGGAGTCCGCACCTCGATTTCGCCGCCCTCGATGGCCTCGCGCGGGATTCCCAGCCGGTTGAACAGCGCGGCAGCGTCGTGGATCTCAAGCGTGCTGGTGTCGGTCATCGGGTGCTCCTCGAGGTGCGCGGTCGGGGCCCCCGAGTGTAGAGCACAGCCTGCGTCGCTCAGGGCGCCGGGACGGCCGGGCGAAGCGACCGGTCGAGCCGCCGGCCGACCTCGGATGCCGCGTCCAGCAGGCGGTCGATGTCGTCGGCCTCGGTGCGGAAGCTCATCACGCAGGCGCGGAGCACGTAGCGCCCGCGGATCACGGCGTTCGACGGGAAGGCGCGGCCGTCCGCCCGGATCGCCGTCATCAGTCGCTCGTTGAGGTGGTCGAGGTAGGCCTCGCGACGCTCGTCCACCGGCAGATCGGGCGGGACGTACCGGAAGCAGGCGATCGACAGCTCGACAGGCCCCACCGGCTCCAGGTCGGGCCGACCCTCGGCCTCCGCCGCCAGGTAGCGGGCGAGGGCGGCGTCGTGGGAGATCCGCCGCGCGTAGGCGTCGAGCCCGTGAGCCGCCAGCGACATCCACACCTTGAGCGCCATGAACGACCGCGACCAGGCCGGGCCGGTGGCCCCGATGCTGATCCCCAGCCCCGACAGCTCCGGATCCTCGCGGACGTAGGCGGCGTCGATGTCGAAGCTGGCGGTCAGCCATGCGGGGTCGCGCACCAGCAGGCAGGCGCTCGACTGCGGCGTGTTCAGCCACTTGTGGGGATCGAAGCCGATCGAGTCGGCGCGACCGACGCCGGCCAGCTTGGGCGCCAGGTCGGGGGCCAGGACGGCTGCGCCGCCGTACGCGGCATCGACGTGGAACCAGGCGCCATGCTCGGCGCAGACGTCAGCGATCTGCTCCAGCGGGTCGACCGCCCCGATCGCGGTGGTACCCGCCGTGCCGACCACGGCCACCGGCCGGATGCCTTGGGCCACGTCGCCGGCGATCGCCCGCCGCAGCTCGTCGACCCGCATCGCGAACCGCTCGTCGGTCGGGATGCTGCGGACAGCCTGCTCGCCCAGCCCCAGCATGTCTGCCGCCTCGAGGTTGGTGGCGTGCGCCTCCTCCGAGACGTAGAAGGCCATCCGCTCGCCGCCCACGCCCTGCTCGCGCACCCGGCCGGCGGCCTTGGCGTCCCTGGCCGCCTTGAGCGCGGTCAGATTCGACATCGCGCCGCCGGTGGTCATCAGGCCGCTGGATCCGTCCGGCAGCCCGAAGCGGCCTGCCAGCCAACGCATCAGGTGGAGCTCGAGCTCGGTTGCCGCCGGCGAGAGCACCCAGCCGCCGGTATTGGCATTCAGCCCGGCCGCGACCAGGTCGGCGGCCGCACCCGGGATCGTGCCCGCCCCGGAGATGTAGCCGAAGAAGCCGCCGTGCCCGGGATAGTTGGAATGTTCGAGCACCAGCGATCGCAGCAGCTCGGTCAGATGCTCCAGTGGCATCGGCGCGTCGGGCACCGGCCATGCCATCGCCGCGGCCACCTCACGCTGCGGTGCGCCGCGTCCCGGAGGCAGCTCCCGGATCCGCTCCAGCAGCTCTGCCCACACGTCGACGGCCGCCCCGCCGATCTCGCGGGCCTGGTCGGCGCTCCAGTCGAGGTCGGTGACGGGCAACGGGCGGTCCACGGCCGCGGACCCTATCCTGCCCCGCGTGCGGCTGCTGGTGACAGGAGGGTCGGGCTATCTGGGGAGCGAGCTGTTGCGGCGGGCGGCGGGACGCGATGACGCCGTCGGCACGCGCCTCACCGGCGTTGGCAGCGGGCCCCGGCTCGACGTTCGCGACGCACCGGCGGTGCGGCGGCTGATCGCACGGATCGGTCCCGACTGCGTCATCCACACCGCCTACGTGCAGTCCGGGCCGGCGATGCGGGAGGTGGTGGTGGATGGATCCCAGGCCGTGGCGACTGCGGCCGCCGAGGCGGGGGCAAGGCTGATCCACCTCTCGACCGACGTGGTCTTCGGCGGCGAGCGGGCTGGGCCATGGCGTGAGGCCGATGAGCCGTGCCCGATCACCGACTACGGCCGGGCGAAGGCGGACGCCGAGCGGGTGGTTGTGGACGCCTGCCCCGGCGCCCTGCTGGTGCGCACCTCGCTGCTCTACGCAGGTGTCACCCGCGCCCCTCACGAACAGCTGGTTGCCGATGCCATGGCCGGGCGCTCCGCTGCCCGCTTCTTCACCGACGAGCTGCGCTGCCCGATCGCCGTCGCCGATCTGGCCGCCGCCCTGCTCGAGCTGGCCGGACGGCCTGAGCGCGGCGTGATGCACCTCGCCGGGCCGGAGGCGATCTCGCGTTACGAGTTCGCCCGCCTGCTCGCGGCGGCGGGGGGTGGCGACCCGGATCGGGTGAGACCGGCCCGCAGCGCCGATCTTCCGGTCGCCCGACCGCGTAACTGCGCCCTCGATTCGTCGCCTGCCCACGGTTTGCTCCGCACCCGGGTGCGAGGCCCCGGCGAGGTACTCGGCTGACCGCTCGGGCGGCGGCCTGCTGACTACACTGACCGGCCATGGCTTCGGCTGACAGCGCGATCGGACGGCTGCGGGTGGGCGCCGTCTCGTCACGCGCGCTCGAACGCAGCGCGTGGCTGACGCTGGGGGTGCTGTGGCTGGTGGTGACGACCGGGGGACTGGTCAGGCTGACCGCCTCCGGGCTGGGGTGCACGGACTGGCCGAACTGCGAGCCGGGCAGCCTGGTGCCCGCGGCCTCCTACCACGCCCTGATCGAGTACTCGAACCGGATCATCTCCGGCGTCGGTGTGGTCGCGACCGTGGTCACCGCGCTGCTCGCCCAGCGCTCGCCGCGAGCCGGTGTGGGCCTGCGCCGGGTGGCCTGGGCCGCGGCGGCCGGCACGGTGGCGCAGGCGCCGCTGGGAGCGATCACCGTGGCAACCGATCTGAACCCGCTGGCCGTGATGTCGCACTTCCTGCTGGCGATGGCGGTGCTGGCTGCCGCCACCTGGGTCGCCTACCGGTCGTGGCGGCTGGCCGGCCCGCCCGTGCTGGACGTCGCCCACCGGCCGAGGCAGGCGCCGCTGGCCTGGCTGTCGGTGGCCGCGGTGCTGGGGCTGGTGACGACCGGCGCCGTGGTGACGGCCGCCGGCCCGCACCCCGGCTCCACGGACAAGCCGATCGACCGGCTGTGGAATCTCGAGTACGCCGCGTGGCTGCACGTCAGGGTGGCGGTCACGTTCGCAGTGGTGTTCCTGGCGGTCGCCGGGTGGCTGTGGCGCCGTGACCGCGGCACGCTCGCCCAGCGGCTGTCCGTCGCCGGCATCGTGCTCACCATCTGCCAACTGGGGGTGGGCGAATACCAGTACCGCAATGGCCTGCCCTGGCAGGCGATCGCCGTCCATGTGGCGATCGCGGCCACGCTGGTCGTCACCGTGGTGCTCGTGGCCTCGCTGATCACCGACGCGCGTGGGGATCCCTCCGATGGGGGTGGGAGCGGCCCGAGAGTCCGCGAAGATGAGGGGTAGGCGCGAGACGCTCCAGACGCGCGCCTACGGCCCACACCCGCAATCGGAAGGATCGTCGTGACGGATTCGTCGAGCCTCGCACCGGACCCGTCCGGTCGATTGCTCACGTCGTATCAGACCCTTCACGAGATCGCGCGAATGCTGCTCGGCTCCGCCAGCCAGGAAGAGCTGCTGAGCAGGATCACCCGCGAGCTGAAGCGGCTGGTTCCATACGACATCGTCACCATCTACCAGATCGACCACGTCCAGGGCATGTTCGTGCCGCTGCACGTCGTCGACCGGTTCGAGAAGCACCTGGATGACCATCCGTTCGAGCTGGGCACCGGATTCACCGGCCAGGCCGTCCGCTCCCGCCGGCCGCTGAACCTTCCCCGCGCCGATCTGGTCGCCGGTGGCTCCCTGGTTCCCGGCACCGAGAACGATCCCGAGTCGCTCGCCATCGTGCCGCTGATGGTGCGCGACGAGCCGATTGCCACGCTCAACGTGTCCCGGCTGGGAGAGGACGTTGCCTATTCGGCCGAGGAGTTCGATCTGATCTGCCGGTTCGCCGATCTCGCCGCCCTAGCCCTCGACAACACCCAGCACCGCGACCGGCTGGTCAAGGAAGCACAGACCGACGGCCTGACCGGCCTCGGCAACCATCGGGCCTTTCACGAGCAGCTGCGCGAGGAGGTCGAGCGGGCGCACCGATACCGGCGTCATCTGTCCCTGGTGGTGTTCGATCTCGACGACTTCAAACTGCTGAACGATGTCCACGGCCATCAGCAGGGCGACGTCGTGCTGTCGGCGGTCGCGGCTGCCGCCTGCGAGGGGCTTCGCGCCAGCGACGCGGCCTTCCGGGTGGGTGGCGAGGAGTTCGCGATCCTGCTGCCGGAGACCAGCAAGCGCGCTGCGAAGGCGGCCGCCGACCGTTTGTGCAGCCGGGTGCGCGCGCTCGGCACCGTGCGCCGGATGACCGTCTCCTGCGGCGTTGCCGGCTTCCCCGGCGACGGTGCGAACCCGACGGCGCTGCTGGAGGCGGCTGACGCGGCGCTGTACGCGGCCAAGGAGCGGGGCAAGGATCGCAGCGCCAGCTACTCGGCGGCGATCGGCGCCGCCCGTCGCCGGCGCACGAACGAGCAGCCGCGGCAGGAGACCGAGTCGCTCGCCCAGCTGAAGCTGCTGGGGCTGCTGGCGGGCAAGCTGAACAGGCTGAACGATGTCTGGCGGATGGGCGAGTCGATCGTGCTCGAGCTGCGGTCGATGGTCGACTACCACAACGCCAGGGTCTATCTGCTGGCCGAAGACGGCGAGACGCTGGAGCCCGTCGCCTTCGGCGGCGCGCTGTCGGAGTATGAGGGACTGACCGAGGATGCGCTGCGCTGCAAGGTGGGGGAGGGCATCACCGGCACCGCCGCCGAGCGCGGCCAGACCCTCAACGTGGGCAACGCACTGGTCTGCGAGTTCGCGGAGGACGTCGAGGGCACGGCCGACATCGAGGAGTCGATCCTCGCCGTCCCGATGCGGTTCGAAGGGCGCACGGTCGGCGTGATCGTGCTGTCGAAGCTCGGCCTCGACCAGTTCTCGGTGCTGGCCGTGCGGCTGCTCGAGCTGCTGGCCGCCCAGGCTGCGGTGTCCTTCGAGAATGCACGCCTGCTCGAGGCGGAGCGGCGCAGTGCACAGGTCGCACAGGCACTGCTCGAGATCGCCACCGGCGCGGCTGCCGAGCAATCGGCCACGGCCGTCGCCGAGCACGTCTGCCAGACGGTCGAGCGGCTGACCGAGTCGTCCGGCGCGGCGGTGCTCGCCCACGACGGCCGGTCCGGCCGCCACCGGGTGGTCGCTACCCGCGGCGAGTCGGCGGTGCGCTCGATCGCCCGCGCGGCCATGCACACGCCGTTGCCCGCGGTCGGCGAGGTGGCCGTGCTGGGGATCGACGAGCTGCCCGCCGTGACCAGCGAGGCCTCGTCACGGGCCCTGTTCGTAGCGGTCGTCCCGCTGCACCGCGCCGTGCTGGTGGTGGCCGCCCAGTCGTTCTCCCAGCGCAGCACCGACACCCTCGCTGCCGTCGCCCGCCAGGCCACCCTTGCGCTGCGAAACGCCGAGCTGCTGGGCGGCGCCGCCCTGGACGCAGCACCCGCCTGACACCATCCCGCGCCCGGCTTCGGTCGCCAGCCGTGGGCTGGCCATTTGGCCGAGCGATCACCGGTCATTTGGCCAGTGACCAAGGCCCGAGGGGCGAGTGGGGGAGCTGGGGCGAGGTTGCTGGTTGGGTGTTCGGCACTGTTTGAGGCGTTTTCTCAGGCTGTAATCTGCGGTTTTGCAGGGGTTGGTCATTTGGCCGAGCGATCGCCGGTCATTTGGCCCGTGACCTGAGAGGGGCCGGATGGGCGAGCGGGGGTTGCGGCGCGGTTGCTGGCAGGCGTGCGCGACCCGATCGAGCGCGTTCTCACCTGCAATCTGCGGTTTTGCAGGGGTTGGTCATTTGGCCG
>Ga0070684_100000260_pt1 | contig 36672 bp, 30 predicted proteins | sample KBSC723LmetaG_FD_65653 | JGI IMG/M metagenome (GOLD analysis project Ga0070684, IMG submission 65653) | Corn rhizosphere microbial communities from Kellogg Biological Station, Michigan, USA - KBS C7.2-3L metaG | ecosystem: Host-associated > Plants > Roots > Rhizosphere ...
AGCGCGATTTCTCCAAGCCCTTCGGGATCGTCGGGCTTGACGACATAGTCGGCGGCGCCGAGGCGCACGGCCTCGACAATGGTCGAGGCGTGATTGCGCCCCGAGAGCATGATGACTTGCGTTTCCTGCCTCGCTGACTTGATGCCTCGAAGCGTTGCCATACCGTCGAGGCCGGGCATCATGACGTCGAGCAGGACCACGTCTGGTGGCTCGTGCTGTTTCAGCGAGGCCAGGATCTCATCGCCGCGGTTGTAGCATCGCGCCTCATAACCGCGCAATGACAGGAAAGTCCTCAGGTAGGCCGCGAATCCAGAATCATCATCAACGATGGCGACGTAGGGCTTTTTCATCGAGCTTCTCATTTCCTCGTACAGGGATCGGTTGGCACCTGTTGGGCCGTCACGGTGTGTTCCGGTTTACCCACTATTCAAGAGTCGTACCTCAACTGAATAAGCGTGTATTCATTCGAGGGAACATTTGGGTAACGGGCTGCCTACTTCGCTGGCTGTATTGAGCCACTTCGCGCGAATGATGGTGTTTTATTCACACTCCGGCTCCGCCGTCGCGTGGCATACCACTTGAACCTCAGTCAACAGGCTGACAGGCACGGATGTTCTGTCACGAAAGCGGGGAATGAGGCTCGACCTTATGCGTAGGCGGTGTTTGACGTTGGTGTTCCTCGGGCTCGTCGCGGCAGTGACTCCGACAGTCGGGTCCACCAATGAGACCGATACGACTGGTACCACGATGACGGCGACGGTTGCAGTCCCGTCAGTTCCGCGGCAGGCTCCATGGTTGAGAGATGAAGCCGCGATGATGCTCGTTGGCAGCGCGCTGGTCGGTCTGGCCGCCGCGATTCGCCGGGCAGCTTGAGAAGATTCGGCGGTCGCGTGCGGCGTATGTCCGCCCGCCGACGGTCCGAATGGGAGGCTCGAATCGTGAGTGCCGGACTCGCTCCGGCACTCACGTCAGGGCCGGGATGTGCGTTAGTGCGGGAGCGCGATCACGGCGGATCGTGGGACGTCCGCGGCTGACCAGACCGTGCCGTTGTGTCCATCGATGATCCGACGCGCAATCGCCAAGCTGAGCCCGCATCCCCCCCGCCACTCATCGAAGGTGGTCAGGCGGTCGGGTTCCGCCGCGCGGACTGCATCGATAGTTTCCCCATCAGCGATCGAGATCCACGACCCGGGGTTCCCGCGGAATGGCGCGTAGCGCTCCTCAACCATCAACTTATCGTCGTTCACGATTTCACGGCGAACGCCATAAAGGATAGCGCCGATGGCCGCTTTCAGCCGCGGTGCATCACCCTGGACGACGGCGGGCCCTTCCCCCGTTGTCAATTCCACCTCGACGGTTCGATCGGTGAGCGGCGACAGTCCTCCGATGGTCTCCGACAGCAAGGCCCGGATGTCGACCGGCGCTTTCTTGAAGGATGCAGTTCCCGCCTCGAGCGCGGATAAGTCACTCATTTCGCTGACAAGCGTCGCGAGACGGGAACAGGACTTGTCAGCTTCCTCGAGCATCCGCTTGTACCGTTCGTCGAGGCTGCCGGTCGGGTCTTTCAGCACCATCCGCAAGTAGCCGCTGACGACGCTGATCGGCGACCGGAATTCATGAACCGAGAGAGACAGCAGCCGCGACAGCTTGGCGTCGGGTGGCGCGTTTGTCATGCCGGCATTGTCCATTACCGTGGCTGTCGTGTCGAGGGAAGCGGCGGCTGCTAACCGGTGTTGTACCAGACGACGCCTGGCGCGGGTGTGGTACCGTATAAGACAGCCGACCAAGGACGAAAGGCCTGGGCATGCTCCTCAAGCGAAATCCGGACATCAGAGCTTCTGAGATTACCGACGAACGCGTTTACCTGAAGCGTCGGGAATTCATCAGGATTGCCGGCAGCGCTGCGCTGGTTGCGGCAGCGGCCCCACTCGCGGCATGTTCGGCCGAGCCGCTCGGCGCCGAGCCAGCCGGAACCGGACCGTTCGACACGACCGGATCTCCCTTGACGGGCTACAAGGAAAAGGCGGTGACAACCGACGAGAAGCTGAATTCGTTCGAGGACATCACCGGCTACAACAACTATTACGAATTCGGCACCGGCAAGAGCGATCCGAAAGCCTACAGCGGATCGCTCAAGACCAGCCCATGGACGGTGAAGGTGGATGGCCTGTGTAACAAACCGGCCGACTACCACCTCGAGGATCTCATCAAGCCGATTCAACTCGAAGAGCGGATCTATCGTCTTCGCTGTGTGGAAGCGTGGTCGATGGTCATTCCCTGGATCGGCGTGCCGCTGGCAAAGGTGATCGAACGGGCCGAGCCGACGTCGAAGGCGACTTTTATCCAGTTCACCACCCTGCTTCGGCCGACACAGATGCCAGGTCAAACCACGTCGGTCCTCGAGTGGCCCTACGTGGAAGGCCTCCGGATGGACGAGGCCAAACATCCTCTTGCGATTCTCGCGGTCGGCATGTACGGCAAGACGCTGCTGAACCAGAACGGCGCGCCGATTCGACTGGTCGTGCCCTGGAAGTACGGATTCAAGAGCATCAAGTCGATCGTGCGAATCCGATTCGTCGACAAGCAGCCGGAAACGTCCTGGAGCCTTTCGAATCTGCAGGAGTATGGGTTCTATTCGAACGTGAATCCGCAAGTCGATCATCCGCGCTGGAGTCAGGCTTCGGAGCGGCGGCTGGGCGGAGGGCTGGTCAATTCGCGCATCCCGACGAAGATGTTCAATGGGTACGACGAGGTCGCGCCGCTCTACTCGGGTATGGATCTCCGCCGGTATTACTAATCCGCATGCACAAAGCTGCGAAGGCCCTGGCATTCTTCGCATGCCTGGCGCCCGTCGTCTGGCTCGGCTTCCGGACCGCGACGGGACGGCTCGGGATCAACCCGGTCGAAGATCTCGAGTTGACGACCGGCATCTGGGCGCTCCGGCTTCTCGTGCTCACGCTCGCGATTACACCGCTCCGTCGAATCACCGGTTGGAATCGCATCATTCAGTACCGGCGGATGTTCGGTCTCTTCACGTTCTTCTATGTCGCTCTCCACTTCAGCATTTACGTCGGCCTCGACGAGTTCTTTGCCCTGGGCGCCATCCTGAAGGACGTCGCCAAGCGGCCGTTCATCACGATGGGCTTCACGGCCTTCGTGCTGATGATCCCGCTGGCGCTGACCTCGACCAAAGGCTGGATACGGCGGTTGGGGAAACGGTGGCAGCTTCTCCATCGCCTCATCTATATAAGCGCCGTGTGCGCCGCCATCCATTACTTATGGAAGGTGAAGGTGATGATCGGCTCCCCGGTGTATTACGCAATCGTGATCGGCCTGCTTCTGGCGTTTCGTGTCCTGTGGGAGCTGCGGTCCGCTAAGTTCTTGAAAACGCAGCGGATTACGGCGTAGGCCTTTCCCGCGTCTATCTGGTCCTTTTTCCCGTTTTCGTTGTGCCTTTTCCCTTGGCTTTAAGCCCTTTCACCCCCCGATCCTGCCCGTTTGCCTGATTTTCTCCCCCCGGGGGGACTTCGGGACATATCCTGAGTTTTGGATTCCACCGTCCCAAAGGCCGCTGTGAGGGGTAGGTCCGGACCGGGAACGGTTGGACAGCTTCGGAGGCATATGCATAAGCCGATTAAGTACATGGAGAAGGGTCTGACCATCGCGGCGCGCGGCGCCTGGTCGGTGTTCGATACGCTCAACAGTATTGCGCCGGCGAAGTCCTTTACTCCGAAGTGGTCGGACAAGCCTCTTCTGAAGTCGTGGGAGAAAGTGAAGCCGCCACTCGGCTGGCCGCGCGAGACCGACTCGCTGTGTCCGACGTGCGTCCGCGAGGCGCGCCAGGAGATCCTGGACGGCAAGCGCGACTACAAGATTCTCCTCAACGAAAAGATCGGCGAGATCAAGGCGCAGATCATCGAGCGCGACGGAAAGATCCTGATGGTCAAGGATTGCCCGCAGCACGGGCACTTCGAAGACGTCATGGCGATCGACCCGGCGTTCTTCAAGCACCTCGAGGATGTGTTCCCGGGCAGCGACATCCGCTCGCACAACGACGAGAAGCTACACAATCACGGTTCGAGCACGATCAAGTATGGCCGCGGCTCGGTGCTGACGATCGACCTGACGAATCGCTGCAACATGATGTGCGATCCGTGCTTCATGGATGCGAATCAGGTCGGCTTCGTGCACGAGCTCTCGTGGGAAGACATCAAGACACTGCTCGACAACGCCATCACCATCAAGCCGAAACGCCAGATGTCGGTCCAGTTCTCGGGCGGCGAACCGACGATGTCGCCATACTTCCTGGATGCGGTGCGCTACTCAAAGAAGGTCGGGTACAGCAGCGTTCAAGCGGCGACAAACGGGATCGAGTTCGCCAAGAGCCCGGAATTCGCCCGGGCGGCCTTTGAGGCGGGCCTTCGCTACGCCTATCTGCAGTTCGATGGCATCGGCAACGCGGCCAACTCGCACCGGCTGGTCGGCAACCTGTTCGACGTCAAACTCCGAGCGATCGAGAACCTGCACGCCGCCGGCGTCGACATCGTCCCGGTCACGACGATCGTCAATGGCGTGAACAACGAGCAGGTCGGACGGATTATTCAGTTTGCGCTGGACAACCCGAAGAAGATCAACTTCCTGTCGTTCCAGCCGGTGTCGTTCACCGGACGCGACGAGGAAGTGACCGACGAGCGCCGTGCGGCGCAGCGCTACACGCTCTCGCATCTTGCCCACGACGTGAAGTCGCAGATCGGGCTGGGCGAACCGGTCCGGGACTGGTTCCCGATCTCGTTCATGGGCACCTTCACCGATTGGGCCGACCTCGTCCACGGTCCGACGGCCGAGTGGGGCAACCTGACATGCGGCTGCCACCCGAACTGCGGCATCGGCATGGCGGTGATGATCGATAAAGAAACGAAGGAAGCCGTGCCGGTGACGGCGTTCCTTCATGCCGACAAGGTCGCAAAGGATCTCAAGAAGGTCAACGACGCCGGCCGCGGCCGGTTCCTGTCGGCGCTCGGCATGGCGCTGGTGTTGATGAAGAACTACGATCCGTTCCGCGCGCCGCAGCACTTCAAGATCGTCGACCTGCTGAAGAAGTTCGACAAGACGTTCGGCGCGACCGGCCGCAACTACGGCAGCGTCGCCGGCGACCGCACCCAGGCGGATATCGCGAAGCGCCGCTCGGATCGCTGGAACTTCCTGTTCATCGCTGGCATGTGGTTCCAGGATCTCTTCAACTACGACTTCCGCCGGACGGAGCGCTGCATCATCCCGTATGCCACGCAGGAAGGGGAGATTTCCTTCTGCGCCTACAACACGGGCATCGGCTGGCGCAACATCATCGAAAAGATGCACATGACGGCGACGCTCACCAAGTGGTACGAAGAGCACGGGCGTCATGAGATCTTCGCCGGTGGCAAGAACGTCGCGCTGGCGAGCAAGGAGCATCACCTCGTGCTCGATCCCGCGGCGGTCGCTGCCGGCAAGCAGCACGATCTGGACGAAGCCGGTATCGCGAAGAACGCGCGCGAGGAAAAGCTGCGCGCCAAGGCTGAGGCGCGGAAGAAGGCGGAAGAGAATGAGCGGATGGCGGCCCTCTACCGACAGCACGTGCTGAAGGAAGCCGCTCCGGAGCCGGTCGTTCAAATCCAGGGCCTCGGCGGCAAGAAGAAGGAACCGGTGCAGGAGGTTCTGCACAAGGACCAGCAGTGATTGCTGATTCTCGATTGACGATTGCGGATTGATCGATCGTCAATCAACAATTGGCAATGTCCAAGGCGCGGTCGTGAGACCGCGCCTTTCGTTTTATGTCCATCCTCTCCGTTTCCAATCTCCGCAAGGCCTACCGCGACACGCTGGCAGTGGACGATCTGTCGTTCGCGACCGCGCCGGGCGAGATCGTGGGGCTGCTCGGCCCGAACGGTGCCGGCAAGACGACGACCATCAACATGATTCTCGGGGTCCTCGAGCCAAGCGGCGGACGCATCCGGATCGAGGAGCGCGACCTCGCGACGGATCGCCGCGAGGCGCTCTTGCGGACGAATTTCGCCGCCGTGTACGCGCCTCTGCCGGGCAATCTCACGGTCGATCAGAATCTGCGGTTCTTCGCCATGCTCTACGGTGTGGCGTCGATTCGACGTCGAATCGACGCGCTGCTCGAGCAGTTCGATCTGGTTCGCTTCCGCCACATGAAATGCGGCGTGCTGTCGTCGGGTGAGCAGACACGAGTGTCGCTGGCGAAGGCGATGCTCAACGAGCCACGGCTGCTGCTGCTGGATGAGCCGACCGCCTCTCTCGACCCGGCAACGGCCCGGGACGTCCGGACCAAGATTCGCCGCGTCACCTCCGAGGCGCAGGTGAGCGTGCTGTGGACGTCGCACAACATGTACGAGGTCGAAGCCGTCTGCGATCGGGTGCTGTTCCTTTCACACGGCCGCGTGCTGCTCGAAGGCAATCCGCGAACGCTGCCGCAGGAGCACGGCAAGAGTACGCTCGAGGAGCTGTTCATCACCGTGGCCAGGGAGCCACTTTCGCTCGAGTCCTGACGTGCGGCTCACACCGATCTCGGCCATTGTCCTTCGGCAGTTCTATCTGCTCCGCGCCGGACCGACGCGGGTGCTGTCGCTGGTCGTCTGGGTGGCGATCGACATCATCCTGTGGGGCTTCATGACGAAGTACCTCAATTCGGTGACCGCCGCCGGCTTCGATTTCGTTCCGGTGCTGCTCGGCGCCGTCCTGATGTGGGACTTCTTCACGAGGGTGATGTTCGGCGTCACGATGGCCTTCTTCGAGGATGTCTGGACGAGGAACTTCCTGAATGTCTTCGGCTCGCCAATCTCGATCAACGAGTACCTCGCCGGTCTCGTGTCCTCCAGCATCATCACCAGCGCGTTCAGCCTCGTTGTCATGCTTGCGTTGGCGACTGCGCTGTTCGGGCTGTCCTTTCTCTCCTACGGAGGCTTGCTGGTCCCGTTTCTGATGGTGTTGTTTCTCTTCGGGATCGCACTGGGCATCGTCGCGTGTTCGTTCGTGCTGCGGTACGGACCGTCGGCGGAGTGGTTCGTCTGGCCCATTCCGGCGATCCTGTCGCCGTTTGCCGGGGTGTTCTACCCGGTCTCGACCATGCCCGCATGGGTCCAGACGCTCGCGCACGTTCTCCCGCCCGTCTATGTCTTTGAAGGCATGCGTGCGATTGTGACCGGCGGCGCGACCTCCGGCCGATCGCTCGCCATTGGCGGCGCGCTCGCGGTGTTCTATCTGCTGTCGGCATCGGTGGTCTTCACGCGCGTCTATCGGAAGGCGGTTCGAACCGGCCTGATTGCCAGGTATAGCGCGGAGAGCATCACCTAGTCAGTCGGTGAGTCGGTGAGTCGGTGAATTGGTGGGTTGGTGAATTGGCTTCGCACGCGCTATCGCGCGTGCTGTAAACGCGCGGCGGTAGCCCGCGCGATGCCAATTCGCAAATTCGCCAATTCGCCAATTCGCCAATTCACCAATTCACCGATTCACCGATTTCTGAGGGCTGTCGTAAGATACGCCGTCATGAAGACGTTTATATCGCGTCGGTTGCCTGTGGCCGTGGGCACGTTGCTCGTGTTCTGCGTCGCAGGATCGGCTGCTGCCCAGGCCCCGCCGACGAAGCTGCGCACGAAATGGGCCGCTGAGGTGACGCCGACGCGGGCGCTGCCCGAGTATCCGCGTCCTGAGATGGCGCGACCCGGATGGCAGAATCTGAACGGGCTGTGGGATTACGCGATCGTCGAGGCATCCGCGGCGAAGCCGGAGACATTTGCCGGAAAGATCCTCGTGCCGTTTGCCGTGCAATCCCAGCTGAGCGGCGTCGCCACGCCGGTCACCGATCAGCAGCGTCTGTGGTATCGCCGCGCGTTCCGGGCGCCGGCACTCTCGCGCGGCTCCCGGATGCTGCTGCACTTCGGCGCGGTCGACTGGGAAACACACGTCTTCGTGAACGGGAGACAAGTTGGAACTCACAGCGGCGGCTACGATCCGTTCTCGCTCGATATCACGTCCGCAATCAAGGGCTCCGGCGATCAGGAACTCGTCGTCAGCGTGTGGGATCCGACCGACAAAGGACCGCAGCCTCGTGGGAAGCAGGTGCTCGAGCCGAAGAGCATCTGGTATACGGCGGTAACCGGAATCTGGCAGACGGTCTGGCTGGAGACGGTTCCTGACGCATACATCACGCACCTGGAAATCGGTACCGATGCATCGGCTGGAACGATCACTGTCATCGTTCGCTCCAACAGCGGCGCGTCAGGCAACGCGCAAGTTGTCGTCAACGACGGCGGACGGGCCGTCGCGACTGGAACCGGTCCTGCCGATCAGCCGATCATCCTGCGGGTGCCGCAAGCGAAGCTCTGGTCACCTGATCAGCCATTTCTCTACGATCTGCATGTGAAGCTCGGACGCGATGAAGTTCAGAGCTACGCGGGCATTCGCACCATCGCCGTCCAGCGGGATGGCGCCGGCGTGAATCGATTGTTCCTGAATGGAAAGCCGCTGTTCGAGTACGGTCTCCTCGATCAGGGATGGTGGCCCGATGGGCTGTATACCGCGCCGACCGATGAAGCGTTGGCGTCGGATATCGAGACCACCAAACGACTGGGGTTCAATCTCATTCGCAAGCACGTGAAGGTCGAACCAGCCCGCTGGTATTACCATGCCGACCGTCTTGGGGTGCTCGTCTGGCAAGACATGCCGAGTGGCGGCGACACCACTCCGCAAAACCGCGACATGTTCGCCGCCGAGCTCGAGCATGTCGTCGATGCGCTGCGAACCCATCCGTCGATCATCATGTGGGTGCCGTTCAACGAAGGCTGGGGACAACACGAGACCGAGCAATATGTGCAGTGGTTGAAGCAGAAAGACCCGAGCCGACTGGTAAACAACGCGAGCGGCTGGACCGACAAGGGCGTCGGCGACGTGTCCGACGTGCACTCATATCCATCGCCGATTCGTCCGCCGCTCGAAGACAAGCGTGCCGCGGTGCTCGGAGAGTTCGGGGGACTTGGTCTTCCGCTCGAGGGGCACACCTGGATCGAGAAAGGCAACTGGGGGTATCGCAGCTACAAGACTACCGACGAGCTCGGCCAGGCGTATCGTGATTTGCTGTATCAACTGCGCATCCTTGCAGGGGAAGGACTGTCAGCTGCGATATACACGCAGACCACGGACGTCGAAATCGAGGTCAACGGAATGCTGACGTACGATCGAGCGGTCGTGAAGCTGCCGCCAGACGCCAAAGAGCTTTCGTCACGACTGGCTTCTCCGCCGACGGTGCGCGACGTGGTGGCGACATCGGAGCGATCGCCGCAGGCGTGGCGATACACGACGACGGCACCGCCCGACAACTGGTTTGCCGTCAGCTTCGACGATCGCGCCTGGACGCAGGGCAACGGCGGCTTCGGGCGGCCGGGCACCGCGCACGCCAGCGTTGGAACGCCATGGCAGACGACCGATATATGGCTCCGTCGCACGTTCGATCTTCCAGCGGCGCCGCTCACGAATCCGCATCTCCGCGTCTTTCATGACGATGATGCGGAGGTGTTCCTGAACGGCCAGAAGGTTGCGACGCTTCCTGGAGCGGTAAGCGGCTACGCGGTTGTGCCGCTTGACGCGACGGCGAAAGGGTTGCTTCACAGCGGCGGCTCGAACACCATTGCCGTTCACGTGAAACAGGTCCGCGGCGGTCAATTCGCGGACGCCGGGCTCATCGAGGTCATAGACAAATGACGATGCGCGTGTTTACTGGGGTTGCGCTGCTTTTCCTGTGTGGGGCCATTGTTGTGAGTGGACAGTCAAAGCGTGGTGTCACGCGCGCGGCGTTTGGCAAGACTCGCGACGGCAGGGCCGTCGAGATCTACACCCTGACGAATGCGAACGGTCTGGAGATGCACGTCATCACGTACGGCGGCATCATCACCAGCCTCAAGGTTCCCGATCGCACGGGTCATCTCGACGACGTTGTCCTCGGCTTCGACACGCTCGACGGCTATCTGAAGGATCCGCCGTACTTCGGCGCGCTCGTCGGGAGGTACGGCAATCGCATCGCCAAGGGGCAGTTCACGCTGAACGGGGCGACGTACAAGCTGGCGACCAATAACGGGCCGAACCATCTGCACGGCGGTGTCAAGGGTTTCGACAAAGTGATCTGGAATGCCGTCCCCGGCGATTCAGCGGACGGTGTCAGCGTCACGTTGACGAGAACGAGCCCGGATGGGGAAGAAGGATATCCGGGCAACCTGCAGGCGACTGTCCGCTATACGCTGACGGACAAGAACGAGCTGGCGATTGAATATCGGGCTACAACCGACAAGGCGACGCCAGTCAATCTGACGCAGCACAGTTACTTTAACCTCGCTGCCGACTCCGGCGATGTGCTTGGCCACGAGCTGACCATTCACGCGAGCCGTTACACGCCGGTGGATGCGACCCTGATTCCTACGGGCGAGCTCGCGCCAGTACAAGGAACGCCGTTCGACTTTCAAAAAGCCACCGCGATTGGTGCCCGCATTGGCGCCGACAATGCTCAGTTGAAGAACGGAGGCGGCTACGATCACAACTGGGTCCTCGATCGGAAAGGCCCTGGGCTTCAGCCGGCAGCGCGGCTGGTGGATCCGAAGAGCGGACGGACGCTCGAGGTCGCCACCACGGAGCCTGGCCTCCAGTTCTATTCCGGCAATTTTCTCGATGGATCGATCACGGGCAAGGGCGGCCGCGTGTACAAGCACCGCACCGGGCTGTGCCTCGAAACACAGCACTATCCGGATTCGCCGAATCATCCGAGCTTTCCGTCCACCATTCTTCAGCCCGGCCAGACATACTCTTCGAAAACGGTCTTCACGTTCGGCATTCTGAAATAGGGTCGCGATGAAGCACGTCAGCCGTCGGCGTCTTGCTCCAGTCCTTGCCGCCACGCTCGTCGCCGCAACGGTAGCAGGCCGCGGCGCGAGCCAGAACGACGAGGCGAAGGTGTCGATCCACGTCGACGCGTCGACACGACGTGGACCGATGACCCCGATGTGGGCCTTCTTCGGCCACGACGAACCGAACTACACCTACATGCCAGACGGGCAGAAGCTCTTGTCCGAGCTCGCCGCGCTGAGCCCGGTTCCAGTCAACGTCAGAGTGCACAACCTGCTGACGACCGGCGATGGCACGCCAGCGCTGAAGTGGGGATCGACGAATGCGTACACCGAGGACGCCAATGGCCGACCGGTGTACGACTGGACGATCATCGATCGGATTTTCGATACCTACGTCCAACGGAAGATGAAGCCGCTCGTCCAGATCGGTTTCATGCCGAAGGCGCTCTCAGTCAAGCCGGAGCCGTATCAGCACAATTGGGCGGCTGGCGTCCAGGGCCGTCCTCTCTTCACCGGGTGGGCCTATCCGCCGACCGACTACGTGAAGTGGAATGAGCTGGTCTACCAGTGGGCTCGTCACGCGGTTGCGCGCTACGGCATCAATGAAGTCAAGACCTGGTATTGGGAAGTCTGGAACGAGCCCGACATCGGCTACTGGCAGGGCACCCCGGAGGAGTTCCAGAGGCTATACGATTTCGCGGCTGATGGTCTCAAGCGCGCGCTTCCCGACGCGAAGGTTGGCGGGCCCGAAGTTACCGGGCCGAATGGTGCGCGCACTCAGCAGATTCTGAAAGACTTTCTCGAACACTGCCTTCGCGGCACCAACAACGCGACCGGTAAGCCGGGAGCGCCGCTCGATTTCATTACGTTTCACGCCAAGGGAGCGCCGCGCGTGTTCGAGGGACACGTGCGGATGGGCATCAGCAACCAGCTCAAAGCCATCTCGAACGGTTTTCAAATCGTCGCGTCCTATCCCGAACTCCGCAACACGCCCATCGTCATAGGGGAGTCGGACCCGGAAGGGTGCGCGGCGTGTTCCATGCGTACGAATCCGGAAAACGCCTATCGCAACGGAACGATGTACTCGAGCTACACGGCATCGCAGATTGCCCGGACGTTCGAGCTCGTGGACCTGCACAAGGTCAACTTGCTCGGATCGCTCACCTGGGCGTTCGAGTTCGAGAATCAACCCTACTTTGCAGGATTCAGGGATCTCGCGACCAATGGCATCGACAAGCCCGTGCTGAATGTCTTCCGAATGCTCGGCAAGATGAGCGGAGATCGTGTGGCTGTCACCAGCACGAGCGCTGCCAGTGTGGAGGCGATTCGTGACGAAGGGGTGCGGGCCCGGAGCGACGTCTATGGGCTGGCTTCACGCAGCGACAACGCGATGCAGGTGCTGGTGTGGAACTACCATGACGACGATCTGCCTGCTCCGCCTGCGGAGATCGCAATCACAATCGAGGGGTTGTCTGCCGGAACTCCAACGATCACTCAGTATCGGGTGGACGACCGCCACAGCAATTCGTACGAAGCGTGGAAGCAGATGGGTTCGCCACAATCGCCGACCGCCGCACAGCGCGGGACGCTGGAGAAGGCGGGACAGTTGCAGACGATCGGCTCACCGACCCGTCAGCGCGTCGCCGATGGACGCCTCGTCTTGAACTTGTCCCTGCCTCGACAAGGTGTGGCGCTGTTTACGATCACGTATTAGCCCCGCACCTCCTCGTCGTCGGACAGCCCACGCTGGCCGCGAGCCGCGAGCCGCGATCACTCTTGCCTTAACGCGATGATTGGATCCGTCCGTGCCGCCCTGAGTGCCGGCCACACGCACGCCTGGATGCCTGCGGCGAGCAGCACGAACGACACGAGACTGAACGCAATCGGGTCAAACGGTGACACGTTCCACACCTGCCGCGCGAGCAGGCGTGCGCCGATCATGCTGCCGACGAGTCCGATGGCCATGCCGCTGAGGAGAAGCCGGGAGCCGCGGCTCAGGATCATGACGGCGATGGAACGCGACGAGGCACCGAGCGCCATCCTCACGCCGATCTCCTGACGCTGTTGCGCGACCACGGTGGACATGACGCCGTAGACGCCGACGACCGCCAGCACGAGCCCGATCCCGGCAAAGACCGACAACAGGATCAGGTTGAACCGCGGCGTGGAGAATTCATCCTCGGCCAGCAGTTGATCGAGGGTTTTCACGTTTGCAACCGGTTGACTGCTGTCGATGGCGTAGACCTGCGCCGATATCGATTTGATGAGCGTGGACGGTTTCAGCGTGGTTCGGATGACCACCATGTTTGCTACGCTGGCCAACGAGTACGGGAAATAGATTTCCGGCATGACCGGGTTCGCAAGCCCGTTGTTCGCGACGTCGTGGATGACGCCGACGACCTCGAACCCATCATCCGCGAGGTTGAACGGGGCCCTTTTCGCGCCCGGCAGGTGGACCATCTGTCCGAGCGGCGGTCGTCCGTTGAAGCGGGAGCGAACGAATCGTTCGTTCACGAGCGCGACGGGCCGCCGATCGATCACGTCGGTCTCGGTCAACAGTCTTCCCGCCGCGAGCCGGATGCCGAACGTCGACGGATATCCGGCGTTGACCTGATGGACAACCACGGGTTCAGCGTTGGCCGGCGTGCCGGCAACGTCAGCGGTCGTCCACATGTTGCCCAGCGGGTGAAGCCCAGTATTGAGCGCCGACCCGGCGACGCCAGGCACCGCGGCAACCCTTGACAGCAGATCCTCGTAGAAAGCGACCCGCTTCGCCGCATCAGGGTATCGCTGTGGCGCAAGCGGGATCCTCATGGTGAGGAACCGATCCGGCTGATATCCGAGATCCACGCGCTGCATGGCGACGAACGTCCGGATAAGGAGGCTCGATCCAGCGAGGAGCATCAACGACAACGCCACTTCCGCGACGACCAGCGACTTGCGAAGAAACGCCTGCCCTGACCCTGCCGAGACCGAACGGCTCACCTCGCGAATAGACGAGGCAACATCGCGCCGCGAACTGTGCAGCGCAGGTGCAAGGCCGCAAATGACGCTCGTCAACGCGCTCACACCAAGCGCGAAGAAGAGAACCGACCGGTTGAGCGCGATCTCGGACTCATCCGGAATTGTGTTCGGCGGAACGATCGCAAGAATCGCCGGAAGACCCGCATAGGCCAGCGCCGAACCCAGCACGCCGGCAATGAGCGCGAGCAGCAGACTCTCCGTGAGCAATTGACGGATCAGCCGGCTGCGATTGGCGCCGAGCGCGACGCGTACGCTCATTTCCCTCTGTCGAGCGGTGGCCTTCGACAGCAGCAGATTCGACACGTTCGCGCAGGCGATCAGCAGCAGCAGCGCGACGGCGCCGAACAGGACCCAGATGTCGCGCGTGATGCCGCTCGGGAATGTCTCGGTGAACCGTAGCAGGCTGATGCGCCAGGTGTCCGGGAATTCTGTCGGCTGTTGTTTCTTCAGATCCGCGATGATGGGTTGCAGGTCCGCTTCAGCCTGCGCGTCGGTGACGCCTGGCTTCAGCCGTCCCAGCAGGTGAACACCCCTGACACCCTCGAGCACCTTGCCGCGATCGAACTGGAGCGGCAGATAAACGTCCGCGCCGCGCCACATGAAACGCTTCGGCATGACGCCAATCACCGTGCGAACCGTGTCGTTCAGGCGGAGTTGACGGCCGAGGATGTTCGGATCGCCGCCGAACTGCCGCTGCCAGAATCGGTAGCCCAGGACGACCACCGGTTCGGCGCCCGCACGCGCATCGTCCGGCGTCGGCGTCCGGCCCAGCAACGGCGGCACACCCATCACGTCAAACGTGTTGAACGTGCCATGGTTGCCGCGCAGTCGTTGCGGATCGCCGTCGCCAGTCCACAACACGTCGCTGATCGTGGATGCAATCACACCCTCGAACACGGTGTTTCGTTCGGCGATTTCAAGGAACTGATCGGTGGAGTAGCCGATGCGGCCGCCACGACCCGCAGGATTGAAGACCCGGACACTCGTCAGGCGTTCGATGTCTTTGTACGGAAATGGGTCGATAACAACGGCGTGGAGCACGCTGTAGATCGCGGTCGTCGCCATGATCCCGGTGGCGAGCGATACGATGGCGAGCAGGCTGAACCCGGGGCTTTTCAGCATGCTGCGGACACCATACTGAATGTCGCGAGCGAAAGCGTCGAGCCACGTTCTCATGGGCGCTCCTGTTCAATCCGATGCTGCCGTTCTTAGACGAGCACGAGCAGTGGCAAGTTGGCGTCAGACGGGTGAAAACGTGGGCCGCCTAACGTAAGATTACGTTGTTTGCTGCCTCTCAGCGCATGACCACGGTACGCGCCATCGTTCTGGCACGCGGGCTCGGAACACGGATGCGCGCGTCCGATCCCTCAACCCGGCTGACGGCCGAGCAGCAGCGTGCCGCCGATGCCGGTTTGAAGGCGATGATTCCGCTCAACGGCCGGCCATTTCTGGACTACATTCTGAGTTCGCTGGCCGACGCCGGCGTGCACGAGGTCGCGCTCATCGTGGCGCCCGATCACGCCCAGCTGCGAGCTTATTACTCCCAGACGCCGCCCGAACGAATCCGGCTGCACTACATCGTCCAGGAACGGCCTCTGGGGACGGCGGACGCCGTTCTGGCAGCCGAGTCATGGGTAGAACGACAGCCGTTTCTGGCGATGAACGGCGACAATCTCTATCCGGTGCCGGCTCTGGCAGAACTCGCGGCGTCATCAGAGCCGGCCTTGCCGATCTTTGATCCTGAGGACCTGGTGAAGTCGAGCAACATTCCTGCGGAACGAATCCGATCCTTTGCGTTTCTCGATGTTGACGAGCTCGGCTACCTCGTTGGCATTGTGGAAAAGCCCAGGGACAAGGTGCTTCCGCCTGAAGGCGGAAGCCACAGTGCGGCACGCGGAAGCCGCCCGAAGCACATCAGCATGAATTGCTGGCGATTCGATGAGCGAATCTTCCGGGCCTGTCGCGAAGTACCGCTGTCGGCACGCGGAGAGTACGAGCTGCCTGAAGCCGTTGGCGTTGCCGTTCGTCACGGTGTGCGGTTCAGGGCCTTCGCTGCGCGAGGACCGGTGCTCGATCTTTCCACCCGATCCGACACGACCGACGTCTCGCGGCGGCTCGCCGGCGCCCTTCCACGTCCATGAACAGCGCGGCCCTGGCCGCGGCCCTGGTGGATCGCGGTCTCGACCCGTCGGAGCGGGAGGCCAAACAGGCGGTCTTCGAGCAGACGCTCGAGCGATTCTCGCGGCTGCCTGCGGCTCGACCCTTAAGCACACACGAACACCACGACACTCGCAGTGCGGTGCATGCCTGGTGGGTGCCGGGACGGTTGGAAGTGTTTGGTACGCATACCGACTATGCCGGAGGCCGCACCCTGGTCTGTGCAGTGCCGCGCGGCTTCGCGGTCATTGCACGCGCCAGAAACGACGGCGCGTTGCACGTCGTCGATGCCCGGCGCGACCAGGATGTCACTCTGGAGGCGGACGACGTCGAGCACTTCCTTCAGTCGTCGTCGCGAGGATGGCGACGCTACGTTGCGGTTGTGCTGCGGCGGTTCGCGAGAAACTTCACGGCGGCCTCACTCGGCGCCGACGTGGTGTTTGCGAGCGATCTCCCAAGAGCATCGGGGATGAGCAGTTCGAGCGCCCTCATGGTGGCGGTCGCGAAGGTGCTGGTGGAGGTCGGAGATCTCGACCAGCGTCGCGAGTGGCGAGAGAACATCACGAGTGCCGCCGACGAGGCGGGCTACTACGCCTGCGTCGAGAATGGGCTGTCGTTCGGCACCTTGTCCGGTGACGGGGGAGTGGGTACGCACGGCGGCAGCGAAGATCACGCCGCGATCCTTACGGCGGCGCCCGGCGATTTGTCAGCGTTCGCTTTCGTACCGATGCGCACGCTCGAGATCGTGCCGCTCGCGCCTGAGTGGACGTTCGTGGTGACGCCGAGCGGAGTGCCTGCGCAGAAGGCCGGCACCGCGCGTGAGGCCTACAATCGCCTCGCGGAAGGGACGCGCACTCTGCTCGAGCTCTGGAACGAGCGGTCAGGGTCGGCGTGCGGCGCACTCGCGGCCGCGCTGATGCCCGGTGCCATGTCGCTGCAGTCGGCCGCAGCGCCGGCGGCGGTGGCGCAGTTGAGAGCGTGGATCCGTGCGTCGCGTGTGCCTGGCTGGGACCCGGCCGCTCTGGAACGACGTCTCGATCATTTCATCCGCGAAGACGCGCGAATTGCGGAAGCTGTCGTCGCTTTCGGCGGCGGCGACGCAGCGCGTTTGAAACGTCTCGCTGCCGATTCTCAGTCGGACGCAGAGTTGTTGCTCGGCAATCAGATTCCAGAGACCAGCGAGTTGGCACGCACCGCTCTCGCTCTTGGAGCTTTCGCTTCACGCAGTTTTGGCGCAGGCTTTGGTGGAAGCGTCTGGGCGCTCGTCGAGCGCAGCCGGGCCGAGACATTTGCACGGCAATGGACGCCCGATGCCTTCATTGGAAGGCCAGGGCCGCCGCTCGTGGAGCTGTGAAGAACGAGATGCTTGAGATGACGGAGATAACGAAGTTCACAACGAAGGACCGAAGCTAATTCGTTCCTTCGTTGTGAGCTTCGTTGCCTCTCAAGATCTCTCTTCCTCCGACACTCACCGAGGGGCGAGTGACAGGATATCGTTCAGGATTCCGGCCGCTGTGACCGCGGCACCGGCACCCGGACCGCTGACGACGAGCGGCTCGGTTCGATAACGCCGCGTCGTGAATGCGACAAGATTTCGTGTGCCGGTCAGCGCCCCAATCGGGCTGTCAGCCTCGACGGCGACGAGACGCGCGGACACCGACCGTGCGGTTGCCGTGACGACGTAGCGGAGCACGCGCCCGCGGCGTGCCTCGGTCTCCGTTCGGGCGGCCCAGGCCTTGTCGAGTTCGGGAAGCCGTCTGAGGAACTGCGCTGACGACAGCCCCTTCATCGATCGCGGCACCAGGTCGTCCGGCTTCGGCGCGGGGCCGCGATATCCAATCAAGCGTGCAAGGATCAATGCCTTCCGGCCGGCGTCGGCTCCAGACAAATCGTCGCGCGGGTCGGGCTCGGCGTAGCCGCGCTCGACCGCTTCGCGGACGGCCTCCGAGAACGGCCGGCCAGCGGAGACCGCCGAGGCGATGTGCATCAGCGTGCCGCTGACGCATCCTTCAATCTTCAAGACTCGATCGCCTGTCTCAATCAGTTTTTGATACGTATCGATGATCGGCAGTCCCGCGCCGACTGTCGCCTCGTACTTCAAGCGCGGCCCACCCGGCTTGCACGCCGACATCAGGCGCTCGTAGCCAGCCCAGGAGTGCGTGAGCGGCTTCTTGTTGGCCAGGACGACATCGAATCCTTGACCGAGCGCCGTGTAGAGCAGGTCGGCAGTCTCGCCACTGGTGACGTCGACGATGACCGGGCGTGACACGGCGTGGCTGGCGATTGTCGCCAGAGCGTCGTGCGCCGACGCGCGGCGTCCGCCGAGCGACGCGATCAGAGCGCCTTCGTACTTTTCTCGCGTCAGCGTCGTCAACCGCCTCCTCGACAGGCCGCGCGGCTCGAAAATGTAGCCTGACCGATCCATCAGCCCGACGACCTTCACGCCCGAATTGCCGCTCGCCGCCGCAATGTGATCCGCCAGCGCGCGTCCGACGTTGCCGAACCCGAGGAGCACGACGTCCGTCCGCGGAGCCGTCAGCGGCCGGCCCCCGCCAATCTTCGACAACTGAAACGCGGCATGCACCACGCGCGCCGCTTCGGCAGCATCACCGGCGTTGATCGCGAAGGAGATGTTCCGTTCCGACGACCCCTGGGCGATGGCCACGACGTTGATGCTGCGCGCGGCCAGCGCCGAAAATACGCGTGCGGCAATGCCTGGCGCGCCTGCCATCCCGTCGCCTACGACCGCCACGACGGCGATGCCGGAGCGCGCGCTGACGTTGTCGATGACCCCGCTGGACAGTTCGTCCTTGAATGCCAGTCGGACCGCGTGGACGCCTCGCGCGGCTTCCGCTTCCGGCACGGTGAAACCGATGGAGCTTTCCGAGGACGCCTGGAAAATCGTCGATACCGACAGTCGTTCGGCGTCGACCGCGGCAAACGTCCGCGCCGCGATGCCGTGCACGCCAACCATACCTTTCCCGGCGACGGTCACGATTGCCTGGCCGTGCACGATCGCCAGCGCCTTGACCGGATACTCGTCGAGCGCACGCTGTGCCGAGACTTCTGTCCCGGGCGACGCCGGATCGAGGAACGAGCGGACGTGCAGGATGATGCGCGTACCGGCGATCGGGATCAGCGCGCGTGGATGGAGCACCTTGGCTCCGTAATGCGCGACTTCTGCGGCTTCGCGATGATGCAGTCGTGGCAAGAGACGCGCATCGGGGACCAGACGAGGATCGGCAGTCAGGATGCCCGGAACGTCCTTCCACAGGACGACCTGGCGCGCGCCCAGCGATCGGCCAAGCAGCGTGGCGGTGAGATCGGAACCGCCGCGGCCGAGCGTCGCGACGCTGCCGTCCGGCGCCTGTCCAATGAACCCGGGGACGATTGGGATCGTGCGACGCGCAATCAGCGGCCCGAGGATGCGCCGTGCGTGGCGCTTCGTCCGCGGGAGATCAGGCGCCGCTCCGCCGTGTTGACCGTCGGTGGTGACGACCTCGGTGGCATCGACGAACACCGCTCGTCGCCCTGACTGAGACACCGCCTCCGCGAGGAGAGCCGCGGACAGGCGCTCACCGCGCGCGACGAGAAGGTCGAGCGTGCGCGGTTCGAGATGTCCGAGGACCGCAACGGCGGCGCAGAGATCCCGGTACTCGCGGGCTGCTTCGTCGACTCGGGCGAGCAGGGCGCGCCGCCGCTTGCCCGGCGGCAACAGCGTCTTCACTGCCTGCCGATGCCGCTGAAGCAGCGCGGACGCCTGAGCGGCCGCGCGCGGCGAGGCGTCTGCGATCGCGTGCTGTGCCCCGCCAATCAGAAGATCGGTAATCCCGGCAAGCGCCGACGCGACGATGACAAGGGGGCCGTCGTGTTTCGCGATCAGCGTCGCCGCCCGCTGGATCGCGGTTGCGTCAGCGAGCGAGGCGCCGCCGAATTTCCAGACCTGGAGGTCAGTCTTCATTCACATCCATCGTGTGTGGACCAAACGAGCGAGAAGAACGCGCTGATTTATTCGAGCTGCAGTGGCTCCGGCTCGTGCAGATCGGGTACGGGTTCGGGCAGTTCCATGAGGAGGCGCGCACAGGCATTCCATCGCAGCAGCGAATCATCGTTGTGGGCCGGTCGAACCGATTCGGCGCGCTCGTAACACGACATCGCTTCCCGCAGCCACTCGACCGCAACCGTCGCGGCACCGAATCGATCGCGTTGGAGGATCGCCTTCGCCCGGCGCTCGCGGATGATTCCCGCGTAATACGCCCGGTCGTACGGCGTGCCGAGGCTGGCGGCAAGCTCGTTGGCGCGCGACACCGTCTTCGATGACGAGTCGTGGGGAAACTGGTCGGTGAGCGCGAGAAGCAGCATCACCAGGGCATCCTCGTTCTGCGGATCGATCTCGAGGATGTCAAGACAGATGCTCTCCGCCTCGCCCGGCTCGTTCAACAGCCGGTACCGTTCGGCCTTGGCCAGCGCCGACGGCACCGCGTCCTTCGACATGGGTTTCAGGGTGAACCTGTCCATGCGTCACCTCACGTGCGGAAGACCCGCAGGAGTTTCTTGACCGGATCATAGTAGCGATCCACCACCCGCTCCTTCAGCGGGATGATCGCATTCTCGGTGATCGTGATGTGTTCCGGGCACACTTTGGTACAACAGCGGGTGATATTGCAATAGCCGATCCCGTGCTGTTCCCGGAGCGCCGGCACCCTGTCGGCCGAATCGAGCGGATTCATTTCAAGCGCCGCTGCGTAGGTGAGGAATCGCGGGCCGATGAAGCCGTCGTGCAGCTTGTGGTCGCGCAGAATGTGGCACACGTCCTGGCAGAGAAAACATTCGATGCACTTGCGGAATTCCTGCACGCGGTCGACGTCGGCCTGACGCATTCGCCAGGTGCCGTCTGCCGCGTCGGCGGGACGAGGTTTGAACGGCGTGATGGCCTGCTTGACCTTGAAATTCCACGACACGTCGGTGACGAGATCCTTGACGAGCGGAAAGGCGCGCATCGGCTCGACCGTGATCGGTTCGGTGGTCGGCAGCGTGCTCAGACGCGTCATGCACATCAGCTTCGGGCTGCCGTTGATTTCGGCGGAGCACGACCCGCACTTGCCGGCCTTGCAGTTCCACCGTACTGCGAGATCCGGCGCCTGGGTCGCCTGAATCTGGTGAACCGCGTCGAGGACGACCATCCCGGGAACCAGGTTCACCGAATAGTCGCGAAACGCGCCTTCCTGCGCGCCCTCGCTTCGCCAGACCCTGAACGTCGCGCTGCTCATTTCTGTTGATCCTCGATGATCTGCTTGAGCTCCGCCGGAATCGACGGAATCGGCACCCGGCTGACCGTCATCGTTCCATCCGCCGCCCTGGCGGTCACGATATTGATGCTGCCGAATTCGCCGGCTTTATCGGGGAAGTCCTCTCGAAAGTGACCCCCCCGGCTCTCCTTGCGCTCGATCGCCGATCGGGTGATCGCTTCCGACACGATCAGCAGGTTCTTCAAATCGATCGCGGTGTGCCAGCCCGGATTGTATTCGCGATGTCCGGTGACGCCGGCCTTCGACGCCCGGTCTTTGAGCCGGCCGAGTTCCGACAGCGCCTGCTCCATCTCAGACTCGGTCCGGACGATGCCGACGAGATTCTGCATCGTCTCCTGCAGGGCCGACTGTATCGCAAATGGGTTTTCACCTGACGCGTGGCCGTTCTCAAACGGCTTCACCGCCTCATCGACCGCAGACGTGACCTCAGCCGGATCGATGCGCGTTCGTGGATGTTGTCGCGCGAACTGCGCTGCGTATTCGCCGGCGCGCTTCCCGAAGACGAGGAGGTCCGAGAGGGAGTTTCCGCCGAGGCGATTAGCGCCGTTGATTCCGGCCGCGCATTCACCAGCCGCGAACAGGCCGGGAACGTTTGACATCTGGCTGTCGCTGTCGACGCGAACGCCGCCCATGATGTAGTGCGTCGTCGGGCCGATCTCCATCGGCTCCTTCGTGATGTCGATGTCGGCCAGCTCCTTGAACTGATGGTACATGCTTGGGAGTTTCCGACGGATGTGCGCCTCGGCGTTTGGCAGCCGCTTTTTGATCCACGCGATGTCGAGGAAGACGCCGCCTCGTGGGCTGCCTCGTCCGGCCTTGACCTCGCGCATGATGCAGCGGGCGACATGGTCGCGGGTCAGCAGTTCCGGCGGCCGCCGGGCATTCTTGTCCCCCTGGGTGTACCGCCAACCTTCGTCTTCGTTGTCCGCCGTCTGGCTCCGATAGTTCTCCGGGATGGAATCGAACATGAACCTGTGTCCCTGGTTGTTGAGGAGAATGCCTCCCTCGCCGCGGACACCTTCGGTCACGAGGATTCCCTGCACGCTGGGTGGCCAGATCATGCCGGTCGGATGGAACTGGATGAATTCCATGTCCATCAGTTCGGCGCCCGCCTGATACGCGAGCGCGTGACCGTCGCCGGTACCCTCCCAGCTGTTGCTGGTGATCTTGAAAGCGCGTCCGGCGCCGCCCGTCGCCAGGATCACGGCGCTGGCGCTGAAGACCTTGAAACGCCCTCGATCGCGCTCGTATCCCACCACACCGGCCGCCCTCCCATCGCCAGTCAGGAGCCGCACGATGGTGAATTCCATGTGGACGTCGATGCCGCGATGCACGCCGTAATCCTGCAGCGTCCGGATCAACTCGAGACCCGTGCGATCGCCGACGTGCGCCAGTCGGGGATAGCGGTGGCCGCCGAAATTGCGCTGCAGAATCTTTCCGTCCGAGGTGCGATCGAACACCGCTCCCCACGCTTCGAGCTCCCGGACTCGATCCGGCGCTTCCCTGGCGTGCAGTTCAGCCATGCGCCAGTTGTTGACGTACTGACCCCCGCGCATCGTGTCGGCGAAGTGCACCTTCCAGCTGTCGCGGTCGTCAACGTTGGCGAGCGCCGCGGCAACGCCGCCTTCCGCCATGACCGTGTGCGCTTTGCCCAGCAACGACTTGCAGATGAGGCCGACCTTGACGCCTGCCGCCGACGCTTCGATTGCCGCACGGAGGCCGGCGCCGCCGGCGCCGATGACCAGAACGTCGTACTCGTGTGTCTCCATCACTTCTCAGGTTCTACAAGGTTCTACAAGGTTCTGCAGGGTTCCGCAGGGTTCGTTCGGTGTGAAAAGTCACAGGAGGCGGAAGTCGGTCCACACTCCCATCGAACAGAGGCGCACGTAGAGGTCAGTGAAGCCAACCCAGAAGAGGCTGAACCAGGCAAACAGTTGATGCCGGCGGTTCAGTCCGGAGACGCACGAGTAACAGGACCAGCGCAGGCCGGACGTCGAGATCTCGTCGCGCCCGCCCCCGACAAGATGGCGCAGAGAATGACAGCTGAGCGTGTAACCGGCGAGGAGGATGGCGTTGATGGTCAGTATCAGGCTGCCCACGCCGATTCCAAAACGTCCGGCGCCAGTCGCGTCGGTGAACCAGAACGACTTCACCGCGTCGGCGGCGAGGATACAGATGAATAGCAGGCCGAGATACAGAAAATACCGGTGCACGTTCTGCAGCACCAGCGGAAATGACCGTTCACCGAGGTACGTCTTTCGAGGCTCCCCAACCGTGCAGGAGGGGGGATCCGCCCAAAAGGCCTTGTAGTAGGCGCCCCGGTAGTAGTAGCAAGTGAAGCGGAAGCCGCCGGGCGCCCAGAGAATGAGCAGCGCCGCCGAAAATGGCAGCGCGCCTGGCCACCATCCCGGCTGTGGGCCGAACCAGGCATGGTGGCTGTCTCCGAAGAGCAGCGGGGAATAGAAGGGCGACAGGTATGGGCCGTACTCGAAATGGTTTCCCTGGAAGGCAGCCCACGTCGCATAAACGATGAACGTGGACAGTGCGAGAAAAACCAGAAGGGGTTGTAGCCACCACGCGTCGCGACGAGTTGTTTCTCCGAACTTCCGCTGGGTCAAGGGCCACACGGCCTGCGCCATCGACGATCCTCCGAAGGGGACAGATTAGTTCAGGATGTCCAAAACCATACTGACGTGTTAGCCGGATTGCAAGCGGACGATGTTGTGCGCTGCGGTCATGCGAGATATGACCATGCCGCATGATGGGATGGGGGAGCGCCAATGGTGTGTTCCGCACATCGGAAGTTCCGTCGGCTCAACAGTCGCGAGCGGGAAAACACCTTGCAAGAGAGACGCGCGGAGGGCCACGCGTGCTCGACGACCAGAGCAGTTCGGCTGCCGGAGAGCTCAGCAGCGAACAGAAGCGAGACAACGTTATCCACCTGGCGTTCGGCGGCGACGAGCGTCGATTCCATGAATTTGTCGAAACCGTCCGAGCCGCCATCCCGCCCGGCACCGGCGTCGTCCTCCGCGGCAGCGCGGTCACGGGCGAGCGCTGGAAGGACGGCGCTCCCTTCGACTCGGACGGCCTCGGCACGAGCGATCTCGATCTGACCCTCGTGGGCGGTGACGAAGTGATTGGCCTCTTCACGGTGACCGGGTTCTGGGTTCCCGGCATCCACTCCCGTCCGCTGAGCGATGTCGATCCCGACATCGCGCCGGATCTCGTTCCGCTCCGGGAGCGGCTGATGGCGATGGTGCATCGTCCGGTGAACATCCAGGCATCGCGGGAAGTGGTGATGTATTTCCGCGGCGAACTGATCGGCCAGCCCTATCTCATGCTCATTGAGAGGCCGGAAAACGGGTGACGTGCCGGTGCGCGTGCTGACCTACAACATCTGCCGCGGAGGAACCGGCAAGGAAGATCAGATTGCCGCGGTCATCGCCGCGGTGGAGCCGGATATCACCGTCTTCCAGGAAGCGACGGTTCCCGCAGTCGTCGAGCACGTCGCGACGCGAATGGGCATGGGCCAATGGGCCGCATCAAAAGGAGAGTCGCTTGCGTTCATGAGCCGGCGCCCGGTGCGCCACTTCGAATGGCATCATCCGCGCCTGTCACGACACGCGTTCCTCGAGATCGAGCCGGGTCCTGGCGAACTACGGATTTTCGGTTTGCACTTGAGCGCGTTGTACTCGGCATGGACCGAACGGCATCGGGTGATTGAGCTGCGGAATCTTCTCGCGAGCATCGCGCGACATCAACACGGCTTCCATCTTCTCGCGGGAGACTTCAACACCCTGGCACCTGGGGATATGCTCGACTTCCGTAAGCTGCCGCGCCGCCTGCGCGCGCTCGTGTGGCTGAGTGGCGGAACGATCCGCTGGAAAACGATTCGGCTGGTCCTCGACGCCGGCTATGCCGACGCGTATCGCCTGATTCACGGCGCCGAAGTCGGTCACACCTTTCCGTCGTGGGCCCCCCACGTCCGGCTCGATTACTTCTTTACTCCGTCCGGCTTTGCCAACCGCGTTCGCCAGTGCGAGATCGTGCATCATCCCGCGGCGGCCGTTGCGTCAGATCATCTGCCGCTTCTGGTTGACGTGGAATTTGCGTGATTTGGTGGACGCCCCCGATCTGACGCGCCGCGACTCGGAAGCGCGGCGCCGTGGTTGCGGCCACCGGAGAAGCTGATTTTCCACGGCGCGAAACGGGAGCAAGACGCAACCGCGTTCGTGCGGCTTTCACCTGCAGAACGAGCGGAGCGCGAGCCGCGTCAGCTACGCCGGCGCTAGGGTACCTGCGACGCCGTTGATTTCACTGCCGGCTTCAGCGCGTCTTCGACAGCTGTCCACGACGGTGGATTCAGGCCGAGAAGATGTCGGACGAAGAAGTCGTATCGCTTGTGATCGCCGTACGCGCCGCCGGAGCCATGATCCATACCGGGCACGACCAGCAGGTCGAAATCCTTGTTGTGTTTGATCAGCTGATTCACGACCTGCATCGTCGATGACGGATCGACGTTGTGATCCATCTCGCCGACCACGAGCAGCACGCGGCCCTGCAGTCGGTATGCGTTGTCGACGTTCGACGACTCCGCGTACTCGGGGCCGATCGGCCATCCCATCCACTGCTCATTCCACCAAATCTTGTCCATCCGATTGTCGTGGCACCCGGCGAATGAGACGGCGACCTTGTAGAACTCAGGGTGGAAGAGGAGTGCGCCAAGCGAGTTCTGCCCGCCAGCCGACGTGCCGTAGATGCCAAGGCGGGTGATGTCGTAAGAGGGATACCTGGCCGCGACGGCCTTGTGCCAGAGAATCCGATCCGGAAAGCCGGCATCCTTGATGTTCTTCCAGGCGACGTCGTGAAACGCCTTGGAACGATTGCTCGTGCCCATTCCATCTATTTGTACGACGATGAATCCGAGTTCGGCCTGTGCCTGCATCTGGTTGTAGGCGGCAAAAGACTTCGGCACGAACGACGCGTGTGGACCGGCGTAGATATTCTCGATGACGGGATACTTCTTGGCCGGGCTGAAGTCCGTCGGCCGGTAAATGACGCCCCAGATGTCCGTCTGACCATCGCGTCCTTTCGCACTGAAGACCTCCGGCGCCTGCCATCCGGCCTTGACGAGCGCCGCGATGTCCGCCTTCTCGAGCTCCATCACGAGGCTCCGGTCCGCTGTGCGGTGCAGCTCGGAGATCGGTGCGGCGTCCACCCGTGAGTAGGTGTCGACGTAGTACTTCAAATCGGGCGAGAACGAGGCAGTGTGATTGGCGTCAGCGGTCGTCAGGGCGGTCAAGCCGGTGCCGTCGAAATCGATCCGGTAGTAGTGGACGAAATATGGATCCTTGCCGGGATACATACCGCTCGCGCTGAACCAGATCTGCCGTTTCTCCTCGTCCACCTGCACGACCGAGCGAACCGGCCACGATCCCTTTGTAATCTGATTCTTCACCGTTCCGGTCGCGCCATCATAGAGATACAGGTGGTTCCAACCGTCCCGCTCGGACATCCAGATCATTTCTTTGCCGTCTGCGACATCACGACGGAACTTCTTGCCCGAATAGCAGAAGAACGTTTTCGCTTCCTCGCTGATGACCGCACGCGCTTTGCCCGTGGCCCCGTCGATCTCGATCACCCGGTACACCTGGTGTCCGCGCTGGTTGTATTCGAATGTCACGGTCGCGTTGTTCTTCCGCCACTGCAGCCTGCTGAGATCGTAGGCGTTGGAAAACAACGTGTTGTCGACGGCATGGACGGTCTTGTCCGCGATGGCGATGATGACAGGACGCTCGACATCGAGCACATCTCCGGGCTTCGCGTACTGCATCGTCGAGTCGTGCGGCTGCAGCTGATCTTCCGGGGACGACTCGACGTAGTGAACATAGCGCCGATATCCGGGCACGACCTTGTAGATGGCGATCCGTGAGGAGTCGGGCGACCAGGTCAGTGAATCGGGGTCATAGTAATTCCCTTCAGATCCATCGGAGGTAAGCCAGGTGAGCGTGTGAGCGCCGGCAGCGCGAATCGCGACGTTGTAGTTCCGGACGACCGCTTCGAGTTTGCCGTCGGGAGACTTGCTGACGTCCGCGCCGTTGACGTCGAATGGCGCGCGAACCGGACCGGCGAGACCGCCACCGCCGCGACCGCCTCTGCCGCCCGGGAGCGACTCGCTACACTTATATGAATCGAGCGCGCACTTCCAGGTCACGGCCCGCGCTGGCTGCGGTGGACCCTGGTTGGCCGCTCCCGGCGTGAATTCAATCGCGCGTTCCTCGTCGACGAACGAAAAAGTGGCGAACGGGAGCGTGACCGCCGTGTACTTCCCTTTCATGGCCGTCGACAGGCTCTCGGCCAGCTTGGCGTGATCGAATGCCGGTTTCTTGGTGTGCGCATCGGCATCGACGAGCACGAAGCTGTTTCCTCCCGGAACTGATTTCCTGTACCAGAACCGGTTGGTGCTCCTGATCCATTGCACCTGATCCGGAACATCGACGGCCGCGCCTTGGTACCGTTCGCGAAGCGCGATCGCGCGCTGATAATCGGCGACCGTGCCCTGGGCACGAACGATGTCCGAAAAGGGCATCGCGGCAAGGAAGAACGCGCTCGCGACAAGGAAGCGTTTCATGCGGGGCTCTCCACGTTGCGGGAAAATGCAACGGGATTGTAGCGCGAGAAAACGCCAGTTTGTTGGGGTAGGCCCGGATCCCGGATCCCGTCCACGGATCCCGGCGACTACTTGATCACGTGATCACTGAGCCCCGGCTGCGCCATCAGCTTCTCAATGGCGTCGATCTCGACCGGCACGAATGCGGAGAGATTCTGGTAGCCAGAGTCGGTCATCAGGATCATGTCTTCGAGCCGGATCCCGAGATGCTCGTCCTCGATCTGCATGGCGGGTTCGATCGTGAAGATGAACCCGGGCTCCAGGGTTTGCGTGGTCATCCTGACGTCGTGCACTTCCATCCCGACCGAATGACCGAGGCTGTTTGAGCGATCGTTGCGGTAACGCTCGACGAATGCGGTGGCCGCATCCTTGATTTTTTGATCTGAAAACCTGAACGACGTCATCACCGCATCCATCTTCACGACGGCATCCTTGATGATGTCGCTGGGCGCGGTGTGAACCTTGATCGACGTCATCAACGCCTGGTACAGCTTCAAGTAGATCGTGTAGAACTCGCGCTGGCGCGGTGTGAATTTGCCGTTCGCTGGAAATACCCGGGTGACGTCCGACTGGTAGTACTTGTAGTCGGGCGCGTAATCGAATTGCACCAGATCGCCGTCCTGCAATCGAGCCGTGTCCTTGTGGTAGTGAGAGTAGTAGGTATTCGGCCCCGTCGCGATCAGCGCAAAATACGACGGACCGTAGGCGCCGTGTTTCTTGAACACGAACTCGGCGTCCGCCTGCAGCTCGTACTCGAACATTCCCGGTTTGGCGTCACGCATCGCTTCCATGATGGCCAGCCCGGTCATCCGGGTTGCATCACGGATCAGCGCGATCTCGCGCGGGCTCTTTATCTCGCGCAGTCGATCGAGAACCGGATCGAGATCCTTGATTTCCGATTGGGTGGCAACCGCCTTGAGCTTCTGGATGAACTGTTCCTCGCGGGAAATCCGGCCGTCCCAGGGGTCGTTTTTGGTGGCGTTGGCCAGCGCGCGTGGGTCGCCAGACGATGACTCGCCGAGGACCTCCGGTCGCATGGGCGTGTAGATCGCCCGACCGTCGCGGACCAGATCCGGCAGCAGCCTGGCGAACTCATCGCGCCCAAGGGCAGAGTCCACGCCGAGCAGCCGGACGGCATCAGCGGCATGCAGGCTCGGTCCATACATGCGCTGGTCACGGCGGTCGGAGAAGGGCTGAAGGAAAATGGTGGTCTTCTTCGTGCGTCCATCGATGACCGCGATCGCTCGGGGCTCAACCACGCCGGTGAGGTAGAAGAACTGATTGCTCTGGCGGAACGGCTGTTCCCCCGGCCGTTCCGTCGTCCCCTGCAGGATCGCCACCGCGTCACCGATTTCCGCCACTACCTTCGCCCGCCGCGCGGCGAATTCCTCGGGAGGGAAGATCTCAGTGCCGGTAAAGACCGGTTGCGCGAAGCTCATCGCCGGACACGCGAGGATGCCGAGCAGAATCGTCAGCGGCAGCGTGCGCATGTGATCAATCAGCAATCGACAATCAGCACTCGACAAATGCTAGAGCTTCCATCCAGCCCGATATTCCCGCGTCAGGTACTGATTGGCGGCCGCGTTGTTGGTCACTTCCATCTTCGCGGGATCGTAGACCAGCTTCGAGTTCGCACGCAGCGACGCAATTCCGAGCAGCATCGTTTCCGTCAGTTTCGACGCGTACTCGAACGGGCACGAGATCTGGTCCTTGCCTTTGATCGTGTTGACCCAGTTCATCTCGTGTTCTTCGTGCGGGATGCGCGAGAGCTGCTCCTTCGGCGGGCCGTACGAATTGTGGCGCGCCGCTGGCAGAAGTCGCGGTGGTGCCGAGCTCTCCTGCAGGAGCTTGCCCTTTTTGCCGACGTAGAGAATTCCGCCGCTGGGATTCAACTTGCCCCCCTCGAGCTCGGGCGGATCCGAGGGCATCAATCCACCGTCGTACCACGTCAGCGTCACTGGCGGCAGGCTGCCGCGCTGCGGAAACTCGTAGTAGGTCGTCGTCGCATCCGGATACGTCACGCCGTTGAACGGTGTCGACTCGGTTTCAATGAGCGTCGGCAGGCCGAGACTGAGCGACCACATTGGGAAGTCGATGAGATGCGCGCCCATGTCTCCGAGCGCGCCCTGTCCCCAGTCGACCCACCCACGCCAGTTGAACGGGTGATAGATCGGGTGGTAATCGACTTTCGGCGCGACGCCGAGGAAGAGATCCCAGTTGAGGCCCTCGGGGACGGGGTAGTTCCCTTTCATCGCGGCGGCGAGCCGCTGGGCCACGCCGCGGTTGTCCCAGCCGAGTTGCGAGGTGTCCACCTGGCCCGTCGCGGGGCGCGGGATTCCCTGCGGCCAGTAGCCCCAGGGGCGATTCGTCCACACGTGCACTTCACGCACTTCCCCGATGGCGCCACCGAGGATGTACTCAACCCCCATGCGTTGATCGTCCAGCGAGTGACGCTGGTTGCCCATCTGGGTCACGAGCTTGGGTATCGCGGCCGCCTTCTTCGCAAGGTGACGCGCCTCGTGAACCGACCAGCACAGCGGCTTCTGCACGTAGACGTGCTTCCCGGCGTCCATGGACGCCGACGCGATGATCGCGTGCATGTGATCGGGCGTTGCGACGATCACGGCGTCGAGGTCTTTCTGCTTGTCGAGCATCTCGCGATAGTCCTGGTACTTCTTCAGGCGCGGGATCTGGTTCTTGACGAACGACTGAAGCCTGTCGTACGGATCATCGGTTGGCCAGCGGGCATCGGCGGCCAGTTGTGCCTTCGATCGAGGCCAGCTCTTGAACACCTCGGGCGTTGGCGACGGCGTGGGTGGACGGGGCGTGGGACGTTGTGCGTGTGACCATTGAGCCAGCTTGCCGTCGAGCAGGCCGAGATCGCAGTCGCAGATGGCGACGATGTTCTGGCTCATGACGGCCTGGGCGTTGACGGCGCCCATGCCGTTGATTCCGGCGACGGCGATATTCAACGTGTCGCTCGGCGCCTGAAAGCCGCGGCCGAGCACGTGGCGCGGGACAATCAGAAAGGCGGCACCGGTCGTGGCGACGGTGGTGACGAACTGTCGTCGGGAGAGATCCGTGCGCGCCGGAGCGGCGCTCTCGTCGGGCGGCTTGTTTTCGTTCATGGGACGGCTATCCTATGCAGGGTCATCCGGCGGTGCCGGATCGCGAAGTCAATTGGAGGACTGATGAAGCCATCGACCGTGTTCCTCGGCGAGATGACGAATCCTGAAGTCGAGGCCTTTCTCAAAGCGCATCATACGGTGATCATTCCAACCGGCGCAACGGAACAGCACGGCCCGCATGCGCCGCTCCTGACCGACGTGCTCATCCCCAACGAGATCGCCCGGCGCATCGCGCCCAAGGTCGGTGCCGTTGTCGCGCCGCCGATCAACTACACGTTGTCCTACCCGCACGTCGGCTTCACCGGGCTCGTCCACATACGGATTCCGACGTTCATGGCGCTCATCGAAGACCTCTGCGTCGCGTTTGCGAACTCCGGTTTCAAGCGGATCGTGTTTCTGAACGGCCACTACGACAACACCTATGCGATTGCCTATGCGTGCGCGAACGCCGCAGACAAGATCGGCAAGGACGTGAAAGCTTTTCCGGTGAACTACTGGGATGCACTGACCGCCGAGGAGGTCGACGAGTTCTCGGGTCTGAAGAACGGCCTGCACGCCAACCTCGCCGAGACGTCGGCGGTGATGGCGATCAATCCAGATCTCGTCGATCTCGAACGCGCCAACGCGGAGTTTCCGCCGTTCCCGAAGTACACGATCCCCACTGGACCGGTTCACACCGCGTTTTTCTTCACCGCGCCGGGTTCGGTGTACTGGGCGACGAAGTCCGGCACCTGGGGAGACCCGCGCAAGTCGACGCCCGAAGCGGGGGAGCGTTATCTCGAGGCCGGCGTGCGCTCGACGCTCGCGCTGCTGGAGAACATCGAGAACACGTTCAAGGCCATGCCGCCTCGGTGACAGGTGCGAGTTTCCAATTTCCAGTTTCCAGTGCGGCCGGATCCCGGATCCCGGATCCCGGAGCCCGGTTCAGCATTCGCTCTCATCCTATGCACGATCTAACATCCGTCCCTCAGACCAACCCTGTTGACCTCTACCGTGTGCGTGACGCGATCTACGCGCCCGATATGTTGCTGACGGCGCTGGTGCACCTCGACCTGTTTTCCTGGCTCGACCAGCATCCCTCGACGAAAGAGGACATCTGCCGCGGACTCGAGATCACCGATCGCCCGACCGACGTCATGCTCACGCTGATGGCGGCTATGGGATTGGTCGAGGAGCGCAATCGCGTTTTCCACCTGACGACGACGGCGCGCGAGCATCTTGTCAAGGGCTCTCCGTGGTACCTCGGGCCGTATTTCGAATCGCTCAAGGATCGTCCAGTCGCGCTCGATCTGCTGAAAGTCTTGCGGACGGGCAAGCCAGCCAACTGGGGAACGCAGCAGAAGGACTGGCACAAGTCGATGGAAACCGAGGAATTCGCGACCCAGTTCACGGCGGCGATGGACTGCCGCGGCGTCTATCTCGCGCAGGCAGTCGCGAAGTCGGTCGATCTCTCGAAGCACCGTCACCTGCTCGACATCGCCGGGGGCTCAGGCATCTATTCGTGTTCGTTCGTCGCGCATTGGCCGCACCTCGCGGCGACCGTGCTGGAGAAGCCGCCCGTGGACGCGATTGCCGCTCGCGCGATCGCGAAACGCGGCTGCACGGAGAAGGTGAATGTGGTCGCGGCCGACATGCTGAACGACGCGCTGCCGCCGGTCGCCGACATCCATCTCTATTCCAACGTGCTTCACGATTGGGACGAGCCGGTGGTGCGCCAGTTGTTGCACAAGTCCTTCGCCGCGCTGTCACCGGGTGGGCTCGTGCTGGTTCACGATGCCTACCTCAATGCGGCCAAGAATGGTCCGCTACACGTGGTCGAGTACTCGGTGCTGCTGATGCACTCGTCTGAGGGCCGATGCTACTCGGTGGCGGAGATGGAATCGTATCTGAGTGATGCGGGATTCATCGACATGAACTATGTTGCTGGCGCTGCTGCACGAGGCACCGTGACGGCGAGAAAGCCAGGCTAGCGCAGCATGAGCGACCATGAACCTGCGCCGAGTGAATGACCAGACGTTGTGGGACTCGCGTACGGCGCGGCGACTCACGAGCGAGCAAGAAACGGGTTAGTGGCACGAACCTTCCCGTACATCCGGCCGTGTTGAAAATCCTCCGAGTAGATTTCTGGCAGGTCGAAGCATTCGGCATACGCCCAGATGTGGGCATCAAACCACGAAAGCCGGTACACGGCCGCTCCGCGAAATGCTGTGCGAAGAACGGCCTCAGTGGGATACAACACTCTTACGCTATCGAGGAGGTTCTCTGCCTCCCTCCATGCCTCGGGTTCTTCAAGTAGCGGCGGACCATCCTTGCGTGTTCTCGATACCGCGGCGACGAATTCTACGATCGCCTGATGCGGGATTCTGATGGAGTCGTGCTCGACTCCAGTGCGAAGCAGTCGGATGGCCGTCTCCTGCTTTTCTGGAAACCGCGGATCGAACCGGTAGACGAGCAGGTTAGTGTCGACGAGGCTCGCCACGTGTGTAGAGATCTCCCCGCGTCCACCCACGATCGGTCGGCGTCTTCGAGCCGTGCGAGCGTCGCCACTGCTTATTTCGTTCCCTCTGGCGCTCGGTTGCTTCATCGAACAACGCCAGACGTTCGCTAGCGGAAAGGTCGTGTCGCCGATCGCTGCGGACGACGCGGATTGTGTCGCCGTCAACGATCCAGTCAATCTCATCGCCAGGCCGAATTCCGAACCGGTCGGCGACGGCCTTCGGGACCGTGACTTGCAGCTTACTTGTGACCTTGGCCATATCCTTACTATAGCAAGGATTTTAGCATTGATCAAAGGTGACCCCATAGAATGTGAGCCATGCTGACCGACGCCATCGCGACCGAGCTCCTCGAGGCGCTCGATCACAACCGACGCATGCCGACGATCTCGAGTCGCGATGCCAGCTTCGATGCGTTCGCTGCCTATCGGGTGAGCGCCGAGATCTTCAGTCGCCGCCTGGCGCGCGGCGAAACGCCTGTCGGGCGCAAGATTGGCTTCACCAATCGATTGATCTGGGACGAATACCGTGTGTCCGGCCCGATGTGGGGATATGTCTACGACCACACGGTTACCCGGCTCGATGAGCCAATCGCTCGCCTCGCCATCGGCCACTTATCGCAGCCGCGTATCGAGCCCGAGATCGTTCTGCACTTCGCGAGTGCTCCGGGCTCCGCGGCCAACGAAGTCGAGCTACTGTCGACGATCGATTGGATCGCGCACGGCTTCGAGATCGTGCAGACGCATTTCCTGGACTGGAAATTCGCATTGGCTGATACGATTGCAGACTTTGGTCTGCACGGCGCGCTCATCGTGGGGCCGCCGCGACCGGTGTCAGGTGCGGAGGATATGGTGAGCCGGTTGCGAGCTTTTACGATTGCGCTCGCCAGGGATGGCGTCGTGCAGGCGCACGGCGCGGGCGGCAACGTGCTCGACAGCCCGCTGATGGCAGCGCTTCATCTGGTGCGAGTCTTGAGAGAACAGCCGGTGTTTCAACCGATTCACGCTGGCGAGATTGTGACCACCGGCACGCTGACGCCGGCGTTGCCGGTGCGCGCCGGCGAGACATGGACGACCACGCTGTCGGGCCTTGATCTGCCCGGCGTGACTCTCCGCTTTGAGTAACCCGAAACGATGCCCACCGCATGTTGACCGCATTCGAAGCCCTCACGCGTCTGCAGGAGGGTAACCGGCGCTTCGTCGCCAATCAGACCACGTGCGGGCCGCTCGACAAGGCGCAGCGCGCGGCGCTCGCTGCACGCCAGGAGCCGTTCGCGATCATTCTCGGCTGCTCCGACTCGCGCGTGCCCGCGGAGCTGGTGTTCGATCAGAGCTTTGGCGATCTCTTCGTCATCCGCGTCGCCGGCAACATCGTGGCGCCGTCGCAGGTCGGCAGCGTCGAGTTCGCCGCGTTGCGATTCGGCACGCAGCTGGTCGTTGTGCTCGGCCACTCCGGCTGCGGGGCGATCGTTGCGACGCTGGAGGACATGACCGGACAGGCGCCGTGCCCGACACGGAACGTGTTCTCGATTGTCGACCGCGTGCGGCCGTCGGTGGAGTTGGCGCTGGCCGGCCGACACGATGGCGATCCGGAGGAACTGGTTCGGGATGCCGTTCGCGCCAATGTGCGTGCGTCGGTCGTTCAATTGCGGCAAGGATCGGCGCTCCTCGAGGAACTGAGCCGCACTGGCGGGCTGAAGGTCGTCGGCGCGGAGTACTCGCTCGAGACCGGAGAAGTCACGTTTCTCGATATCGGCGCCGGCAATGATTGATCACCGTGCCCGGCTCGTCGGTCATGTTCGGAGCGCGGAACGATGATAGAGGTCGCACCCATCACGCTCGAGGGACACGGCATCCGCCTCGAACCGTTGACACCTCAACACGCGGACGATCTCGCGACAGCCGTCTCTGACGGTCGATTGTGGGAGCTCTGGTTCACCGTGGTGCCTGAGCCGGACCGAGTCGGTGCATACGTCGCGGAAGCGGTCAAGGGACAGGCCGCAGGACACATGCTGCCGTGGGCCGTCCGTGAGCTCGCCACTGACACCATCATCGGCAGCACGAGGTACCACGACATCGTCCCGGAGATCGATCGCGTGGAGATTGGGTATACCTGGTACGCGAAGCGCTGGCAGCGGACGCATGTGAACACGTCCTGCAAGCTGCTGCTGTTCGAGCACGCGTTCGAGCGCCTCGGCTGCCAGGTGGTCGGTCTCCGAACCGATAACTTCAACTTCGCTTCGCAGCGGGCGATTGAAGGGCTGGGCGCCAAGAAGGACGGCGTGATCAGGCACCATCGAGCCCGACGGGATGGCACGGTCCGCGACAGCGTCGTCTACAGCGTGCTGAAGCAGGAGTGGCCGGATGTTCGCCGGCATCTGATGTTCCGCATCGCGCGGCACCAGGACGTCGATCGGTGAGGATACATGTTCGACCGGCGGCCAGAAAGGACGCGGACGCCTGGACCCGAATGCGAGTCGCATTGTGGCCCGAGGATACCTACGAAGGGCATGCGCGCGAGGTCGATCGGTACTTCGAAGGGGTGCTTCGCATGCCGCTCGAAGTTCTGATCGCGGTCGATGGCGCTGGGACGGCGGTCGGCTTCGTCGAGTTGAACATCCGGGCATACGCCGAGGATTGTGAAACGGATCGTGTCGCGTACCTGGAAGGCTGGTATGTCGTGCCGGACATGCGCCGCCGCAGCGTAGGCCGGGCGCTGCTTGCGGCCGCTGAAGACTGGGCAATCGGCCAGGGATGCACGGAATTCGCGTCCGATGCGCTGCTCACCAACACCACCAGCGCTGCCGCGCATCTGGCGCTGGGATTCAACGAGACGGTTCAACTCCGATGCTTCAAGAAGACGCTCAGGCCTCAGCCGATATCAAGCAGCGCCCGGCCATGAACACACATCGCATCGCGCTCTATCCAGGCGACGGGATCGGTCCTGAAGTGACGGATGCGGCTGTTGCAGTCCTCACGGCGACGGCGCTGCGATCGAAGC
>Ga0070684_100000261_pt1 | contig 36427 bp, 33 predicted proteins | sample KBSC723LmetaG_FD_65653 | JGI IMG/M metagenome (GOLD analysis project Ga0070684, IMG submission 65653) | Corn rhizosphere microbial communities from Kellogg Biological Station, Michigan, USA - KBS C7.2-3L metaG | ecosystem: Host-associated > Plants > Roots > Rhizosphere ...
CACGCGTTGTGGTGTGCGATGGCAGCGAGATGGCCCGTGTCGGGATATCTCGGTCGCTGGCCGACCACGGCCTGACGATCGTCGGCGTCGCACCCAACGTCGCAGCGGCGCTGCGGCTGGCGGAGACGGTCGAAGCAGATGTGTTTCTGGTCGACACCGCCCTGCCTCAGAGCGACATGCTGATCAGCGCCCTGGTCGGGATGGACGCGCGGGTGATCGCGACCGGGATCGAGGCCGAGTCCGACCTCCCGTTCACGGCGATCCGGGCCGGGGCGATCGGATATCTGACCAAGGATCTTCCCGCCCGCGCGTGGGCGCATGGCATCTGCGCGGCGATGCGTGGCGAGGCGCCGCTGTCGAGGGCGATGACAACCCGGCTGGTCGATGCGTTCCGATCGCAGTCGGTCGCGGACGCGCTCGGCCGCCTCGTACCGGATGACAACCGGCTGACCCGGCGCGAGTGGGACGTCCTCTCCCTGATCGCCGAGGGCAAGACGAACCGGACCGTCGCCCAGGAGCTGTGCATCTCAATCGAGACGGTGCGCTCACACGTATCGAGCATCCTCGCCAAGCTGGGGACGCCGAATCGGTCGGCAGCAGCGGTGCGATACCACCAGCTGCTCGCGGCCGGCTGATCGATCCGTTCCATCAGCTGCGCTGACGGGCCGCCTACGTAGGTAGCGAGCGCTCGACGGGGTAATTCCGCGACCGAGCATTCGCGTCGCGTCGTCGTCCGGCACGCCGATCGTGCCCTGGGTGAGAAAAGATCCCCCCGCAAACGGTACGACCGTGGGATACCGCCCGGGCCCTCCTGGATGAAGACTTGTCGGCATGCAGGTGCGCCATTTCCGACGACGGTCATCACGACGTGTGCTACTCGTCGGATTCCCTCCGCTGATGCTCAGTGCTCTCGAGCCCGCCTTCTCGAAGGTGGCCGAGGTCGTCTGCGTACCGTTCCCCGGATCCTCGTTTGACCGGGCTGCGGAGGGCTTCGATCCCGACCTCGTCGTGGTCGACGTCACCTACCTCGACGAAGCTGTCGCAGGGCCCCTCATCAGCCATCGCTTCCATGGGAGTAAGTCGGTGGTCGTCTACGTAACAGAGGGGCGGGAATCGTCGCCAGGCGGAGCGCACGAAGGCTCCGCGCTGCCGATGGCCGACAGCACCATCGATCGCCTGGTGGCGCTTGTCTCCAGCTCTCCGCTGAAACTGGTGGCCGAGCAGTGAAGGGGGCGGCGCGCTGCATGCCGGCACGTGTTACGTGCCAGTCAGAAGTGTCCGGGCAACCGGACGTCAACGGAGGGGGCAACGCCCCAAGGAGGCGAGCACACATGCTCGAGTACATCCAGAACCTGCGGAACGACGAGGACGGCCAGGCGCTTGTTGAGTACGCGCTGATCCTGTCGCTGGTCTCGATCGTGGCTGTGACGGCGCTGATCGCGGTCGGCACCAACGTCACCACCATCCTGAACTCGGTCGCCAGCCACCTGTAGGCGACGAGCAATGCCGGCCGGGGACGGGCGTCCGCGCCCTTCCCCGGCCTGCCAGGCTGAAAGGCCGATTTCACTCATGTCTATTCATCCGATCATCAACAACACCGAGGAAGGGCAGGCGCTCGTCGAGTATGCGCTGATCCTGACGCTGGTCTCGCTCGCGGCCGTCGCCGCACTCGGCCTCGTCGGCACGCAGATCCAGACGCTGCTCAACTCGATCGCTAGCTACCTCTAGGAAAGCAGTCCATGACCCGCCTTATCGACAGTCATAACCGCGATGGGGAGTCGGGCGCAGTGTTGGTCGAGTTCGCTCTCGTCCTGCCCCTGCTCCTGCTCCTGCTCTTCGGGCTGCTCGACTTCGGCAAGGCATTCAACTACTGGATCGATGAGACCCATCTCGCGAACGCCGGAGCCCGGTGGGCGACCGTCAACAACAACCCGGGCTCCGGCACGCTGCAGCAGTACATCCTGTCGCAGGCGGACACGCCGGAGCTGCGAACCGGCGGTACCAGCACGGTGCCCAGCGCCGCACAGGTTTGCATCTCTTTTCCGACGAACGCCCAGTCCGGCACCAGCGGCCAGGTTGGCGATCCGGTACAGGTCACTGTCAGCACCGAGTACAACTGGCTTCCCTTCGTCGGCAACCGCCTGACCTCGACCCACGTCACGCTCACCGGGTCGGCGACGATGCGGCTCGAGGCGAAGCCAACCAGCTACGGCGCGGGGTGCTCCTCGTGATCCCTCGGCCCGATCCGGTCGACCGAGAGTCGGGCGGCGTGCTCGTCATGGTCACCCTGTGGCTGCCCATCCTGATGCTCTTCGTCATCTTCGTTCTCGATGTGGGCAACTGGTTCATGCACCAGCGGCACCTCCAGACGCAGGCCGACGCGGCCGCTCTGGCAGCCGCCGGGGACTTCCGCATTCCGTGCACCGACACGCCGATCCTTGACCGCGCCGCCGACTACTCGGGCCACCCGGTGAACTACACCAGCGGCGGCACCGCGTACAACGCGCAGGTCGACGGCCCCGGGACCAACCGGCAGTCGCACGTGCGGGTGATGTTCAACTCGCCCACGTATTACAACCAGAGCTCGCCGGTCGACAGCACGGTGCAGACCGGCGGCCCATGCACCGCACGCATGATCGACGTGAAGCTGACGGAGACCGACCTGCCCTGGTACTTCGGAGTGGGCAGGATCGTGCCGTTCATCAATGCCCATGCGCGGGTCGAGATCAAGCCGGTCTCAGTACAGGCGGGCGCCCTGCCCGTCGGCGTACCCGACGTCGACCCGCAGTCGGGGAGAGTGATTCTCATCAACGAGGCAACTGGTGCCACAATCACCAGCTCCGCTCTTGTCAAGGCCGGCGGTGGCGCGGGCAATCTCGTCTACTGGGACAACAGCACCGCGCCCCTCAGCTTCACCATGCCGAACGCGCCCGTCGGCGTGCGCATCATCTTGAGCGGCGCCACGTCGACCACCTGTGGCGATCCACTGGTTGTGTGCTACGACCCGACCGACACCACGCATGGGCTGTCGTACATCCGGTCGTGGGATACCACCGGGACGGCGCCGATCGTCCACGACGCATACCTGACGACGGCGGGGTGCACCAACGCGTACTTCAACGCAGGCGGTTGCACGATCGGCCTGTCGGCCGACATCGACGTCGGAGCCAACGGCGCCACGGGCGTGACCATGGAAGCCACGCTGGTGGGGAGCGGCAACAACCCGCCGGCATGGGCGATGTCGAACCAGGGCGCGTGCACGCCCGCGTCGGCGACCTGCAACCAATGGCGGACGACCAGTCCGATCCTGATCCCGGCCGGCTCCGGGCCCGTCACCGTCTACCTCCACTGGAAGAAGACGAGCGGCACATGGAACGGTCTCACGTGCAGGAACGGCGGCAGCAACCCCTGCGAAGGGTTCATTCCCGTGCAGCGGACGTTCCGCTACTCCGGCGACCGCAGCGGCCCGATCAAGGATCTGGTGGTCTCGGAGGGCGGGGTTGGCGGGGCCAACTCCTTCAAGCAGGGCACTGCGCGCTCCCTCACCGTTCGGATCGGCATCACGGGCAGCCTTGGCTACGCCTCCTCGGTGTCCGATCCGCCGGTGTACCTGCGTGTCAACGGCAGCACGAACGGCAACGGGAACGCAAGCCAGAACCAGTCACTCGACTGCGACCCCGCCGTCTCGCAGCTCTCCGACGAGATCGCGCACGGCTGCCGGCCGCAGTACACCAAGAACACCGGGACAGCGTGTCCGGCCGGTGCCAGCGCACTGTGGGCGACAGCCCAGCCCTGGTCGTGCGTGGCGATCCAGACCGGCAGCGCAACAAACGAGCCGGCGCAGGGTTTGAACGAGCGCGTGCTCGGATCCAGCTCGGCCAACACGTGCCCTGCTGCCGGGCAGCTCGGCCACAACAACTGGTCGATGTTCCCCAACATCCCGACCGGTGACCCTCGGGTGATCCAGGTCTTCCTTACCCCGTTCGGCTCGTTCAACGGCAGCGGCAGTGGCACGGTGCCGGTGACGAACTTCGCCACGTTCTACGTCACCGGCTGGACCGCGCAGGGCAACGGATTCGCCAACCCCTGCCAGGGCAACGGCGACGACTTGGTTCCAGGCAACGACCCCGGCGTGATCGTCGGACATTTCATCAGGTACGTGCAAACACTCAATACCGGCGGCGGCGGCCCAGGGTTCTGCGACCTGACCGCCGGCGGCTCGCTCGGCAGCGGGACATGCGTCGCCGTACTCACACAGTGAAGGCTTGAAGAGAGACGAAAGGACGGATACAGGTGCAGCGGATACTCGGAACACGTAACGGCACGATCCTGGTGGGCGCCATCGCGGCAATCCTCGCGGCGGCGATCCTTCTGGCATATGTCGCGCAGTATCGCGACAGCGTGCAGCAGGATCAGAAGCCGGTATCGGTGCTCGTCGCCGGCCAGCTCATCCCGCAGGGGACGACGGGCGACGTCATCGGCGGCCAGGAGATGTACACCGTCTCGAACATCCAGGCGAAGCGAGTCGAGGACGGCGCCATCACCGACCCCAACTCGCTGAAGGGAAAGGTCGCAAAGGATGACCTGTTCCCCGGCAAGCAGCTGACCGAGTCAGACTTCAAGCCGCTCGATGGCAGCGAGGTCGGAAGCAAGCTCGTCAAGTACGACCGCGCGATCGCCATGCCGGCCGACTCCGCGCACGGGCTCGTCGGCTACGTCCAGGCGGGCGACCGCGTCGACGTCATCGCCGGCTTTGTCATCGAGGGCGCTGACGGCAAGCAGCATCCGGTGCAGAAGGCGATCATGCAGGGCATCCTGGTCCTGGACGCGCCCGAGAGCGCCAGCAGCGGGGGCATGGCGTCGTCGAACTCCTCGTCCAACATCGTCCTGCAGATGTCCGACAAGCAGGCCGCCGACCTCGCGTTCGCCTCTGACAACGGCAAGGTGTGGTTGACCCTGCGGCCGAAGACCGGCGCCGAGCAGAGCGCGCCGCCGCTGGTCACGCTCGACACGATCCTCTTCGGTGTCAAGCCGATCGCGATCACGAACGCCTACAAGCGGCTGTACCAGCGCGCGCTGAACGGAGGGAACTGATGACCTCACCCATCAAGGCACTGGTCGTGATGGAGGACGGTGTCGATCCGGCGATGCTGCAGGCCAGCATGCCGCCGGAGACGGCATTGCAGCTCGTCGGCTTGGTCGAGGGGATCGAGGACAGCTGGAGCGTGATCCAGGAGACCCCCGCCGAGCTGCTCGTGATCGCCTGCAACGGCTATTCAGACAAAGCCCTCTTCCTGATCGACGGCGCGGTCAAGCAGCAGCCTGAGCGGCCGGTGGTCGTGCTCTACACGGGCAGCCCGAACGGCTTCGTCCGCCGGGTGTTCGAGGCCGGCGCCGACGACATCGTCAGCATCCCGGAGAGCGGCGACCGGATCCAGTTCGCTATCGAGAAGGCGCTGGCCCGTCGTCAGGGCTCACAGGCCGGCACGGTCGCAACCGCGCCCATGATCTGCGTCCTCGGGCCGAAGGGCGGCACCGGCAAGACACTGACGTCATGCAACCTGGCGGTCGCGCTGGCCGCGAAGGGCCAGCGGGTCGCGATCGTGGATCTCGACCTCCAGTTCGGTGACGTCAGCCTCGCGCTGGGCCTCGCGCCCGACCGCACGATCTTCGACCTCGCCAAGTCGGGCGGCTCGCTGGATGTCGAGAAGATCGACGGCTATCTCATGACGCACTCCTCGGGCGTGCGCCTGTTGGCCGCTCCCACCCGGCCCGATCAGGCCAGCTCGATCGAGGTCGGGTTTCTCCGCGACGTCTACGCGGTGCTGCGATCGTCGTTCGACTTCGTCGTCGTCGACACGCCGCCGGGCTTCACCCCGGAGGTGATCGCATCGATCGACAGCTCCACTCACGTGTGCATGGTGGGGATGCTCGATTCGCTGTCGCTCAAGAACACGAAGCTCGGGCTCGAGACGCTCGAGCTGATGGGATACGACAGCGAGCGGATCAGGCTCGTCCTCAACCGCGCCGACAGCCGGGTCGGGATCACCAAGGAGGACGTCAAGGCCATCGTCGGCCGGGCGCCGGACGCCACCGTCCCCAGCGACCGCGACGTCCCCCGGGCGGTCAACTCGGGCCAGCCGCCGGTCATCTCGAAGCCGCGGTCCGATGTGGCGGCTGCCTATCGATCGCTGGCGGAGTCGTACGCCGCCGGCTCGACCATCGACACGAAGAAGCGCTCGCGCAGGCTCTTCAGGAAGGCGAAGGTCTGATGGATCTCCAAGAACGCCTCGCAACGGCACGCCCGGGAAGCGCTCCCACCACGGGACCGGATCCGTTCTCGGAAATCAAGAACCGGATCCATCTAGCGGTCATCAGCGAACTGGGACCGCAGCTCTTCAACGTGCAGATGGATCCGGTGGCTCTCCGCGACCGTGTCTACAACGACATCCGAACCCATCTGGGAGCGGAGAACGGGATCGCTCGCGACGACCGGGAGCGAATCGCGAACGACATCGCCGACGACATCCTCGGCCACGGGCCCTTGGAGCGGCTGCTCGCCGACGAGAGCGTGACGGAGATCATGGTCAACGGCGCGCACGATGTCTGGGTGGAACGCCAGGGCCGACTCTACGAGACGACGGTCCGGTTCAATGACGACTCCCATCTGCGGCGCATCATCAACAAGATGGTGGCGCAGGTGGGACGGCGGATCGACGAGTCATCTCCAATGGTCGACGCCCGCCTGCCCGACGGTAGCCGCGTCAATGCCGTCATCCCGCCGCTCTCGCTGAGCGGCGCGCTGGTCACCATCCGCAAGTTCAGCAAGAAGCGGATGGAGATGAGCGACATGGTGCGGCTTGGTACGCTCACGACGGAGACGGTCGAGTTCCTCCAGCGGTGCGTGCTGGCCGAGCTGAACATCCTGGTGTCCGGCGGTACCGGCACCGGCAAGACGACGCTCCTGAACGCCCTCTCAACCGCGGTGCCGGATGCGGATCGCATCGTCACCATCGAGGACGCCGCCGAGCTGCGGCTGAATCAGCGGCATGTGCTCCGCCTGGAGGCCCGCCCGAAGAACATCGAGGGTGAGGGCGAGATCGCGATCCGCGAGCTCGTTCGAAACGCCCTGCGCATGCGGCCGGACAGGATCATCGTCGGCGAGGTTCGCGGCGCCGAGGCACTCGACATGCTGCAGGCAATGAACACCGGCCATGACGGTTCGCTGTCGACGGTGCACGCCAACGCTCCGCGAGACGCGCTGTCGCGCATCGAGACGATGGTGCTGATGGCCGGGTTCGATCTGCCGATCAAGGCCATCCGCCAGCAGGTGGCGTCAGCTCTTGATCTGATCGTCCACCTGGAGCGGCTCGAGGACGGTTCGCGCCGCGTCACCTCCATCACCGAGGTTCAGCGGATGGAGTCCGACGTCATCACTCTTCAGGAACTGTTCGAGTTCAAGGTGCATGAGGTGACGAGCGACCGGGTGGTGGTCGGCTCGCTGCAGTCCACCGGGCTGCGGCCGACCTTCCTCAGCAAGTTCGAGCGCCACGGCATCGAGCTGCCGACCAGCCTGTTCTCCAACGGCCGCTCTCACGCTGCCGACGTGGCGCAGATGGTGCGTCGATGAGGATGCGAGCTGTCATCGCGTTCATCGTCCTCGCCGCCAGCCTTGCCGGCGCGGGAGTCGCGGCCGCCGAGGGCACGGTCACCGCTCGTGTCTCCGACGGTGAGCGGCTGCCGTTCCGTGCGGTTGTGGTCGCACTGCCCGAGGACGCGGCCCTCACGAGTGACTCTGTCGCCGTCTTCGAGAATGGCGACCGGGTGCGCTCTGTCGAGGTGATCCCGGCGACTGCCACCACCGGTTCCGAGTTCGGCGTGATCCTGGTGGTCGACACCAGCAGGAGCATGCGCGGCGACCCGGCTGTCCAGGCGTTCGCCGCGGCACGGACGTTCGCGGGCAAGATCGGTGATGCGGCCCAGCTTGGCGTTGTCAGTTTCAACAACACGGCGACGACGATCCTCCCGCTGACCCGTGACAAGGCCAAGATCGGCGAGGCGCTGGCCGCTCCGCCGGCCCTGCAGATCGGCACCCACATCTATGACGGAGTCGAGCAGGCGGCGCAGATGCTGAAGGACGCGAAGATCCGCACCGGCTCGATCGTCGTGCTCTCCGACGGCGCCGACACCGGGAGCACCACCCCGGACGCCAAGGCAATCGCCGCGGCACAGGCCGTCGGGGCCACGATCTACACCGTCGGCCTTCGGTCGAACGCCTTCGATCGCAAGGCGCTCGTGCACCTGGCAGATGCCGGCCATGGCAGCTACTCCGAGGCGACGTCGCCGGCGGCCCTGGAAGGCGTGTATGCCAAGCTCGGCGGACAGCTGGCCAACCAGTACATCGTCCGGTATCGCACCGACCAGCCGTCCGGAACCGACGTGCACGTGGCCGTCAAGGTCGGAGGCTTCGGCGTCGCCGAAACAGCGTATGCGATCCCGCCCAGCAAAGTGGGTGCGCCCTTCCATCGATCTGCGCTGGAGAATCTGCTGCGCTCGATCGGCGGAATGCTGCTGGCCGTCCTGGCCGGGGCACTCTTGATCGGATTCGCCGTCTCGCTGGTCTTCCGGCCACGAGGCACGACCGTTCGACAGCGCATCGGGCAGTTCGTCCGCGTCGACGACGGTTCCCGCGCCGCATCCGCTCCGCTGCTCAGCTCCCGGCTCTACGCGGGCGCAGAGCGCTCGCTGTCGAGCGCCGGATGGTGGACTCGGTTCAAGCAGGACATGGAGCTGGCGGACATGGACGTGAACCCGGCGCAGATCGTGCTTGCGACGATTCTCGGGTGCGTGGTGGTCGGCTGGGTGCTCGCCACGGTCACCGGCATCGCGGCGGTCGCCCTGCTTGGGCTTGCGGTCATCCTGATTCCGCGCGCCGTGGTGGCCGGCAGACTCCGAAGGCGGCGGATGGCCTTCGCCGAGCAGCTCCCCGACAACCTTCAGGTGATGGCCTCCGCGATGCGTGCAGGGCACAGCTTCATCGGCGCACTCGCCGTGGTCGTCAGCGACTCACCTGAGCCGTCGGCGACCGAATTCCGAAGGGTCGTCGCCGACGAGCAGTTCGGCGTGCCGCTCGAGGAGGCGCTGGGCTCGGTGGTGGAGCGTATGGACAACCGTGACCTGGGTCAGGTGGCACTCGTGGCAGCCCTGCAGCGTGAGACAGGCGGTAACACCGCCGAGGTGCTGGAGCGGGTGACGGAGACGATCCGCGACCGCTTCGAGCTCCGCCGGCTGGTGAAGACACTGACCGCGCAAGGCCGGATGTCGCGGTGGATCGTCTCGGCGCTACCTATCTTCCTGCTTCTCATCATCACGGCGATCAACCCCAGCTACATGGAGCCGTTGTACTCACACCAGGCTGGGCGGCTGCTGCTGCTTGTGGCCGGCGTGCTCGTCGTGAGCGGTTCACTCGTCATCAAGCGCATCGTCAACATCAAGGTCTGAGGAGATACTGATGCTACTGGTTCTCATCGGCTCACTGATCCTCATGGGCACGGCTTTCACACTGCTCGCACGAGCGGCCGGGATGTCGCGCGTCAGGACGAAGGACACGCTGGCGCAGATCGACACCTATGGCTTCTCGGTCACGGCGGCGGAAACGGCGCCGGCCGGCGCCGCACGGAGTCTGGTCGACGCCGTGGCAACGCTGCTTGGTCAGGCCTTCGCCAGCCGCCTGAGCGGACTACGCGAGACCCAGATCCGACAGGAGCTGATGTCCGCTGGGCTCTATTCCCTCACGCCGAAGCGCTACATCGGCTACCGGGCGATCTCGTTGATCTGCCTTCCAATCGTCATGCTCTGGATGACGCTTGTCACCGGCGTGCCCGCGCTGCTCGGCGTGGCGTTCGTCGCCATCGGGGCCATCATGGGATGGGTCACCCCGTCGGTGATCGTCAGGCACCGCACGGATCGCCGATACCAGGAGGTGGAGCAGGAGCTCCCGGAGTTGATCGACCTGCTCGTTGTCACCGTCGAGGCCGGCCTCGGCTTCAGCGGCTCGATCAACGTTGCGTCCACCCGGATCAAGGGCGCCCTTGGAGACGAGCTTCGGCTGGCGCTCCAGGAGCAGACCATGGGGCTCTCGATAGAGGAGGCCCTTCGCAACATGCTCGATCGCTGTGAGACGCCGGCCATGCGCGCCTTCGTCCGATCGGTGCTCCAAGGCGAGATGCTCGGCGTTTCGATCGGTCAGATCATGCGCAACCTCGCAGACGAGATGCGCAAGCGGCGCAAGGCTGCGGCTGAGGAGCGCGCGCAGCGAGCACCGATCAAGATCCTGTTTCCGCTGATCTTCATGATCTTCCCGGCGATGTTCATCGTTCTGCTGGGACCGGCGGCGTTCTCGATGATCGACGCATTCGGCGGCGGCTGATGCTTCGGCGCGTCGTGTTCGGGATCTTCTCGCTGATCGGCATTGCGACCGCCGCGGCCGCGGCGATGGCGTGCGCGGCCGCGATCGACGGAAGCGGTTCATGGGGAGTGGCGGTCTACGCCGTACTGAAATCCATCGTGGCGACGGCGTTCGTCGTGCTGGTGGCGATCCGTCCGGATTCGCGTCGCCCATCCCGCGACCCGCTCGCCTTCGCGGCATGCATCATGGCCATTGCACCCGGCCTTGCTCTGCAGCCACCGGCGGACAACGCAGCGGGTGCCTGGAACGTGGTCGCCGGTGAGGCGCTCACCATCGCCGGGGGACTCTGGATGATCTTCTCGATCGTCTACCTTGGCAGATGCTTCGGCGTCCTGCCGGAGGCGCGTGGGCTTGTCACCCGAGGGCCGTATGGCCTCATACGGCACCCGCTCTACCTGGGTGAGCTGACCGCGTTCGCAGGACTCGTGATCGCCTCGCCGCGGACGCTCAACGTGCTGGCCGGCGCGGTCTTCGCCATCGGACAGGCGAGCAGGATGCGTATGGAGGAGCGGGCGCTGGCCGAGGCCTTTCCCGAGTATGCGGCCTATGCCTCGGTGACGCCTCGGCTGATCCCGCGGATGGCGCGCCGGAGTCGCAATGCCGTGGGCGTGCCCCGCGAGGTTCCCGCCACGCCGACGGTGGGCGTGCAGTGACCACCAGGGTGGTGGAGCGAGACCCGCTGCCGGGAGACGATGCCACCGATCCACAAGCGTGGCAGGGCCGCGTCGTGAACGCCGTGTGTGCGCTGCCGAGGATCGGCGGGCGGCTCCTCGAGCGGGTCGAGCTGGTGATGGATGGCTCCAGCACCGCGATCTCCGGGCCGGGCACGCAGATCAGGCGCGTGCTGGGCGTCGGCGCGGTCGCAGCCGCAACTGTGATGTCGGCGAAGGCGTTCATGGACGGCGCAGCTCCGGGTCCGGCCCACGTGGTGATTCTGATCCTGGCGGTCACACTGCTCTCCAACCGGTTCGGCAGCTTCCTACGAGACTGGTGTCCTGTGGCGATCCTGTTCGCGGCATACGGCGCGGCATTCGGACTCGTCCACGGCCTCTCGCTCGACGTCTGGTATTCGCCCCAGATCTGGGCGGACAAGGTGATCGGCCTCGGCGAGCTGCCGACCATGCGCCTGCAGGGATGGTTCGACGCCGGCCACAACCACCCGCTCGCCGTGATCTCGGCGCTCGGGTACCTGTCGCACTTCATCATCCCGCCGATCTTCGGGTTCTATCTGTGGTGGACGCGCCGCGCTCAGGGCTTCCGCGAGTACATGTACAGCCTGATCGCGGTGAACTTGCTGGCCAGCGTCCCGTGGGTGCTGACACCGACCGCGCCACCGTGGCTGGCCGCGAAGGACGGCCTGATCTCAGCGCCGGTCGACGTGATCAGGATGGGGCTGCAGGATCTTGGCTTCACGCAGCTGGTCGCCTTCAAGGACTCCAACACCTATCTGATCGCGGCGGCTCTACCCTCGATCCACGCCTCGTGGCCGTTCCTGGGCATGCTGGTGGCGCGCAAGCACCGACTGCCGGCCACGATGGTCACGGCAGTGGCGATCCAGCTGGCGATCGTCTGGTTCGTGATCGTGTACACCGGCGAGCATTACGTGATCGACATCGCATTTGGCGTGCTGTTCTCGCTGGCGGCATGGCGACTGGCCCAGTGGTTCGTTCGGCGGGGAATCGCGAACGCACCGCAGATGCTCGAGCCGGCCCGGAGGGTATGCGAACCGCAGCCGCTCGCCGGGGCGAGCGGACGCTAGCGAGACGTCGGCCTCAGCGCAGCATGCCGCTGCGTAGCGTGGACTGGATGAGGACGATCACCCAGATCATCGCCAGCATCGTGTAGACCAGCGCCGGGAGCGACACAGCCATGACGCTGATCAGGCTGAGGACGTTGCTGCCGGTGGCTCGGAGAATGGCGCCGAGCGCCGGGGCGAGCACCTGGCCGACGACGAACGCCGCACCGAGGTGCAGCGCCGCGGCCCGCAGGTCTCGCGGCTCGAACCTCTCGCCGCGGTAAAACAGCCAGAGTGCAATCGCGGCGGCTCCACCGACGAACACTGCCGCATACATCCCAAGGTCCACCTGGCTCTCCCTCCGCCGTCGACAAACAGGTTAGAGCTTCTATCGGCTGTAGGGCTGCGGATCCGTAGTGGATTACCCGCCGGTGCCCCGGATTATGCCTGGATGACGTGTGTGGCGGCGGTGGAGGGTTAGATCCGCTCGCGCAACGAGACGCCGATGCGCCGCACGGCGACCGCGAAGACGACTCCCGCCACGATGACGGCCGCCTCGCCCGCCGCCATTCCGGCCAGGGACGCCTCACCGGATCGCCAGTGACTCGCGACGGCAACGACCCCGCCGGTGACGGCCAGCACGGCGCCGCCGATGCACAGCTGCTGGGCGAGCCGTGCGGCCGCGGCGATGCGGGGGTCGGCCGCCATGTTCTGTCCCATCAGCGCGACCATCCCCAGGCCGGCAGCTGCGACCGCGATCAGGACAAACGACGCCCCGAACGTCCGCGATAGCTGCAGCAGCGTCTCGTCGACGATCCCCATGCCGCAATGGTACGGCCGTACCCCGTTTGGGGGAAGAGGCGAGTTTCCTCACCCCTGGAATGCGGCCAGCAGCGCCTCCGCGATCTCGCGCAGCGGCTTGCCGGTCTTCTGGCTGGCGCGGCGCATGCGCTCGAAGGCCTCCTGCTCCGAGATGCCCTCACGATCCATCAGCACTCCCTTGGCCCGCTCGATCGTCTTGCGCGACGCCAAAGCCTCGCGCAGCGACTCACTCTCGGCCCGCAGCTCGGCCAGCTCGGCGTGCCGTGCCCGGGCGGCCTCGATCGCCGGCAGCAGGTCGCCCTCCCGGAACGGCTTGACCAGGTATGCGAACACTCCGGCGTCGACCGCGCGGCTGACCAGGTCGCGCTCCGTGAACGCGGTCAGCATCACGATCGGGATCGGCCGCTGCTCGATGATCCGTCGGGCCGCCTCGATGCCGTCCATCTCGGGCATCTTGACGTCCATCACCGCCAGGTCGGGCTGCCGCACCCCCGCCAGCTCCACCGCCTCCCGGCCGTCCCGAGCCTCCGCCACCACCTCGAACCCGGCGCGTTCGAGCATCCCCCGCACGTCGAGGCGGATGATCGTTTCGTCCTCGGCGATCAGGACTCGGCAGGAAACCGCGCCACCGCCCTTCCCCGCAGCTCCAGTGTGCCGCGCAGCTCCTCACGGACCAGCGCCCGGGCGATGGTCAGTCCGAGGCCGTCCCGGCGGTCGGCATGTGGGCCGCCGCCTTCGTCGGCAACCTCCAGCTCGACGCGGCCGCCCGACCGTGTGAGCCCCACGTCGATGCGGCCGCGGCCGTGCTCGAGAGCATTCGAGAACAGCTCGCAGAAGACCAACGCCAGGGCCGTCGCCCGCTGACCGGACAGGGTCACGGCTTCCAGCGTGCTGCGCACCGGCCGGCCACCCAGGCCCTGGCCGAGCATCGACTCGAGGCGCCCGACCAGCTCGCCGCACTCGACGTCGTCCTCCCGCGCCTCGGTCAGCAGATCGTGCACCGCCGCGATCGAAAGGATCCGGTTCACGCTCTCCGCCAGTGCCTTCTCGGCCTGCTCGTTGTCGAGCGACCGGGCCTGGAGGCGCAGCAGGGAGGCCACGGTCTGCAGGTTGTTCTTCACCCGGTGGTGGATCTCCTGGACCGCCAGCGACTCCAGCTCGGACACCCGCCGCTGGGCCCGCTCGTAGAGTTTGGCGTTCTCGATCGCCTGGCCCACCTGGCCGGCGATCGCCGACAGCAGCGCCACCTCGTCGTCCCCGAACGCGCGAGGAAGCCGCGTGCGCACATTGAGCGCCCCCTCCAGCCGGTCGCGGGCCAGCACCGGCACGGCGAGGATCGACTCGTACTCGTCCTCCGGCAGGTTCGGAAACGATACGAAGCGGGGATCGAGGTGGGCCTGAGCGGCGATCATCACCGGCTGCCCCTCGGCGGCCGCCGCGCCGGTGATCCCCTCGCCTATCCGCATCCGCGGGCGGTTGGCAGGGTCGTCAAACCGTGTGCCGTGCGTGGCCCGCAGCTCGAGGACGTCGCGCGACTCGTCGTACAGGTAGACGAAGCAGGCGTCGGTGTCCATCGCCGTTGCCACCTTGGAGGCAATCTGCTCGAACACCTGGGCCAGGTCGAGGGAGGACGTGACCGCGGTCACGGTGTCGGTGAGCAGCTGCAGGTGGCGGGCCGTGCGGTCGGTCGTGCTCACAGTGGGTTCACCACCCCCAGCGGTCTCAGCACCTGCCCGGCCGCCTCCCGCTCCGTCCCGGCGGCGTCCTTTTGACCGGCTGCCTCGAGCGCATCGGCGAGATCGAGCCGCGCGCACGCCTCGTCGTACGGCGCTTGCCTGCGCTGTTCCAGCTCGACCATCCGCCGCAGCGCGCCGAGTGCCTCATCGGTGCGCCCATGGTGAGACGCGACCACGCCCTGGCAGAGCGCCGCGGCGGCCGCGGGCTGCAGACCCGACGCCTCGTTCGGGGACAGCTCGTCGCGCATCTCGTTCCACAGTGCCTCCAGCTCGTCGCCGGCCCCGAGCCGCTTCATCACTCGCGGCGCCGTGAGCCCGAGCTCCCAGGCGAAGCCCGCGGACAGCCTGCCCCGCTGGTTCTCGCGCGCAGCGCCGAGATGGTGGAGCGCCTCGTCCGGCCGCCCCTGAACTGCGGCCAGCTTCGCCGCCAGACACCGGATCGGCGTGATTCGCTGCGGCTCATTGGTCCTGTCCGACCACATCAACGCCTCCTCGATCAGCGGCTCGGCCCGCTCGACCTGGCCACGCGCCAGGGCGAGCGAGGCCCGGAGCTGCAGCCAGAGCATCAGCGTGGTCGACTGCCTCGCCGCAGCCTCACGGCCGCCGTCGACATCGATCTCCGACCAGCGGCCCGAGGGCACGTGGACGAAGAGGTGGTAGCTGAGGTCGAAGTACAGGTGGTACCCGCTGATCAGCATTTGCACATCGCGCACGACCATCGACCGCTCGAGCCCCTCCAGCAGCTCACCGATCGGGATCAGCGGCGCCGCCGTCCACAGGTAATTGACCCGTGCCCGGATGGCCTCCTCATCCGCACCGCACTCCACTGCGATGCGGGCCGCCTGGATGAACCTTTGAATCACCTCTGACGCCGCGTCCCCTCTGAACATCTGGGCACTTGCGAGGTTGATCATGGCGTTCGCCTCCGAGTAGCGATCGCCGGTGCGACGGGCGACGTCGATCGCCTCCGCTGCGTGCGGAACCGCTTCGGGCAGGGCGGCCAGCATCTCGATCTGGCTGCGCCGGGCCAGCGCCCGGGCGAGGGCGTGCGTCTCGTCCAGTCCCTCCAGTATCCGTACAGCCTCACCGGCCGCCTCGAGGGCCTCACGCTGCCGCGCGCTCCACCAGTAGCCGCGGGACAGCTGGACGAGGACATCGGCCAGCAGTGGCTCATCGCCAAGGCCCTCGAACCTGCGCCGCGCGCTTTCGAGCCGGGCGACACCCTCGTCCACCTCGTTCAGCCACAGGTCGGCCTGGCCGAGCTCCAGCTCGACCCGCCCGCGGTCATGATCGTCAGTGGCCAGGTCGAGCGCCCGGCGCAGGTTGGCCCTGGCGGACTCTCCGGCCGACCGGCGAAGGGCGGCGGAACCGGCGGCGATCAGCGCGTCGAGCGCCCGGGCACGGACCGCGGGGTCGTCCTCGCCGTTGTCCACCGCCTCCGCGTAATGGTGGGCAACCAGATCGGCCACCTCCAGGCCGCGGTCCGCCGACATCCGTTCGATCCACTCGGCGACCTGCACGTGCAGCCGCCGCCGCTCGGCTCGGGGTAAGGCGGCATAGGCCACCTCGCGGGTCAGCGCATGCTTGAACGTGTACTCGTGCTCGAACTCGACCGTCGAGTGCCCGCGCTGAGAGACCAGCTCCCGGCGAGCCAGGCTGTCGAGCACGTCCGGCTCGGCGCCGACGGCGCCCGGCCAGAACCGGCGGCCGACCACCGCACACTCGCGCAGCACCCGCCGCTCGTCGGCCCCGAGCAGGTCGATCCGCGCCGCGATCACACCATGCACGGAGTCGGGGATCGGCAGCTCCTCCAGCGGCCTGCCGGCGACCCAGCGCCCCTCGTGCTCAGCCAGCGCCCCGCCGTCGATCAGCATGCGCAGGATCTCCTCGGTGTAGAACGGGTTGCCCTCCGCCCGCTCACGGATCCGGCGGTGCAGCGCCTCACCGATGTGATCGACGTCCAGCAACGCGGAGATCAGGACGTCGGCGTCCTCCGCGCGGAGCGGCGACAGCGTCATCGCGGTGGCGTTGCGCTTACCGGCGCCCCACGATGGCCGATCGTCCAGCAGCTCGGGCCGGGACGGGCAGAGGATCATCACCTGGCTGTCCGCGAGGCCGTCGCTGACGTGCTCGATCAGGTCGAGCAGCGGCGGGGACGCCCAGTGGATGTCCTCGAAGACGACCAGCGCCGGCCCCCGCCTGCCCAGCTCCCCGAGGTAGCGCGTCCACGCCCGTACCAGCGTCCGGCGCACATCCACGCCGTCAAGCTGGGCGATTCGCGAGCCCGGCTCCTCGATCCCGATGGTGTAGGAGACCGCGTCCAGCAGCGTCTCGTCGCCCAACGGCATCAGCGCGGCCGCGAGCTTCACCCGGGCGATCGCGGCCGGATCGCTTTCCAGAATGCCGGCGTGCTCCTTGACTATCTCGGCCAGCGGCCACCAGGTCACGGCATCGCCGTAGGGCAGGCAGCGACCGACCAGCACGAGAGCGTCGGGCTGGGTCGCCGCGAACTCCCGGAGCAGGCGCGACTTGCCAACGCCGGCAGCACCGAACAGGGTGACCAGCTGCGGCACCCGCTCGCGGCGTACCCGCCGGGCCAGGGTCGAGAGCAGCGCCAGCTCGTCGTCGCGGCCGATCATGGGCGAGTGAAGGCCGGGGATGCCGCGCTCAACCGGGCCGCCGATCGGTCGTAGCGCGGGCAGCGCCACCAGTCCGCCGTCCTTGCCCTTGGCGGCCACGGTGCGCGGCTCGCCGAACTCGATGGTGCGCCGGGCCGCGGCCTCGGTGCGCTCACCCACCAGTACCTCCCCCGGCTCCGCCGCCTGCTGCAGCCGGGCCGCCACATTGACGGCGTCGCCGCTCACCATCAGCTCGCCGCGCGACGCGGCCTCCCGGCCCGCCACCACCTCGCCCGTGTTGACGCCGATCCGCACTCCCACTTCGCCGCCATGGCGGGCCCGGACGCCGGCCGCGAACTCGCCGAAGGCGTCACGCACCGCGAGCGCCGCCAGCGTCGCCCTGGCCGCATCGTCCTCGTGCGCCTGCGGGATCCCGAACACGACCAGCACGGCGTCGCCGGCGAACTTCTCGGTCACGCCGCCGAACGCCTCCACCCGCTCGGCCACCAGCCCGTAGAGCTCCTGCTGGACGGCGCGGACGTCCTCGGGGTCGAGCCGGCCGCCCAGCGCCGTCGATCCCGCCAGATCGGCGAACAGCAGGCTGACCACCCGCCGCTCCTCGGCCCCGGCGGCGGCCGATGCTCGACGCACACCGTCGCGCAGCGGCGTGCCGCAGGCCGAGCAGAAAGCGGCCGACGCCGCCAGCTCGGCACCGCAGTTGGGGCAGGCGATGTGCAGCGCCGCTCCACAGCTGCTGCAAAAGCGGGCATCGGCCGGATGTTCGGCGCCACATGAAGGGCAGGCGGGCACACCGCGAGTCTACGTGCGGGCGGAACAACGGGGTCTGACCCCCATTGTTCCGCCCGGGTCGGTGCGGCGTCAGAGGATCGGCAGGTAGCGCTCCATCTCCCACTGCGTGAGCTGCACCCGGTACTCGTCCCATTCCTTGCGCTTGAGCGCCACCAGGCGGTCGCGGAGCTCGGCGCCCAGCGCCTTCTCGACGATCTCGGAGTCCTCCGCGCAGGCGATGGCCTCGCCCAGCGACTCCGGCAGAGCCTCGATGCCCAGCGACTTGCGCTCGGGGACGGTCAACTCGTAGAGATTGGTCTCCATCGGATCCGGCAGCTCGTAGCCCCGCTCGATGCCCTCGAGGCCCGCATGCAGCAGGGCGGCGAACGCCAGATAGGGGTTGCAGGCCGGGTCCGGGCAGCGGATCTCCGCCCGCGTCGCCTTCTCCTTGCCGGGGTGGTACAGCGGCACCCGGATCAGCGCCGAGCGGTTGCGCCGCGACCAGGCGATGTAGACCGGGGCTTCGTAGCCGGGCACCAGCCGCTTGTAGCTGTTGACCCACTGGGCAAACAGCAGCGAGATCTCACGGGCGTGCCGCAGCTGCCCGGCGATGAAGCTCTTCGCCACGTCCGACAGGTAGGCGGGGTCATCGGGGTCGTGGAACGCGTTGGTGTCCCCGATGAACAGCGACTGGTGGGTGTGCATCCCCGACCCGTTCTCGCCGAACAGCGGCTTGGGCATGAACGTGGCGTAGACGCCGTGGCGCTGCGCCACCTCCTTGACGATCGACCGGTACGTCATGCAGTGGTCGGCCATCTGCAGCGCGTCGGCGTAGCGGACGTCGATCTCGTGCTGGCTGGGCCCGACCTCGTGGTGCAGGTACTCGACCGGGATGCCCATGTCCTCGAGCGCGAGCACGATGTCCTTGCGCAGCACGACGGCGGCGTCGGCGGTGGTGTCCTCGAAGTACCCGCCGGCGTCGAGCGTGTGGGGGCGGCCCGCCTCGTCCAGGCGGAACAGGAAGAACTCCAGCTCCGGGCCGATCTTGAAGCTGTCGAACCCCATCGAGCGCATGCGGTCGAGCGCATTGCGCAGCACGTGCCGGGAGTCGGCCTCGTAGGGCTCGCCGTCCGGCGTGCGGATGTCGCAGAACATCCGGGCCACGGCCCGCTCGCCCGACTGGCGGGGGAGCATCCTGAACGTCGCCGGGTCGGGCATTGCGATCATGTCGGATTCCTCGATCGCGTTGAAGCCGGTGACCGAGGAACCGTCGAAGCCCATCCCGTGATCGAGCGCCGACTCGAGCTCGTCGCGGGTGATGGCGAAGCTCTTGAGGCGGCCCACCACGTCGGTGAACCAGAGGCGGATGAACTTGACCTCCGCCTGCGTAACGTCGCGGATCACCTTGTCGCGGGCCTCCGCGAGGCTGGTGCCGGTGCCGTTCCATGTCTCCATCTGCCGCTCCTTTTCGCCCGAATCCGGGCATAAAAAACGCCCCCAAGCGGCCCGGAAGGGTCGCTTGGAGGCGCCGTTGCCTCCCATCGCCCGGCATCATCGCCGTGGCGAGGCTTCCAACCAAGCATACCGCCGTCGACGGACGTGCGCATACCGGGCCCGCGCGGGGTAGCGTTCCGGGCATGGGCGCGAACGTACTGGAACCGCCGCTGCCGCCTCAGCTCGCCAAGGCGGCCGACGAGTTGCCCGTGGGCGACGGATGGAGCTACGAGCAGAAGCTGGACGGCTTCCGGGTGATCGCGTTTGTGGACGGCGACGAGGTCTACCTGCAGTCACGGAACGGCAAGCCGCTCAACCGCTATTTCCCGGAGGTGACGCTGCCGCCCGGCCGCTACGTGCTGGACGGCGAGCTGGTGGTCGCCGGCGCCGACGGCCGCGAGCAGTTCGAGACGCTGCAGCAGCGGATCCACCCCGCCGAGTCGCGGATCGCGCGGCTGGCCGCCGAGACGCCGGCCGAGCTGCGCAGCTTCGACCTGCTCGCGTGGGACGGGGAGTCGCTGCTCGACCGGCCGTTCGCCGAGCGCCGGCGAATCCTGGAGCAGCACTTCGAACCTGTGACGCGGACCGAGAGGGTCGAGGACGCCGAGGGCTGGATGCAGGGCGGCGAAGGCGTGATCGCCAAACGGCTGGATGCGCCCTACAGGCCCGGCGAGCGCAAGGGCATGGTCAAGGTCAAGCGCGTGCGCACGATGGATTGTGCGGTGATCGGCTGGCGCGAGTCGACGAAGGGCGGAAGCGTGGCATCGCTCGTCCTCGGCCTGCGGGAGCCCGACGGGTCGATGCGCCACGTCGGGCACACCCGCGGGTTCACCGCCAAGCGCGCGCGCGAGCTGGTGGAGATGCTGCGCCCGCTGGAGACGGGCGAGTTCGGTGAGCCAGGGCCCAGCCGCTGGTCGGGCACCCGCGAGCGGGAGAGCACCTGGCGGGCGCTGCGACCTCAGCTCGTCGCCGAGGTCGCGATCGACCACGTCTCCGACGGCCGCATCCGGCATGGCGCCCGGTTCCTGCGCTGGCGTGACGACAAGACGCCGGACGAGTGCGGCATCGACCAGCTCGACGGATGACGCCCGACGAGGTGCTGCGGGTCGGCGGCCGCCGGCTCAAGCTGAGCAATCCCGACAAGGTGCTGTATCCCGCCGCCGGGTTCACCAAGCGTGACGTGGTCGGGTACTACCGGGCGATCGCCCCGGTGCTGCTGCCCCATCTGAAGGGCCGGCCGCTGACGATGAAGCGTTACCCCAACGGCGTCGACCAGGAGTTCTTCTACCAGAAGGAGGCTCCCCAGCACCGCCCGGAATGGATCCGCACCGTGCCGGTTTGGAGCCGCAGCAACAAGCGCGACGTCAACTTCCTGATCGTCGACACCCTGTCGGCGCTCGTGTGGATCGCCAACCTGGCCGACCTGGAGCTCCACACCTCGCTGTCGCGGGCCGGCAGCCTGGCCCGGCCGACGATGCTGGTGTTCGACCTCGACCCCGGCCCTCCGGCCACGATCGTCGAGTGCTGCCGCGTGGGCGTGCTGCTGCGGGACATGTTCGCGCCGCTGGGGCTCGAGTGCTTCCCCAAGACGTCCGGCTCGAAGGGACTGCAGGTGTACGTGCCACTGAACACCGTGGTCGGCTACGACAGCACCAAAGCCTTCGCGCTGGCCACGGCTCGCCGGCTCGAGGAGGCGCACCCCGATCTGGTTGTTTCGAACATGCGAAAGGAGCTGCGGACAGGCAAGGTGCTGGTCGACTGGAGCCAGAACGACGACATGAAGACCACGATCTGCGTGTACTCTCTGCGGGCTCGCGAGCAGCCGACCGTGTCGACTCCGCTGCGCTGGTCGGAGGTCGAACGGGCCATGAACGCGGACGATCCCACCCAGCTCGTGTTCCAGTGGGACGCTGTCCTCAAGCGCGTCGAACGCCATGGCGACCTGTTCGAGCCGGTGCGCCGCTTGAAGCAGAAGCTGCCCCGGTGACCAGACGGATCGTCGTGCTCCTCAACCCGTCGACAGGGTCGGCGGAGCGCGGGATCAGGTGGACGGCGAGGTGATGCGGCTGGTCACGCCGCCTCGCTACCAGATCCAGCCCACCACGCTCGAGGTGGTGGCACCGCCGTGAACGCCATCGCCCACCTCTCCGATCTCCACTTCGGCACCGAGGATCCGGTGCTCGTGCGCCGGCTGCTGGTCGAGCTCGACGAGCTCCAGCCGCGGCTGACCGTGATCAGCGGCGATCTCACCCAGCGCGCACGGCGGGCACAGTTCGCGGCGGCCCGCAGGTTCATCGACGCGCTGCCAGCTCCGGTGCTGGTGGTTCCGGGCAACCACGACATCCCGCTGTGGGACGTCACCCGACGGATCGTCTCCCCTCTGGGGCGCTACCGGTCGTACATCACGCCCGACCTGTGCCCGTTCCACCGCGACGGCGCGCTCGCGGTGCTCGGCCTGAACACCACCCGCCCGGCCCGCTGGAAGGAAGGAGAGATCTCACCGGCCCAGGCTGACCTGATCCGCGACCGGCTGGGCGACCTCGAGAATGGTCTGGTCAAGGTGGTGGTAACCCACCATCCGTTCATCCCGCCACCGGATCAGCCCAGGCTGGCCGTGGTGGGAGGCCGGGCCACCGCCCTGGCCGCGCTGCGCGACGCGGGCGTCGACCTGCTGCTGTCCGGTCACCTGCACCTCGGCTACAGCGGGCTGCTGGACGAGCGGCCCGGGCTCCTGTCGGTGCAGGCAAGCACCGCGGTCTCGCGGCGCCGGCGCGGCCAGCCCAACGGCTACAACCTTGTCCACCTGCCGGCCGCAGGCGGACCTGTGCTCGAGACGCGGCGGTGGGACGGCCAGACCTTCCGGCCGGTCACCGTGCCGACTCTGCGCCACTCGCCGCGATGACAGCGACCAGCGCGTCGACCACCTGGGGGTGGAACTGGGTGCCCGAGCACCGGCGCAGCTCGGCCACCGCCTCGGGCACCGTCATCGCCTGGCGGTAGACACGGTCGCTGGTCATGGCGTGGAACGCGTCGCAGGCCAGGAGGATCCGTGCTCCCACCGGGATCGCCTCTCCGCGCAGCCGTCGCGGGTAGCCGCTGCCGTCCCAATGCTCGTGGCACGTCAGCACCAGCTCGCGGGCGCCGGCCAGAGCGGCAACCGGGGCGATGATCTGCGCCCCCAGGCTGGGATGCTGCTTCATCACCGCGAACTCGGCCTCGGTCAGCCGGCCGGGCTTGTTCAGGATCTCGCGGGGGATCCCGATCTTCCCGACGTCGTGCAGCGCGGCCGCGAACCGGATGTCGCGAATCTCCTCCGGGCTTCGGTTCATCCGCTCTGCCACCTCCGTGCACAGCCCGACCAGGGCCTGGGCATGGTCGTTGGTGTACTGGTCCATCAGATCGAGCGCGTTGCCCAGCGCCTCGACGGTGGCCAGGAACGATGTCTCCAGCTCGTCGTACAGGCTGCGGTTGGTCATCGCCAGCAGCGCCTGGTCGGCGACGCCCATCAGCATCTCCTCGTCGCGATAGGTCAGCGCGCCGCGCCGCGGGCCCCGCTGGACGACGATCACCGCCCGGTTGGCAGCCCGCTCGCCGACGGCCACCATCGCGAAACTGGTACCCCCGGGCGCCGCGTCAAGGCAGCCGGCCAGGAGCGGTGCATCGTCGACCGAGACCGTGGTGATCCGCCTGGTCTCCAGGGCGGCGGCGAACGGCTCGGACACCACCGGCAGGCGCGCAGCCATCAGCCGCTCCTGCTCCTGGGGCGTGTAGCCGACGGCCATTGCTGGAACCAGCTCGTCCCGGTCGCGCAGCCAGAGCGAGATGCCGGCACTGTCGAGCAGCCGGTCGATGGCCAGCGCCAGCATCTGTGCGATCGCCTCGACCGAGCTCTGAAGCGACAGCGCCGCGCCCAGCTCGAGCAGCGCCTCGGCGACGCTCCGAGCCTCCCGGTGCTCTGCCGCCAGGCGCAAGCCCTCGCATGCGACCGCCGCCTGGGCGGCCACGATCTGGAGCACGTCGAGGTCCTCGTCGCTGAATGCGCCGAGCCCAGCCCTGGCGGTCACCAGCACCCCGATCGGGCCGCCCTCGGCGACCATCGGCGCCACCAGCATCGACTCGTCCATCGGCTCCGTGCCGGGAATCTCGACGCCGTGGTCGACCGCCGCCGCATCGTCGATGCGAAGCGGCCTGCCCTCGGCGAAGGCGCGGCCGGTGATGCCCTCCCCCACGGCGACGATCAGCGCCTCTGCCGAGTCGCCCGAATAGACCGGTGCCAGCCCGCTCTGGGCGAGCGGCACGAGCAGATCGCCGGCCGGTGCGCGCAGATAGAAGCGGCAGGAGTCGTACTCGATCAACCGCCGCAGCTCGCCGACCACAGCGTGAGCGATCGCGGTCTCGCTGCGGGCGCCGGTCAGCATCGCGGAGAGTGACCGCAGCACGTCGAACCTCGGGCCGGCCGCCGGAGCCGGCGGCAGCGGCGCCTCATCGGGGACGGCCGGCGACGACATCTCGAGCATCGCCAGCTCGCGGGCCGCGGTGGTCGCCATCACCATCTCCAGGCATGCGCTGACGTGCACGCCCAGCAGCCGGGCAAGCCCGATCGCCTGTGCGTCGATCGCCGGTCCGCCCCGCACGGCGCCCACAAGCGCGGCCTGCAGGTGGCCGGCCACGCGCACCGGGATGGCGACCGTGGCCTGGCGACCAACCGTCCCGACCACGGGGCCACCGGCCTGCGAGACCTCGAGCAGCAGCTCCTCGAGGCGCGCCCCGCCGAGCCGTTGGGCACGGGCGGCGGGACGCAGCCACTCGGCCTCCGCACCCACCCGACCCCGCCGCCGACAGGCCATCCACGCGCCGTCGAGCCCGAGCAGCTCGCCGGCTGCCAGGCACGCCGCCGAGCACAGCGACTCGCGGTCACGGGTCGCGCTCAGGGCCGCCAGGTGATCGGCCAGCCCACCCCCATCCAATTCCGCGGATGCGCCCACCCGGCCGCTGATCGACATCCTCGCCCCCATCCCAGAAAGGAAACTAGCCGCTGCCTGAAGGACACCGCCATCCCCGGATTTCGGTAGACGGCGTCACCAGCCCCGCGATCAGCGTACCAGCGGGCCGAGCGCCTCGTAGGTCAGCGCCGCGACCAGCCCGGCCGCCGGCAGCGTGAGCAGCCACGCGATAACGATGTTCGCCGCCACGCCCCAGCGTGGGGTCAGACCCGGCGTGGCCGCGCCCGCTCCGAGCACGGCGCCGGAGATCACCTGGGTGGTCGAGATCGGGAAGCCGACACGGCCGGTGTACCAGAGCACCGCCGTCGCCGCCGTCTGCGCCGCGAACCCTTGCGGCGGCTCCAGGGCGACGATCCGGGTGCCCATCGTGCGCATGATCCGCCAACCGCCGACGTAGGTGCCGAGGCCGATCGCCGCTCCCGCCGCCACCTTGACCCAGTCGTCGACGTGCTTGGGATCGGTCGAGTGGCCGCTGATGTACAGCGACAGCGCGATCACGCCCATCGTCTTCTGGGCGTCGTTGGTGCCGTGGAAGAAGGCCATCAGGGTGCCCGACACCACCTGGGCTCCGCGGAACCCGCGGTTGAGCGGCGCCGGCTTGCCCCGCCGGAACAGCCAGAAGATGACGACGATGGCGATGCCGGCCAGGAAGAACCCGATCAGCGGGCTGGTCAGCCCGGGCAGCACCACCTTCTCCCACAGCCCGGTCCACAGCACGGCGGTGGAGCCGGGGCCGGCCAGCGTTGCTCCGATCAGGCCGCCGATCAGGGCATGCGAGGAGGAGCTCGGCAATCCCAGGTACCAGGTGAACAGATTCCAGGCGATCGCGCCCACCAGCCCGGCCAGAATCACCCGGCCGGTGGCAGTCTCGGGATCGATCAGGCCCGAGGCCAGGCTGCCCGCGACCGCAGTCGACACGAAGGCGCCGGCGAAATTGGCGATCGCGGCGACGCCGACGGCGACCCGGGGCGGCAGCGCGCGGGTGGAGACGGTGGTGGCCACCGCGTTGGCCGTGTCGTGGAAGCCATTGGTGAAATCGAAGATGAGGGCGATGGCGATGACCGCCACCAGGAGGGCATCGCTCACCGGTTCTTGAGGTAGATGCTCTCGAGCACGTGGGCCGCGGTCTCGCACTTGTCGACGGCCATCTCGAGGTCGTGGTGGATGTCCTTCCAGCGGATCACGACCAGCGGGTCGAGGCCGTTCGAGAACAGCTTCGCGGTGGCCGAGCGAACGATCCGGTCACCCTCGTCCTCGAGGGTGTGGATGTCCACCAGGTGGTGGTGAATGTTCTTCAGCCCGTCCAGACCCTCGATCGCGTCGGACAGCTTGCTGACTGCCCGGAAGATCACCCCGGCCTGCTGGATCGCCTCCTGCGGCACCTCCTCGACGCCGTACAGGTTGAGCTCGTCCGCGACCTGGTCCATGAAGTCGCACACGTCGTCGATCGCCGTCGCCAGGGAGTAGATGTCCTCGCGATCGATCGGCGTCACGAAGCTGCGATTGATCAGCTGGACGATCTCGTGGGTGACCCGGTCGCCCTCGTGCTCGCGATCCTTGATCTCGTCGACCAGCGCTCGCCGGTCGGGATAGTGCTCGAGCAGGTCGAGCAGGAGCTGGGAGGTCGACACCAGGTTGGCGGCCGCGCGATTCAGGAGCTCGTAGAACTCGCGGTTCTGAGGGGTGAGTCGGAACTTGGGCATGTGGATCACGCTACACCGGTTCTTCACCTTTGGGGAGCACCAACGTCCGGCCGGTTCCCCATACTGGTGCCGACGAGCGCACGTGCACGACGGCTCCACTCCCCACTCCAGCCCAATGCGAAACACCACAGGTGCCGGCCAGGTGCCCGTCTGGTGCGGATGGTGGCCGTGGCGACGAAGGGGAATCGCCCGCCGCACCAGCGCCAGCACCCCGACCCGGGTCAGCTGCCGACGGGCGGTGACGACCCAGACAGGGTCGCTCGACCCGCTGTAACGTGCCCACGATGGGCCACGCGCACGCCCACCACGGGCATCATCACGGCCACGATCACGGCGCCGCCCGCGAGGCCGGCGCCCGCGGACTGGCCATTGCGCTGCTGCTCACCTGCAGCATCTTCGTCGCACAGGTGGCCGGCGGGCTGATCGGCGGCAGCCTGGCGCTGCTGGCCGATGCCGGCCACGTGCTGGCCGACGCGAGCTCGCTGCTGCTGGCCTTGGTGGCCGTGCGGATGGCGGCCCGGCCCCCCAGCGGCCGTCACACCTTCGGCTGGCAGCGGGCCGAAATCCTGGCAGCGCTGGTGAACGGCGGCGCGCTGATCGCGATCGCGCTGGTCACCGTGTGGGCGGCCGCCGGCCGGCTGTCCGACCCGCCCGAGGTCGATGGCGGCATCACCCTGATCGTGGCGACGGCCGGCCTGCTCGTCAATGTCGCCGCCGCCGGAGTGCTGATGCGCTCGGGCGGCGGCCTCAACGTGCGGGCGGCGCTCGGCCACGTGCTGGCCGACGCGATCTCATCGGTGGGGGTGATCATCGCCGCGGCGATCATCGTGTTGACCGGCTGGACGCAGGCCGACCCGATCGCCAGCCTGGGCATCGCCGCCCTGATCCTGGTCGGCGGCATCCGCATCGTCCGCGAGGCCGTCGACGTGCTGATGGAGGCCGCTCCGGCAGACGTCGATGTCGCCCAGATGGGCACCGCGATCGCCCGGGTGGACGGCGTCACCGAGGTTCACGACCTTCACGTATGGACGGTGACCTCGGGATTTCTCGCCGTCGCGGCGCACATCACCGTCAGGCCCGACGCCGAACCCTGGCTGGTGCGGACGCGCACGGCCGAGATGCTCCGCCGCCACTTCGCGGTCGAGCACACCACCCTCCAGGTGGAGCGGGAGGGCGAGGAGGGCAGACTGCACGAGATCCGCCGGGTGCCCGACCGGCCAGGCCGGCACGGCCTGCCGCCTCAGCGGTGAGCCAGCTCCCGGATGACCAGGCCGTCGCCGCCCGGCAGGTACCCGCGGCGGGAGTAGAAATCGCGAGCGCGCTCGTTGCCCGGCTCGACCGCGATCCGCACCGCCCGCAGCTCGCGACTGCAGCCGTAGCCCTCGACCCAGTCCAGCAGCCGGTTGCCGACCCCGACCCCCTCATCGGTGGGGGCGATCACCAGCTGGTCGAGCACGAGCTCGCCGTCGCGCTCGGACACCGCCGCGTATCCGGCCAGGTGCCGTCCGGCCTCGGCCACGAACACCAGGTCGCCGCCCAGCACTCGCTCGGTGCGAGGGGCCTGAAGAGCTCCGCCGGCGGCGACGACGTCGGGGCCGAGGGCCTCTGCGGCCATCCGCCGCAGCTCCTCGAGGTCGCCCGTCTGTGCCTGGCGGATCTGCAGCTCAGGCACGGCGGCGGTCACCCCCGACCGGATGGAGGCGCTCCACCGGCCGCCTCGACTGCGCGACGCTCTTCGGGCGCGAGCTCGAGGTCGGCCACCCCGTCGCGAAGCTCTTTGACATAGATCCGGGCATAGTCACGATCCTGGATCGCGGTCAGCACCACGCCGTTCCCGCGAGCGTTCAGCAGTGCCACCGAAACGGACTGTCTGCCGCCGGTCCCTTCGAGTGCATCGTACCGCACGAGCCCGATCCGCTGGGTGGCCGAGTCGAGTTGGGCGCGCGCCGCCGCCACCTGCTGCTCGACCTCGCCCGCCCGGACCTCGACGTGCTCGACCCGGGCCAGCAGGCCGACGGCGTACTCCACCAGATCGCGCTGGTCGGTGCCCAGCAGCAGCCGCTGACCACGGCGCAGCCGCCGTAGCTGCACCGCCTGCCAGATGACGATCAGCAGCAACAGGCCGGCCGCGACGGCGGCGCCGACCGCGACGGCCAGAGCGGTATCCGCGGTGCTCACGTGGGAACGAGGAAGGCGACCGTGTAGACCGCCCTGTTGTTGGACGCATTGCGCTCGCCGGGCACCGGGCCAACGGCCACGGTCACCTTGACGTCGCTTCCAAAGTCCAGCGACGACGCGTCGGTGGTCAGCCCCGTGACCTCGACCGTCGCCGTGTCACCTGGCCCGACCTGGTCGATTGTCGCCTTCTTGGACGGCGCATTTTTTCCTGTCCCCAGCCGGATCGTCACCGGGACGTTGAACTCCTGGAAGTTGCTCCCGTTGGTGGCCGAGACCACGAACACCAGGTCGGTGGAGGCCGGCACCTGGTTGACGTCGCCGCCGGGTCGCAGGGTGATGCTCTTTCCGCCCGTCTGGACGATCACCGTGTCCAGGCTCATGCCGTGCAGCCCCTTGACCGCCCCCGGCTTCAGCCGCTGCAGCACGAGCCCCATCCCGGCGGGCGTGACCGTGCCCTGCAGCTTCGGCGGCAGGAAGGCGGAGGTGGGCACCCGGGCGTCGACCCCGGCGTCGGCCAGGGCGTTGTTGAGCCGGGCGGCGTACCGGTCGGTATAGACCACGTCCGATGCCAGCAGCCGCTGCGTGCAGGGCACCAGCAGCTTGCCGCCGGCCACCGGCGGCTTGGAGCGGTATGCCTGCGCCATGCCCTTCTGCAGGCATTCGAGCCCAGTGACCCGGAACGACAGCGCCTCGATCAGCGACGGGTGGTACGGCTCGGCTTGTTTGGTCGGCTGGATCTTCTCGGCAGTGGAGAGCGCCTGCTTCTCGAGATCGAGCGCCCGCCCCACGTTGGTCACGGCGGCCTGCGCCTTCAGCGGCCTGGGCGCCTCGAACACGTCCTGCAGCTGATGGGATGCCTGGTCGGACTTCGAGAGCACCTGCTCCTTCACCGCGTCGACGTAGTCCTGGTTCTTGCTGGCGGTGGAGCTGCCCCCGCACGACCGGATCAGGAACACGAACACGAGCAGGACGACCAGCACCCCGATGGCCACCACCGCCAGCCGCCCCACCTCGAGATTCTGCATGGCCGCCGGCCGGGGGATGTTCGGCCCACGGCCTCCCCCTCCGCCGGCCGCGGGGCGCCGGCGGCGAGGCGGCGGCGCGCCCGCCGGCTGCTGCTCCGGCTCCGGTCGGCGAGGTTGCTGCGGCTCCCCGGCGGGGCGTGTGGGAGCCGTCTCCTGTGTGCGGCTGGGCTCGTCCCACTGGTCGTCAAAAAAGTCGTCCGGCGGCACCGGATGACCCTATCACCGCCTGCGGCTGGGCCAGCGGGCCAGCGGACGCCCGGCGCGGCCCCCGGATCCGCGTCAGGAAGAAGGACATCGGCCCCCTCCGGCAAAACACATCCCCGTGGCGCAGACCGCAGCAGCACCTCAGAGCGGCCGGATGTCCGGACGGACGATCGCCGGCCGCTACCTGCTGACCGGGCAGCTCGGCCGCGGCGGGTTCGGCACCGTCTACTCGGGGCGGGATCTGACCGGCGCGGGCGAGGTCGCCGTCAAGGTGTTCAGCCGGACAGAGGGATTCGCCCCCCGGGCGGCCCGCGAGGCCCGAACCGCGCTCAAGCTCGACCATCCCTGCGTCCACCAGGTGCTGGGGGTCGAGGAGGACGCGGATCACGCCTACCTGATCTCGCGGCTGGTCGTGGGTCAGCGCTTCGACCGCAGCGGGCTGGGCGACCAGGAAGCGGTTCGGGCGATCGCGGCGGTGTGCGACGCCCTCGCCCACGCGCACGAACGCAACGTCATTCACCGCGACGTCAAGCCGTCCAACATCCTGATCGCCGACGACGGCAGCGTCGTCCTGACCGATTTCGGCATCGCCCGCGATCGCGACGCCCGCGACCAGACGATGGACGAGAAGGTGCTCGGCACCCTCAGCTACATGGCGCCGGAGCAGGCGCGAGGCGAGCAGGCCACCGGCAAGACCGACGTCTGGGCCGCCGCGCTGACCTTGTACGAATGCCTGTCGGGCAGCAATCCCTTCCGCACCAAGTCGCTCTCCGACCTGCTCGACCGGCTGGGCAAGGGCGCGCCGCCGCTGGCCCACACCCGGCCCGACCTGCCCCCCGCGCTGGGCAAGGCGCTTCGCCGCGCGCTGGACGAGAGCCCCGAGCGCCGCCCATCCGCGATCGAGCTTCGCGACCTGCTGATCGCCGCGCTGCGCCCGGCCACGGAGGACGAGCGGTCGCCGATCGTGCAGCTGCGCACGCCGGCGATGCCGGCCGGCCGACTGGCGGCGGCTGTGGCCATCGGCGTCGGCGCGGCGTGGCTGCTGACAGCGTTCCCCGTCTACCCGCCCTCGTGGACACTGCCGCTGGCCGTCCTGCTGGGCGTCCTCGGCTGGCGCTCCCCGTTCGCGGCGGTGGCCGCCGGGGCGGTGCTCGGCCTGCCCGCGATCTGGAACTTCAGCCAGGCAGGCGCGTTGATCTACGCACCGCTCGCGGTGGTGTGGCTGCGGGCAGGACGGGGTTGGGGCGGACGGCTGGCCGCGCCGCTGGCTGCCGCGCCACTGGCCTTCGTCGGGCTCGGCCCCGCGTACGTGCTGGTGGCTGCCGCTGCACCGACACCACGGCGACGCTTGGCCGAGGGCCTGGCGGGCGGCCTGATCATCGTCATCGCCGGTGGCCTGGTGCCGCACGCCGCCCGCACGCCGCTGGCCGGGGCCGATAACCCGCTTGCCTACATGACGGCTCTGGGAGCCGCCCCGGCCGCACTGTGCGTGTGGGCCGCCGTGGCCCTGTTCGCACCGCTGATGGCGCTCGCGACACAACAGGAGCCGGGTCGCCGCGGCCAGGCGCTGGCCCTGTGGACGCTGGCATTCGCGCTGGCGACCGTTGCCTTCCCGCACGTGCTCGAAGCCCGCCCCGCGTCGCTCTTGCCAACGGCGGGAGCTGCCGGATTGGTGGGTATACTGGCCTGCATCAGGGCGCTCGCCGGGCCTCGTCTCTCCTTCGGCCGCTAAGGCCGCGGGCGCCGTGGAGCGAACCACCCACCCAGCTGCGTTGAGCGTCCTTCGCAACATCGAGCGCAAGATCGGCGGCCTGTTCGAGGGCGTGTTCAACCGTACCTTCCGTTCCTCGGTGCAACCGGTCGAGCTGGCCCGCAAGCTCGCCAAGGAGATGGACGAGCACAAGACCATCTCCATCCACCGGGTCTACGTACCGGACGAGTACACGATCTTCCTGAACCCCCAGGACCGAGAGCAGTTCGCGGCCTACGAGACGCAGATGCGCAACGAGCTGGCCGAGTACCTGGTCGAGCACGCGCGCCGGGAGGGGTATTCGCTGCCCGCCCGGCCGCTGGTGCTGATCGAGTCGGAGGCCGACCTCGTGGTGGGGACGTTCGGGATCGCCGTGGCCACCCAGGAGGCGGCCGGCGAGGGCAACGGCCGCACGTCGGCGCCACCGCCCCCCGCCCCGCCGGTCGCCGCACCGCTGGTCACGCCGGACCCGCCCCCGGCGCCACCCGCCCCGCCGCCCGTCGAGGAGCCGCCCGCGGCCGCTGCAACCATGGTCTACACCCCGTCTCCTGAGCCCGAGCGCGCGGAGACGGCGACGCTTGAGTGGAACGGCAGCCGCCACGAGATCGAAAACCGGGTGACCGTGATCGGGCGCTCCAGCGAGTGCGACATCACCCTGGCCGACTCGAACGTGTCCCGCCGGCACGCCGAGATCCGCCGCATCGGCGACGGATATTCGCTGGTCGACCTGGGCTCGACCAACGGCACCGAGGTGAACGGCCAGCGCATCCAGGAGACCGCGCTCATGAGCGGGGATGTGATCTCGGTGGGAACCACCGAGATCACGTTCGAACGACACCTTGGTTGATCAGGCGCTGCTCGTCCTGCAGGTGGCGTTCGTCGTCCTGCTGTACCTCTTCATCTGGCGCGTGATCCGGGTGGCGTCCCGCGACGTCACGGTCGGCCAGGAGAGCATGATCCTGACCCCGGTGCGGCCGGCCGCCGTGAGCCGCCGGCCGGTTGCCCGGCTGGTCGTCCGCGAGAGCCCGGAGCTCGAGGCCGGGGCGGTCTTCGAGCTGGACGCAGAGCTACTTGCCGGGCGCTCGGATGACGCCCAGATCCCGCTCGGGTCAGACGGTTATGCTTCCGGCCGCCATGCACGCTTCATGCGCGGACAGGAGCGGGACATGGTGGAGGACATGGGCTCCACCAACGGGACCTTCGTGAACGGGGAGCAGCTCCGGGGCGCGCGGCCGTTGCAGCAAGGCGATGTGGTCACGCTGGGGCAGACCCAGCTCGGCTACGAGGTGGACGGCCGATGATGGGCGTGATCGACAGCGCCGGACAGACCCAGACCGGCCATGTCCGGCACGACAACGAGGACTCCTACCTAATGCGCGGGCCGCTGTTCATGGTGGCCGACGGGGTGGGCGGCGCGGCGGCCGGCGAGATCGCCTCCACGATGTGCGCCGAGGCGTTCGCCGAGATCGACCTGATCCGCCGTAACGGGCCACAGGCGTTGCGCGACGCGATCGGAACGGCGAACAGGCGGATCTTCGACCGGGCGTCCGGCGACCCCGGCCTGGCGGGAATGGGGACGACCGTGACGGCGGCGCTGGTCGACCGCTCGGGCAGGATCGACCTCGCCAACGTCGGCGACAGCCGGGCCTACCTGCTGCGCGACGACAGCCTGCAGCGGATCTCCGAGGACCACTCGGTCGTCGCCGAGTTGGTGGCCGCCGGCCAGATCACCGAGGCGGAGGCCGCCGTCCACCCGCAGCGCAACGTGATCACGCGCGTGCTGGGCTCGGAGCCGACAGTACAGGTCGACCTCTTCTCGATCGAACCGCAGCCGGACGACCTGCTGCTGCTGTGCTCCGACGGGCTCACCGACATGGTGTCCGAGGACGAGGTGGCCTCGGTGATGGCGGAGGGCGGCTCCTGTGAGCAGCTGGTGCGCAGGCTGATCCGCTCCGCCCTGGCCGGCGGCGGAGAGGACAACGTGACCGCAATCGCCTTCCGGATGGGCGAGACCGACGAGGCCGACAGCACGGCGGCGGTGCGCACGATCCTCACCGTGGATCCCGACCTGGAACCCGACGACGATGACCAGCGAACGCCGGTGAACTGGCGGCGCGTGCTGCTGCGATCGGCGATTGCGGTGCTCGTGATCGCCGCACTGGGCGCCGGGGCAGTGCTCGGCCTGCGGGAAAGCCACTTCGTCGGCGCCAACGAGAGCACGGGGCGAATCGAGGTCTACCAGGGCGTGCCGATCGACCTGTTCGCCGGGATCAAGCTCTACCACGCCGTCTACGCGTCACCCGTCACCTATGCCTCCCTCGACCCGGAGACGCGCAAGGAGCTGTTCGACCACCGCCTGCGGTCGCTCGACAGCGCCCGGCAGGCGGTGCGCCGGATCGAGGAAGGCAGCCCGTGAGATCCGCCCGCTACCGCGAGCTCTGGAACCTGCTGTTCGTCGCTCTGGTGACGGCGGTCGGGTTCCTCAGCGTGTACACCGCCCGCCAGCAGGAGATCGACTCGACGTCGCTGATCTACGCCGGCTACTTCCTGGCCCTGTACGCGGTCGCCCACATCGGGCTGCGGGCCGGCCTTCCCGACGCCGACCCCTGGCTGCTGCCGCTGGCCGCGCTGCTGACCGCGGTCGGCCTGATCGAGATCTACCGGCTCAACCCGACGCTGGCCCGCGACCAGTCGATCTGGATCGTCGTCGGGCTGGCAGGCTTCCTGGCCCTCATCCTGCTGGTCGGCGACGTGCGCCGGCTGGAGAGCTACAAGTACACGCTGGGGGCGCTGGCGGTGACGCTGTTGCTGCTGACGATGGTCGTCGGCACCGAGATCAACGGTGCCCGGCTGTGGATCCGGCTGGGCGGCATCCAGGTGCAGCCGGGCGAGTTCTCGAAGCTGCTGCTGGTGGTGTTCCTGGCCGGGTACCTGCGCGAGAAGCAGGAGGTGCTCTCGATGTCGCACCGCACCATCCTGGGCATCGGCTTCCCGGCGGTGCGCCACCTGGGACCGCTCCTGACCATGACCGGCATCGCCCTCGCCGTGGTTGCCGTGATGAACGACATGGGCACGGCGCTGCTGCTGTTCGGCATCTTCCTGGCCATGCTGTACGTCGCCACCGGCCGCTCGCTGTACACCGTGGTCGGCCTGGCACTGTTCGCGGCCGGCTCGTGGTTCGTCTACGAGACCGCCGGCCACGTTCGCGAGCGGTTCAGCATCTGGCTCAATCCCTGGCCCGACTCGCGTGACACCGGCTACCAGCTGATCCAGACGATCGAGTCGATCGCCGATGGCGGCCTCTTCGGCTCCGGGCTGGGGCGGAGCTTTCAGCTGCTGGACAACGGCAGCACGATCATCCCGGCTGCCCAGACCGACGGCATATACGCCGTGTGGGCCAACGAGACCGGGCTGGCGGGCGCCGCCGGGCTCTTGATCGTCTACCTGCTGTTCGCCTACCGCGGCTTCAAGGTGGCCACGCTGGCCGACGACAGCTTCTCCAAGCTGCTGGCGGCGGGGCTGACGTTCGCCTTCTCGTTCCAGGCGTTCCTGATCGTCGGCGGTGTCACCCGCGTGGTGCCGCTGACGGGGATCACCCTGCCCTTCGTCAGCTACGGCGGCTCGTCGATCGTCTCCAACTTCATGCTGCTGGGTCTGCTGCTGATGGTCTCCGACCGGACACGGAAGGCGATCAGATGAACGCGCGGATCGGACGCCTGTTCTGGATCGCCGCCCTGGGCACCCTGATCCTGGTCACGATGACCGCCTACTGGCAGATCTGGGCGGCGCCCGACCTGGCCGCCCGCGAGGACAACGCCCGACTGGTGTACCGCCAGCTTTCGGTAAAGCGGGGCCTGATCTACGACGCCGGCGGGCGCACCGTGCTGGCCGCCAACAAGCGACGCGTGAAGAACGGCATCACCCTGTACCTCCGCCGCTACCCGTTCGGGCCGCTGTTCGCACAGCCGGTCGGGTACAACACGGTGGGCGAGGGCCGCACCGCGCTCGAGCTCTACTACAACGACTACCTGACCTCGTCCAACAGCGATCTGGCGACGCTATTCGACAAGCTCGGGGACAAGCTGCAGGGGCAGACGGTGACCGGCAACGACCTGGTGACCAGCCTCTCGATGCCGGCCCAGCGGGCGGCCGCGCGAGGCCTCGGCGCGCTGCACGGCGCCGTGGTGGCGCTCGAGCCGCAGACCGGCCGCGTGCTGGCGATGGCATCCTCGCCGGGCTACAACCCCAACGACGTGGCGGGAGCCATCAAGCGGGCGGCGGCGCCCGGCTCGGGCTCGCCGCTGCTCAACCGGGCGACCCAGGGGCTGTACGCACCGGGCTCCACCTTCAAGGTGGTGACGGCCACCGCGGCGCTTGAAAGCGGCAGGTACACGCCCGACACGATCATCGATGGCAAGGGCACCTGCATCACGATCCAGACCGTGCCCCTGTGCAACGCCGGCGGCGAGTCCGCCGGGCAGGTCTCACTGGCCGAAGCTCTGACCTTCTCCTACAACACCGTGTTCGCCCAGATCGGCGAGCAGGTGGGCAAGGATCGGCTGTACCGAACGATGCAGGCATACGGGTTCTTCCAGAAACCGCCGGCCGACTTCCCCTCCGACGAGCTCTCGCGAAGCGGCATGTACAGCCGGGGCAGGTTCCTGTCCCCGTCGGCGCCGGTGGACATCGCTCGGGTGGCGATCGGCCAGGAGCGGCTGCTGGCGACCCCGCTGCAGATGGCCACGGTGGCGGCCACGATCGCCAACGGCGGCATGCGGATGGCGCCGTCGCTGGTCGACAAGGCGATCTCGCCGAGCGGCAAGACCGTGTTCGAGAGCCGGCCCGAGCAGATCACCCGCGTCATGTCGTCGCAAACCGCGGCGGACCTGACCTCGATGATGC
>Ga0070684_100000262_pt1 | contig 36422 bp, 35 predicted proteins | sample KBSC723LmetaG_FD_65653 | JGI IMG/M metagenome (GOLD analysis project Ga0070684, IMG submission 65653) | Corn rhizosphere microbial communities from Kellogg Biological Station, Michigan, USA - KBS C7.2-3L metaG | ecosystem: Host-associated > Plants > Roots > Rhizosphere ...
CGCTTCGGCCGCACCGCCGACGACGGGGTCCATGTCCACCACGACCTCACCCAGGAGGAGCTCGCCCAGCTGGTCGGTGCCTCCCGCGAGACCGTGAACAAGGCCCTGGCCGACTTCGCCTCCCGCGGCTGGCTCCGCCTCGAGCCCCGCTCCGTCGTGATCATGGAGGTCGACCGCCTCAGGCGCCGCGCCCGCTGAGGGGTCGAGCCGTCCCGAATCCGGTGTCGACCCGGCCGAAATCCGGTGTCGACCCGGCCGAAGACTCATGGCCGGGAGTACACCCGATGCACGGGTCGCTGTGCGTGAGCCAGCGCAGCGCGGATGGTCTCCAGCCATCCGGTGTCGGCACCGGGGGCAAACGCTGACCGGTCGATGACGACGACGGTCCAACCGTGCTCGCGGAGCCACTCTCGCCGAGCGAGGTCGCGCGCCACGTCCTCGGGTCGCGAGTGGTGCTCGGTCCCGTCGTACTCCACAGCGATGCGGGCATGCGGATAGGCGAGATCCAGCCGATAGGTCGGTACGCCGTCCACCGTCACCCACCACTGCAGCTCCGGCTGCGGCAGCCCGAAGTCGAGCATCGCCAGCCGGGTCCACGACTCGCGTGGTGACTCCGCCCGCGGATCCACGAGCCCGACGATCTCTCGCAGCTGGACGACACCGCGTCGCCGCCGATACCTCGGCAGCATCCTGGCCATGTCGGTGTGACTGAAGCCGTGCTCGCGCATCAAGGCGTCCGCGGCGGCCAGCGCTTCCCTACGGTTCAGCCCGCAGGCAAGATCCATGGCGGTCCGCAGGGGCGTGGTGACCCTGATGCCGTCGACCTCGGTCCAGTCGCACGGGAGCAGCGCCCGCTCTCCACCCCTGGTCTCGGACCGCTTGGTGCGTGCACCGCCGCTGAGCACGACCGTCTCGATCCGCGGCAGGTCGTCGAGCTCGCGGAAGACATGGACGTCGACCCCCCAGATCCAGGCCGCGGTCCGGTCGCAGGCCACGGCGTTCGGAGCGATCACCAAGGAGGCAGCCGCGAGCTTGCGATCGAGGGTGAGCGGTACGTCGCTCCGCAGGTAGACGCCGTGCATGACCCGACGGAGCAGCCCGGTCGAGACGGCGTTCTCGAGACGACTGGCGGTGACCCCGGCGGCTCGCGCCTGCTCGGTCGTGAACGGTCGGGACGGCAGCTCGGCGTGCATGATCCGAGGCTGACCCATCTCGCCTGGCGGCGCGTGCGGGAGCTCGTCGCCTGTGGATGACCCCCGATGGGGCCGGATTCCGGGACGGCTCGAGGGTGGTTCCGGGTCGGCTCGAGGGTGGTTTCGGGACGGCTCAACGCCTCATTCGGGACGGGTCAGGTGGTCGAGCTGGGCACGGACGGAGAGCTCGGCGGCGGGCCAGAGGACGGGATCGACGTCGGCGTACACGATCTCGACGATCCGGCGGGGCAGCGTCTCATGGTCGAGCGGTACGTCGTCGCGGGCATCGGCGTGGAGGGTGCGGAGGGCCTCGCGGACCTGGTCGAGGCGCTGCTGGCGGTGGGCGATGTAGAAGTCGAGGGCCGGCAGTGCGGACTCGATCACGGGCCCGTGGCCCGGCCAGATCGTGGCGATCTCGTGCGCCTCGGCCAGCGCATGCAGGCGATCGAGGGAGCCGAGGTACGCCCCGAGCTCGCCGTCCGGGTGCGCGACCACGGTGGTGCCGCGGCCCAGCACCGTGTCGCCGGTCAGCACGGCGCGCTCGGCGGGGATCACGAAGGACAGCGAGTCGGAGGAGTGCCCGGGCGTGGCCACGACCCGGATCTCGAGATCCTCGACCGCGACCACGTCGCCCTCGCCGAGCCCCTCCGAGCCCAGTCGGTACGCCGGGTCCAGCGCTCGGACCCCGCACCGGACACGTTCGGCGAAGGCTCGCGCGGCCTCGGAGTGGTCGAGGTGACGATGGGTCAGCAGCACCACCGCGACGTCGCCGGCCGCGTCCGCGAGCGCGTCGAGGTGCCCCGGGTCGGGCGGCCCCGGGTCGATCACGACGGAGCGCGCCGAGCCGGGAGCGCGCAACACCCAGGTGTTCGTGCCGTCGAGGGTCATCGGTGACGCGTTGGGAGCCAGCACGCAAGTGGCGGCGGAGCCGAACGTTCCGCCGGTCCACTCCGGCTCAGCCACCGCGCGCCACCAGCAACGGCACGGTCCGTTCGGGCACCGACATGGCGGCGCCCTCACCGTCGCCCTCGACCGCCGGCGTGAACATCGTGAGGTCGCGACCCGTCGCTGCCGCGAGCACCGCATCCGGATCGGCGTACTGACCGACCTCGAGGCAGGTGAGGTACGTCGGCGGCATCATCCCGAGCTCGTGGGCGTCCACGGCGTCGCAGGCCCCGAGGGCGGACATCCAGAACACCGACGACGACTCGCTCGATACGTCGCGCGTGCGCTGACCGGGCGGCAGGGCGGCGACGAAGAACCAGGTGCGGAACCGACGGGGCTCGAACTCCGGCGTACACCAGGCCGACCACGCGCCGAGCAGGTCGGCCCGCAGCACGAGCCCGCGGCGGTCCAGGAATGCCGTGAACGAGAGGTCCTTCGCCTCGAGCGCCTGCCGGTCGGCCTCCCAGTCGGCGCCGGTCGTGTCGGCGACGACGTCGGTCGCCGACAGTCCGGCGAGCAGCACGCCCGACTCCTCGAAGGTCTCGCGGACCGCGGCACACACCAGCGCCCGCGCCATCGCCTCCGACGTCTGGAGCTGGTCGGCCCAGGCCGTCGTGGTGGGTCCGGACCAGGCGACGGCGCTGTCGAAGTCGCGCGGGTCGACTCCGCCACCGGGAAACACGCACATCCCCCCGGCGAAGGCCATCGAGGCCTGGCGGCGCAGCAGGTAGAGCTCGGGGCCCGCACGCTCGTCGGCCCCCGGACGCATCAGGATCACGGTCGCGGCGTTCCGCGGCTCCGCGGGAGTACGACGTCCCTCGGCGAACTCGCGCGCCTGCTCCACCAGCCGTGCCGGCAGCGACACCCGCACCGACTACACCTCGACGAGGATCTCGACCTCGACCGGGGCGTCCAGCGGGAGAACCAGGACGCCGACGGCTGAGCGGGCGTGCACGCCGACCTCACCGAAGGCCCTGCCCAACAGGTCGGAGGCGCCGTTGGCCACTTGCGGCTGGCCGGTGAACTCCGGCTCCGACGCGACGAAGCAGACGACCTTGACGACGCGCTTGACGGCGTCCAGGTCGCCGAGCTCGGCCTTCACGGCGGCGATCGCGTTCAACGCGCACTGTTGTGCGCACATGGCGGCCTCGTCGGGCGAGACGGCGACGCCGACCTTCCCGGTCGTGATCAGCTGGCCGTCGCGCATCGGCAGCTGGCCCGACGTGTAGACGTACGACCCGGTCCGCACCGCGGGGACGTACGACGCGACGGGCTTGGCGACGTCCGGCACCGAGAAGCCCAGCTCGGCCAGACGGTCCTCGACCGCACCCATCAGTCACTCACCGGGCGCTTGAAGTAGCCGACCATGTTCTCGGGATTCATCCCGGGTGCGACCTGCACGAGCTCCCAGCCGTCCGCGCCGAAGTTGTCGAGGATCTGCTTCGCCGCGTGCACGAGGATCGGCGCCGTGAGGTACTCCCACCTCTGAGTCTCAGCCATGGCCGCGACCCTACCCCGGTGCCCGGGTCGTCGGACGCGCGCGGGGATCGGCCAGCAGGCCGCCCGGCCGCACAGGGAGAAGAGGCGGCCGGGCGCGCCCACTGGGGGCTACGGTGCGACGCTCGTGCGCCCTCCCCCAGGGCGGGTGCACACCTCCTCAACGAGGCAACGGCCCCGGGGCGACGGGTAGGGAGGAGGAAATCTCTCGGTGCCCGTGACGCACGCTGGGGCCGCCTTCCAGGGGGTCAGCCCGGCCAGTCCGCCGTGGTGACGACGCCCCCCGTGACCTCGACAGACAATGCCACGGCCTCGGGCCGCCCCTTCTCGAACAGCTCGTAGCGGCCCGACTCCAGCGACGGGAACACCAGCGACGGCAGATGCCCCTCCGCCAGCGGTCGAGCGACGACGGCCACGTGGGCCAGGTGCTCGTGCGTGTGCCCGTCACCGTGACGATGGGTGTGGGCATGTGCGTGCACGGGCTGCCCGTCGAGCGGCCTGATCTCCACCTCGAGTCCGAGCGTCGACTCCGGCATGGCGACGACGAGCGCCCCCACGTCGCCGCCGATGTCGAGCAGGACGGCGCCCTGACCGGCCCGGGCGTTCTCCGGCTCGGCCGCCGGGTCCGGCATCCGCGTGCTGACCGCGGTCGCGACGCCGGTCATGAGACCGCGGACGTGCCGGGCTGTGTCTGGTAACCGCCACCCGGGTCACCCAGGAACGGGAACGTCGCCTTGGTCCCGCCGTTGGTGTCGGTGGTTCCGTCGGTGAGCAGTCCGGCCGCGCCGTCGGGCGTGAACGACGGGTCGACGAGCGGGATGGTCACCCCGGCCACCGCCCGCAGCTCGATCGCCACCACGTCGTCACCGACGCGCCGTCCGTTCGGGAAGCCCGCCGCGTCGCCGCCGAGCAGACCCAGGCTGTTCGGGCTCTGCGTCGGAGGGATCGCGAGGTTGAGCCGGAGCATGTCCGACTCGACGGTCCCGGTGAAGTTCTGGAACCCGGGCACGATCCCCTTCGGGATGCCGGTCAGCAGGATGGCGTTCAGATCCGCCCGCGACTTGTGGTACGCCGCGAGGTGCGGGAAGACGCCCGGGTAGAGCACCGGCAGCAGCCGCGCCAGCTCGGGGTGGTTCACGTACTTCGCGAAGATCGCGTCCCCCTTCGGCGCCCGCGCATTCCACGCGTCCTTGTGCGCCATCGGCGTGATGACCTCGTTGAAGAGCGGGTTGCCGAGCCGTGAGACCTGCTCCCATGGTCCGTGCCCGACGTACGCACCCTTCTCCTTGTCGAACATCCGCGACTTCCGGCGGCTCGCGGCCGACCAGACCCCGATCACCGCGCCCGGCTGCTCCGGGTCGTGGGGCGCCTTGCCACTGCGGCTGACCTCCGAGATCGGCACCTGGAGCACGAGCGAGTGCACGTTGAAGCCCTGCAGCGAGTTGCGTCCCGCGGTGTCGGCCATGGGGATCAGGTGCAGGTGCTGGAAGGGCCGCAGGGCCCCGAGGTCGAAGACGCTCCCGAGGTCGACGTGGAACGCGTCGGCACGCTGGCCCGCGAAGACCCGGCGGCTCCCCACCTTGTGCACCGCCTGGGTCGCCAGGTGATGGTAGTTCGGCGTACTGCGCGGGCCGATGTTGACCGGCGGGCACGGCAGGTGCTCCGCGAGCACCTTGCTCCTGCCGTTCTTGATCCGGGTCAGCGAGTAGAACTGCGGCCGGTTCCACGTGGTGTCGCGGATGTTCGAGATCGGGCCGGTGTTGTAGAGGAAGGTCTTCGGGTCACGCACCCGGGTCGTGAAGTGGAAGCGGTAGGTGATGTCCGCCTCCGCCTTGCCCTTGTTGGAGATGTTGATGTCGTAGGCCACGTCGTCGCCGAACTCGTTGAAGTTCGGGCCGCCGTCCGGAGCCTGGAACGGGATGTAGTTGGCGATCAGCGTGACCGTGTTGGGACGGTCGGGGCTGACGAAGGCGTAGACGTCGGTGCTGTCGGCCACCGGGTCCTTGGCCATCTCGGGTGCTTCACGGTGCGAGGACATGTCATCGACCTCCCGCCGCGTTCAGGATCCGAGTCGCCAGGTCGCGGTCGTGCACCACGATCTCGCGCTCCCCGACCATGAGCCGGACCTCGCTGGAACGGTGATCGTGGACGTAGGCCACGACCGACTCACGCGCGCTCGACGCCGAGCGTCGCGCCTCGCCGGCCTGGGCGGGTCCCATGGTCAGTCCCACGGTGCCCGTGGCCACGCCCGCCCCCGTGGCGGCGAGGAGCTTCCTTCTGGTGGTGTCGCTCATCAGAGCCCTCCTTGATGGACGTGCCCCGTTGTGAGGCGCGCCACATCGGATTCGGAGCGAGCGGGGTGGGTGGATGGGGCGGGTGACGGTTTCACCGCTTACGCGGTGAAACCGACGCTTATTGGGGCAAGCAAACCTCGAGATGCGTCGGATTCACCGCTTAGGCGGTGAATCCGACACCGCCCGACCCCTCACCATCGGGGGCGGCAGCCGCGTCGGTGGTCCTGGCCTTCAGCTGCGCACCGAGGTCGGCGAGGAGCGAGTCTCCGACCGCGACCAGGCCGCCGAGCAGTACGGCGGCGACCGGCGCCGGCAGCGCGCTGCGGCGTACGGCGGAGGCGGCGACGAGCATCACCGCCGTCCATGACGCACCGGACGTGGCGAGCGGGACGATCGCTCGCCGCCACGGCTCGGCGTCCTCGTCGGGCACGACGACGAAGACCTGCAGGCCCGGCCGGCTCAGCGGCCAGCCGGCGACGTACGACGCGAGCACGGCGCGGGCGCGGCCCGGGAGCCGCGGCGTCAGACAGGCGAGCGCGACCCCGGCTCCGCGTACCGCCGAGCCGGGCCGGATCCGGGTCCCCCCGATCATGTGACGATCTCGGGCTCGGTCTTCTCGCGCACCTCGTCGAGGGAGACGCCCGGTGCCAGCTCGACCAGCCGCAGTCCGTCCGCGGTCACGTCGAGGACGCACAGGTCGGTGATGATCCGCTGCACGACGCCACGGCCGGTGTAGGGCAGGTCGCATTCGTTGAGGATCTTCTTCGAGCCGTCCTTGGCGACGTGCTCCATGAGCACGATCACCCGCTTGGCGCCGTGGACCAGATCCATCGCGCCGCCCATGCCCTTGACCATCTTCCCCGGGATCATCCAGTTGGAGATGTCCCCCTTGGCCGAGACCTGCATGGCGCCGAGGATCGCGGCGTCGATCTTGCCGCCGCGGATCATCCCGAAGGACGTGGCCGAGTCGAAGAACGACGCTCCCTTGCGCAGGGTGACGGTCTCCTTGCCGGCGTTGATCAGGTCGGGATCCTCGTCGCCCTCGTAGGGATAGGCGCCGACGCCGAGGATGCCGTTCTCGCTCTGCAGCACCAGCTCGACATCGTCGGCGACGTAGTTGGGCACCAGGGTCGGCAGCCCGATGCCGAGGTTCACGTAGGAACCGTCGGTCAGCTCCGAGGCGGCGCGCGCGGCCATCTCCTCGCGGGTCCATCCGTGCGACTGGGCCATGTCAGGCCCCCACCGGGCGCGGCCGCGTGGTCCGCTTCTCGATCTTCTTGTCGGCTGCCTGCTCCTCGGTCAGCGCGACCACCCGCTGCACGTAGACGCCCGGCGTGTGGACGTCCTCGGGCTTGATCTCCCCCGGCTCGACGAGGTGCTCGACCTCGGCGATGGTCACCCGGCCGCACATCGCGGCGAGCGGGTTGAAGTTGCGCGCGGACTCGCGGTACACGAGGTTGCCGTGCCGGTCGCCCATCCAGGCACGCACCAGCCCGAAGTCGGCGACGATCGCCTCCTCGAGGACGTACTCGCGGCTCTCACCGTTGGTCACGAAGTCGCGGGTCTCCTTCGGCGGCGAGCTGACGACGACGTTGCCCTCGGCGTCGTACCGCCAGGGCAGGCCACCCTCTGCCACCTGGGTGCCGCCGCCCGTCGCGGTGAAGAACGCGGGGATGCCGGAGCCGCCGGCGCGCATGCGCTCGGCCAGGGTGCCCTGCGGGGTGAGCTCGACCTCGAGCTCGCCGGAGAGGTACTGCCGGGCGAACTCCTTGTTCTCCCCGACGTACGACGAGATCATCCGACGCAGCCGCTTCTCCATGAGCAGCCGGCCCAGCCCCCACTCGTCGACGCCGCAGTTGTTCGACACCGCCTCCAGGTCTCGCACGCCGGCGTCGAGCACGGCATCGATGAGCACGGACGGCACCCCGCAGAGCCCGAACCCACCGACCGCCAGGGTCGACCCGTCGGAGATGTCGGCCACCGCCTCGGCAGCGCTCGCCACGACCTTGTCCATCCACGCACCTCCTCCGCGCATCCTGCCACGGTGCGGGAGGGCGGTCCGGCCGGGGCGTCAGCCGGCGGTGGGGTCCTCGATCGACCACACGGTGTGGCCGACCAGGACGTGGACCGCACCACCCGAGGCACAGGCCGCCCTCAGCGGACCGTCCGGTGCCGGGAAGGCCTTCCACTCCGCTCCGTCGTGCCAGCACAGACGGTTCCCCCGCCCGGTGGCGGCGACGAACACCGGCTGGTCACCGGTGGTGTCGTCGACCAGGACCAGCGGTCGCCCACCCGCGTCGGGGATGTGGACGAGCTCCAGCTGCGGCATCGGCAGCGTGAACGTACGCAGCGGTCCGCGGAACGGGAGCGGAAGCAGCTCGTACACCGCGGCGCGGCCGTCCGCCACCCCCCCGATCCAGGTGTGCCGGCCAGCCCACGCGTAGGCGACCGAGGTGAGCGCGGAGGGCGCCGGGCACAGGTGGATGCGCCGCCAGTCACCGCTGAACGCCCAGGCGGTCGCCGCCCCCGAGTCCCCGAGACGTCCCGCCACGACCAGCGGGTCCTTCTCCGGGCAGCCGAGGACGAAGGCGGTGTCGGGCGAGCCGGCGAGCGGCAGGTCGCGGGCCTTCGGGGCGCCGCCCACCGTCGCGGCCTGTCGGTCGTAGGTCCTGAGGCGCCACGATCCCTCGGACAGGTGGCAGCTCAGCAACAGGTCGGTCCCCGCGTCCATGGCGGGCGCGGCCCACATCGCGTCGATCCCGTCGAGCGAGCTCGACTCGATCGTCGTGTCGTCGTCGCGCGCCGCCCAGAGCTGCAGCCGGCCGTCGGCCCCGCGGCCGGTGAGCCAGGGCTCGGGTCCGGGCGCGAGCCCGAGCACGCCGAAGGAGTCGACGAGCACGTCGTCGTACGTCGTCGGGCGCGCATGCGGCAGGCGCAGGTGCGCGACGAAGACGGTGCCTTCGGTCGTCACTCCGGCACACAGCCCCCGCTGCAACGCCGTGATCCGGCCGGTGACCGCGAATCTGGTCCAGTCCATGGTGCTTCCCCCGGAAAACGACGGTAGCCGCCGAGAGCCGCCCGCGCTGAGGACTGCGAAAACCTTCACCTTGGGCGACGACCGTAGCCAGGGCGCGCCCGCCCCCCGGTTGCGCGCACGCCGCCACGCCCTAGGCTCGACCGGTGTCGAGCCGCGACTTCCCGCAGGTCCGCCTGCACATCGTCACGGGGAAGGGCGGCACCGGGAAGTCCACCGTCGCGGCCTCGCTCGCCCTCGGGCTGGCCGCGGCCGGAACCAACGTCCTGCTCTGCGAGGTGGAGGGCCGCCAGGGCATCGCCCGGATGTTCGACGTCGAGCCCCTGCCGTACGCCGAGCGCCGCGTCGCCACCGGCCTCCCGGGCATCGACGGCCAGCGGGGTGGGGTCGTCCACGCCCTGCACATCGACCCCGAGTCCGCGCTGCTGGAGTACCTCTCGATGTACTACAAGCTCGGTCGCGCCGGACGCGCCCTGGACCGCTTCGGCGTCGTCGAGTTCGCAACCACGATCGCTCCGGGCGTCCGCGACGTCCTGCTCACCGGGAAGGTGTACGAGGCGACCAAGCGCAACGCCCGCAACAAGAACGCCATCACCTACGACGCGGTCGTGCTCGATGCGCCGCCCACCGGTCGGATCGCCCAGTTCCTGGGCGTCAACCACGAGCTGGCGGGACTGGCCCGGATGGGGCCGATCAAGTCCCAGGCCGACTCCGTCACCACGCTGTTCCATTCCAAGCGCACCGCCGTGCACCTGGTCACCGTGCTCGAGGAGATGCCGGTGCAGGAGACCACGGACGGCATCGCCGAGCTGCGCAAGCACGACCTCCCGGTCGGCGGGGTCGTGGTCAACCAGGTGCGTCCCCGCGACCTCGACGACGACGACCTGGCCGCGGTCCGCGCGGGCGCGGTCACGAAGCGCCAGCTCGCGGCGGCCCTCACCCGCTCGGGTCTCAGCGGCGACGCCGAGATGGTCATGGGCCTGTTGGCCGAGGCTCGCGACCACGCCGAGCGGCGGGCGCTGGAGGATGCCCAGCGCGCGCTGGTCGACGAGCTCGACGTCCCGACGTACGAGCTGCCGCTGCTGGTCGGCGGTGTCGACCTCGGGGCGCTCTACGAGCTCGCCGGGATGCTTCGCGAGCAGGGGCTCGCATGACCGCCCCACGCCGGAGCAGGGCGCGCTCACGGGTGGGCCCGCAGTCGCTGACCGGCGCGAAGACCCTGGACGTCGACCGGCTCCTCGACGACCCGAGGACCGGGATCATCGTGTGCTGCGGCTCGGGAGGCGTGGGGAAGACGACGACGTCGGCGGCGCTCGCGCTGCGCGCGGCGGAGCGGGGGCGGCGGGTCGTCGTGCTCACCATCGACCCCGCCCGCCGGCTGGCCCAGTCGATGGGCATCGAGGTGCTCGACAACACCCCGCGCCCGGTCCCGGGCGTGGGGGGTGCGGGCCGTCTCGACGCGATGATGCTGGACATGAAGCGCACCTTCGACGAGGTGGTCGAGAGCCAGGCCAGCCCGGAGAAGGCGCGGCAGATCCTGGAGAACCCGTTCTACGTCGCGCTGTCGAGCTCCTTCGCGGGCACACAGGAGTACATGGCGATGGAGAAGCTCGGTCAGATCCACGCCGACGCCCAGCGCGACGGCACCTACGACCTGATCGTCGTCGACACCCCGCCGTCCCGCTCGGCGCTCGACTTCCTCGACGCCCCTGAACGGCTGTCCAGCTTCCTGGACGGGCGGTTCATCAAGCTGCTCCTCGCGCCGGCGAAGGGCCCGGCCCGGCTGATGTCCGCGGGCTTCGGCATGGTGACGAACGCGTTGGCCAAGATCCTCGGCGCCCAGGTCCTGCGCGACATGCAGACCTTCGTGGCCGCGTTCGACACCCTCTTCGGCGGCTTCCGCCTGCGCGCGCAGAAGACGTTCGAGCTGCTGCAGGCCGACGGGACGGCGTTCCTGGTGGTCGCGGCGCCGGAGCCCGATGCGCTGCGCGAAGCGGCGTACTTCGTCGAGCGCCTGAGCGAGGACGAGATGCCGCTGGCCGGTCTCGTCGTCAACCGGGCGAGCCCGCAGCCGATGGGCGACGTGTCCGCCGAGGAGGCGATGGCCGCTGCGCAGCGGTTGCGCAAGGACGACGCGGACCCACGCACTGCGGGCCTGCTGCGGCTGCACGCGGACCGCGTGCGGATCGTCGAGAGAGAGTCGTTGCTGCGGCGCCGCTTCGAAGCGGCTCACCCACAGGTGCCCACCGCGGTGGTGCCGGCCCTCGCGGGCGACGTGCACGACCTGGCGGGGTTGCGCCAGGTCGGCGCGCTCTTGGCGGGGGAGCGGCCGACCTGACGCGGTTGACCCGACGGTGTCGGTGGTTTCGTCAGCGCGGCTCAGGCGCTGACGACCACACCGGCGTGCTGCTCACGAGCTTGTTCGAGAACGGCTCGCCACGATGCATTCGGACGGCGACGCAGCAGGGCTCGGCGCTCACGCTCGGTCATCCCGCCCCAGACGCCCCACTCGATCTGGTTGTCGAGAGCCTCCGCGAGGCACTCGGTGCGCACAGGACACGCACCGCAAACCTGCTTCGCCTTGTTCTGCTCCGCACCACGCACGAACAGCTTGTCGGGTTGCTGGCCCCGGCACGCAGCCTGGGCAGCCCAATCTTGATTCCACATAATGACGTCCCCACGATCGTCAGCTGACTGAAGCTTCCCCATGAAGCCATCCGCCCGAACGAATGCTCAGTCGAGGCTCCAAGGTAAAGAACATCTGTCACTCAGGGACAGACTCGTACGGTTCTATCCCCGTAGTCCCATAGGACTAGTCCATGGGGGTCGAGAATGCGCAGGTCTTCGGGCCTTCACGTAGTCTCTCCGGCATGACCTTGCCCCCCGAGGAGCGGCTTCCCGCGTCCCGAGTCGCCTCCCATCTGGGCGTGATGGCGATCGTCGCGGCCGTCATGGGCGTGGTCGTGGCGGGCCTGGCGATCCCCTTCGCCGGGGTGCTCGGGCTGGCCTCCAAGTCCCTGTCGCACACCGTGGAGTCCCTGCCGGCCCAGCTGCGCACCCAGCCCCTGGCCCAGCAGACGAAGATCGTCGACCCCAGCGGCCAGACCATCGCCACCCTGTACGACGAGAACCGGATCAACGTCCCGCTGAGCCAGATCTCGCGGAAGATGGTCAAGTCGATCGTCGCGATCGAGGACTACCGCTACTACCAGCACGGCGCCCTCGACGTGAAGGGCACGCTGCGCGCGCTGATCACCAACCAGTCCACCGGTGGCGTCGTGCAGGGTGGTTCGTCGATCACCCAGCAGATGGTCAAGATGACCCTGCTCGCGCAGGCGAAGACCGCCAAGGAGCGCAAGGCCGCGACCGCCGACACCTACGCCCGCAAGCTCACCGAGCTGCGCTACGCGATCGCCTTCGAGCAGAACTACTCCAAGGACTGGATCCTCGAGCGCTACCTCAACATCGCCTACTTCGGTGACGGGGCGTACGGCGTACAGGCCGCGGCCCGGCACTACTTCGGCACCAACGCCAAGGACCTCACCTGGCTGCAGGGCGCGACCCTGGCCGGCCTGGTCAAGAACCCCAGCGGCTACGACCCGCTGCGCAACGCCTCCCGTGGCCTCGAGCGTCGCAACGTCGTGCTCGACCGCCTGGCCCAGCTGCACGTGATCTCGCAGCACAAGGCGGACAAGCTCAAGAAGCAGCCGCTCGGTCTCCACCCGGTGGCGACGCCCAACGGCTGCATCAACTCCAGCGCGCCGTTCTTCTGCGACTTCGTGGTCCGCTATCTCGAGCATGACCCCGCGCTGGGCAAGACGGTTGCGGCGCGGCACAAGCTCCTCTACACCGGCGGCCTGACGATCCACACCACGATCGACCCGCGCTTCCAGCGGGCGGCCGACAACTCCGTGCGTCACCACGTCTTCGCCAAGGACCAGGCGATCGGCGCCCTGGCGATGGTCCAGCCCGGCACCGGTGACGTGAAGGCGCTGTCGCAGTCCCGTCCGATGGGTCGGGACGCCGCCGCCGGGCAGACCTTCCTGAACTACACGGTCCCGCAGAAGTACGGCGACTCCGCCGGCTTCCAGCCCGGCTCGACGTTCAAGGCGTTCGTGCTCGCAGCGGCGATCCAGCAGGGCTTCCCGCTCTCGCAGAAGATCCCCTCCCCGATGGAGGAGAACATCCCGATGAGCCAGTACCGCGTGTGCGGCAACCGGCCGTTCGCGAGTACCGACACCTGGGACGTGCACAGCTCGACCATCGGCGGCTTCCCGATGGACGCCTACACCGGCACCCAGGAGTCGGTGAACACGTTCTTCGCCAAGCTCGAGCTGCAGACCGGCCTGTGTGAGCCCTACCACCTCGCGCAGAAGATGGGCATCCCGCTCCACGACCCCGCCCGCGAGATGGTGCCGTCGTTCACCCTCGGCGTGGCGTCCGTCAGCCCGCTCGAGCTCGCCGACGCGTATGCGACGTTCGCGGCCCGAGGCCTGCACTGCGACCCCCGCCCGGTGACGTCGATCGACGACTCCAACGGCCATCAGCTCAAGACGTACCCGGAGCAGTGCCAGCAGGTGATCGCCGCGCCGGTCGCCGACGCGGTGAACGACGTGCTGCGCGGCGTGCAGTCCCCGACCGGGTTCGGCGCGGCCCTCCAGCTCAACCAGGAGTCCGCGGCCAAGACCGGGACCAACGACGACAACATGTCGGTCTGGTACATGGGCTACACGCCCGACCTGGCCACCGCCGCGATGGTCGCGGGCGCGAACCGGCTGGGGCACTGGGTCACGCTGAACGGCCAGGTGCTGGGTGGGGCCTTCACCGCGACCGCGCACGGATCCACGACGGCCGGGCCGATGTGGTACGACGCGATGAGGGTCATCCAGCAGTGGCTGCCCGACGCGACGTTCACCCCGCCCAACGGCAACGACGTCAACGGCGTGCTCACCACCGTCCCCGACGTGGGAGGCCTGCCCTTCGAGCAGGCCGCGCAGCAGATCCGCGAGGCGGGCTTCGCCGTCGCCGACGGTGGCTACACCGACTCGGCCAACCCGCAGGACACGGTGGCCTTCACCAGTCCGGCCGGGGGTTCGCAGGTCGGCAGCGGCACGACGGTCACGATCTATCGCTCCGACGGCACGCCCAAGGTCACCCGGCATCACGGTGGCGACCACGGCAACCACGGCGGCAACCACGGCAACCACGGCGGCAACCACGGGGGCCACTAGGGCCACCAGGGGCCCGAGGGGCGTGTCGGCCACGGGATGCCCCGCCATCTCGGCGTCCCGGTCGATTCATCCGCACGATCGACGAACCGTCCTACGGCGTGGCTTACACTCCCCGAGACCAGCCGCTTTACTCTCGACGTCCGGGCGCGCGTGAGGTGATTGGGGGGACCCGCATGTTTGTACGTTCGGCCGCTGTCATCGTCGGTGTCGTGGCAGCCGTGATCCTGGCAGCGCCCAGTGCCCAGGCAGCCCAGGGCTACCGCGCCCATTGGATGCTCGACGAGATCGGCAGCGGCATCGCCTTCGACTCCTCGGGCAACCACAACGACGGCGCCAATCTCAACGTGGCCGGAGACGGCGACGGCTACACGTTCAACGGCGAGAGCTCGCGCGTGATCGTCCCGAACTCCCCGACCCTCAACTCCGGGACCGGGGACTTCTCGTGGGGTGTCACGCTCAGCATGACCGAGCCCCCGATGCCCGTGGGCGAGACCTACGACATCCTCCGCAAGGGGCTGGCCGGGTCCAAGGGCGGCGACTACAAGCTCGAGATCATGAACTCCGGTGGCAAGGCCAAGGCACGCTGCGTCTTCAACTCCGTCCTACCCAGCGGCGTTCGGGCGAACCTGGCCCAGCTGGACGCCAACTCGCTGGCCGATGGCAGGCTGCACACGATCACGTGCACGAAGACCGCGAACGCGATCACGGTCCAGGTCGACTCCCACACCCCCAAGACCAAGACGATCTCCGGAGGGCTGGGCACCGTGTCGAACACCTTCGACCTGGCGCTGGGCGCCAAGGCGGAGCAGACGGCCAAGAGCGGGTTCGACTGGTTCGAGGGCGAGCTCACGGACGCATGGGTCGCCGGAGCCTAGCCCAGCTGCCGCTTGACCTCGTCCGCGACGGCGGCACCGTCGGCGCGGCCCCGCACCTGGGGCTGGACCACGCCCATCACCCTGCCCATGGCCCGGACGCCCTCGGCGGCGGCACCGGTCTCCTGGATGGCCGCGGTGACGAGCTCGGCGATCGCGGCCGCGTCGAGCTGCTCGGGAAGGTACTCCGCAATCACCGCCGCCTCGGCCGTCTCCTTGTCGGCGAGCTCCCCGCGACCGGCGTCCGAGAAGGCGGTGGCGGCCTCGCGCCGCTTCTTCGCCTCGGTCGAGAGCACGCCGATCACGTCGTCGTCGCTGAGCTCGCGGGCCTCCTTTCCGGCCACCTCCGCGTTGGTGATCGCCGACAGCACCATCCGCAGGGTCGACGAGCGCACCTGGTCGCGTGACTTGATGGCGGTGGTGAGGTCGTTGCGCAGCCGGTCCTTGAGCTCGCTCATGGGGTCATTGTGCAGCGCGTGTGGCAGCCTTGCCGGGTGACCCCCGGACGGTTCCTCGCCCGCACCCTCGGTGCCGGCGTCGCCCTCGGCGCCGGAGTCACGGCGTACGCCGTCTGGGAGGCCAGGGCGTACACGCTCCGGTCCGTCGAGCTCCCCGTGCTGCCGTCGGGCGCGCGACCGCTCCGGGTTCTGCATCTGAGCGATCTGCACCTCACCCCCGGACAGTCGCGCAAGCGCGAGTGGCTGCGGTCACTCGGCGACCTCGAGCCCGACCTCGTGGTGAACACCGGCGACAACCTGGCCCACGTCGATGCCCTCCCGGTGCTGCTCGACGCGCTCGGCCCGCTGCTCGACGTCCCGGGGGCGTTCGTGCTCGGCTCGAACGACTACTTCACGCCGCTCCTGCGCAACCCCCTGCGCTACCTGCTGCCCGACGACGGCCGCCGGGTCACCCACACCACGAAGCTGCCGTGGCGCGAGCTGTGCGACGCCTTCAGCGCGGCCGGCTGGACCGACCTCACCAACCGTCGTACCTCCACGCGGGTGCGCGACCTGACCTTCGCCTGGGCCGGAGTGGACGACCCGCATCTGGAGTACGACGACCTGGCCGCGGTCGCCGGGCCGGCCTCGGCGGACGCCGACGTGCGCGTCGGGGTCGCCCATGCGCCGTACCTGCGGGTGCTGGACCAGTTCGCTGCGGACGGGTACGACGCGGTCTTCGCCGGTCACACGCACGGCGGTCAGATCACGCTGCCGCGGTACGGCGCGCTCGTCACCAACTGCGACCTGGAGCCGGCTCGGGCGAGGGGCCTCCACCGCCATCCGGCCGGGTCGCGCACGGGCGATCCGGGGTCGACCTGGCTGCACGTGTCGGCGGGCCTCGGCACCTCGCCGTACTTCCCGATCCGCACCGCCTGCCGCCCGGAAGCGACCCTGCTGACCCTGGTCCCCAGCGAGTGACGGACCCCTGAGAACGGCCCGTCCCACGCCTCCGACGGCGATTCGGAGCGGCCGAAGCGCTCGGGTATGCTCGCCGGTGCTTGTCGCCCCCGTGGTCCCAGCTGAGCTCGGTCCGGCGCGGCAATCGGGCTGTGGCGCAGTTTGGTAGCGCGCCTCGTTCGGGACGAGGAGGCCGCAGGTTCAAATCCTGTCAGCCCGACCATGTGATCTCTCAAGAGATACGCGACAGCCGGACCTGCGGAACGCAGGTTCGGCTGTTGTCAGCTCCGGTCGAGTTCTGGGGCGGCCGCCCCAGCGAGGTCCTCGCCGATGGGGACCTCGACGTACCCCGTCGCCTCGTCGATGGCCGACGTGCGGACGGTCACCGCGAGCTGCCAGTCGCCGGAGACCGGGACACCCACCTGCCCCGTGCGCTGACCGTGCCCGGTCGTCTCGAGCCGGATCGGCAGCGGCCCGATCCGGGACGACGGCAGCGAGAGCGAGGCGTCGACCTCACGAGGCTCGGTGGGCCTGCCGGCGGCGTCGGTGACCTCGAGCGCCACCCTCACGTGGTGGGCACCGTCGGGGACCGCCGAGACGTGCACGCGGTCGGGACCGACCTCGAGCATGGCGGAGACGGGACGGGACACCGTCCTCGAGAGCGCGGGGTCGGAGGTCACCAGCATCGCGGTCACTGCCAGGACGGCCGTCAGCACCACGGTCTCGATCGCGACCGAGACCCGGAGTCGGCGCAGGCTCGGTGGGCCGTCGACGACCGGCTCCGGCGGTGCGGCGGTGGCGGCGTGGACGGCGACGACCGGGTTCGCCGTCTGCCACACCCAGGCCCGCGAAGCCGCGGCGGCGGCGAAGGCCAGGGCGACGACGCCGAGCTTCAGCACCAGGACGTGCCCGTAGTGGGTGTGCAGCAGCACCTCCCACGACCGAACCTCCCGCAGCGTCTGGTAGATCCCGGTGGCGATCAGCGCCGTCACCGCGGCACTGGCCCAGGAGGAGAACCGGAGTACCGGCGAGGTCACCTCCGACCGCTCGCGCCCGCGAACGAGCACGGCGCCGACGAGCAGCGCCAGGCCGCCGAGCCAGATGCTCATCGCCGCGACGTGGGCGGTGTCGCTGACGACCGCGATCGGCCGCAGGCTCCCGGCAGCAGCGTGGCCGCACAGGGCGAAGGTCACGCCGGTCCCGGCCAGCAGCACGCCCGGCGCGACCCGGAGCCATCGAGCCGGGACGTGCTCGCGATAGGTGAGCAGCAGGACGAGGACCGCGATCAGCAGGAGCCGCGCGTCGAGGGCGCGGCCGTACGTCGTACCGAGGACCTCGCGCAGCAGACGCCCGTCGGTGGCGCGGCCCAGGCCCACGCCGGCGTCGTAGGGCCCCTTGAGCAGGAGGGCGAGCAGGGTGCCCAGGGTGAGCACCACGACGCCGGCGCCCACCAGCAGCCGGGCGCGACCGGCCGACCATCCGGCCGGCCAGCACCAGACCAGGAACGCGAAGCCGCCCAGCCCGAGCGCGGCGCCGGCGTAGGTGAGCCAACGGGCGAGACCGAGCGCGACGTCGACCGAGCGCGAGCCGTCCACGGGGGGCGCGAGCGCAGGCGCTCGCGACGCGTGGCCGATGACGAACGTGTAGGCCCCTTCGATCGGGTGCGAGTCTGCGGACACGACGCGGTAGGAGACGAGGTACGTGCCGTCCGGCAGGTCCGGACGTACGCCGACGCTCGCCGTCGCCGGATCGCCGTGCGCGTGTACGACCGCTCCGCTGTCCACCTGGGCGCCGTCGGGACCGAAGACCCGGACCGAGTCGGGCAGGAGGGAGATCGCCTCGTTGAACACCAGGTCGACCGAGGCCGGCGGCGTGGTGAGCACGGCGTCGGCGGCCGGGGTGCTGCCCTCGAGCATCGCATGCGCCGAGGCCGGCGGGCCGACGAGAAGCAGCAGCGCGACCACGAACGTCGCGCCGAGCGCCTCGATCCACCTCACGAGTGACAGTCTGCCGAAGAGGACGCCTTGTTCCCTAGGGTCGACTGGAACCGGACGCGTCACGGACGGTCCGGTCAACGACAGCGGTGGACGAAGGGTTCGCCGACGACGGGAGGAACGACATGACGCAGCACTCGACCACTCTGCGGACGGCGCGACGAGTCGCCCTCGGCACCCTGGCCGCTGCGTGCACCGCCGGCCTCGTGCTCGTCACGGCTCCCGGCTGGGCCCACGTCACGGTGGACCCGGGGACGGCGACCCAGGGTGGGTACACCGCACTGAGCTTCCGGGTACCGACCGAGTCGGACTCCGCCTCGACCACCAAGGTGCAGGTGTACCTGCCCGAGGACCACCCGATCGCGTCGGTCAGCGTGAAGCCGCACCCGGGCTGGCACACGCAGGTGATCACCGAGAAGCTGGCGACCCCGCTGTCCACCGACGACGGCCAGGTAACCGAAGGCGTCTCCCGCATCACGTGGACGGCCGATCGGCCCCAGGACGCCATCGGGCCGGGTGAGTACGACGAGTTCGACATCTCGGTCGGGCCGCTGCCGGACGTGTCGTCGCTGAGCTTCAAGACCCTGCAGACATACTCCGACGGCACCGTCGTCCGTTGGATCGACCCCGCCGCGCCGGAGGGCCAGCCGGAGCCGGAGCACCCGGCCCCGACGCTCGCACTGGTGCCGGCCTCCGCCGATACGACGGATGATGCGGCCAACTCGGGGTCCGGCGACGGCACGGCCACCGCGGCGATGGTGCTGTCGATCGTGGCGGTCCTGCTCGGCGCGGCAGCTCTGGGCAGCTCGCTGCTGCGGAAGCGCTCCGGCTAGCAGCTCGTCGTACTCCGGGGCCGCGACGGCCGGCATCGGCTCACCGACTGGGAGGAGGATCGGGCCGTGACCGCTCGCGCGGACCTGCGCGCCGACTGTGCTCGGTGCTTCGCGATCTGCTGCGTCGCCCCCGCATTCGCCCGGTCGTCCGACTTCGCGGTCGACAAGCCTGCCGGGGTGCCGTGCCCGAACCTGGCCGACGACCACCGGTGCTCGATCCACGACCGGCTGCGGCCGGAGGGCTTCGCCGGCTGCGCGGCGTACGACTGCTTCGGGGCCGGTCAGCGACTCGCGCAGGAGACGTTCGGTGGTCGCGACTGGCGCACGCACCGCGACGTGGCGGTGCCGATGATGGCCGCGCTCCCGATCCTGCGCGGGCTCCACGAGCTGCTCTGGTACGTCGATGAGGCGCTGGCCCTGCCCTCCTCGGCGCCGATCGCGGACCGGCTGCGGTCGGCACTCGCCGACGTGACGGAGTCGGCGTCCGCACCGGCCGACCGCATCCTCGACGTCGTGGTCGACGACCTCCGCGCAAGGTTGGCCCCCCTGCTGCGCGAGGCGAGTCGGCTCGCCCGCGCGGGGTTCACCGGACCCGACCTGAGCGAGCGCGACCTGAGCGGTGCGGACCTGCGCGACGCCGACCTCCGGGGTGCCTGCCTCCGCGGTGCGACCCTCCTCGGCGCGGATCTCCGCGGCCTCGACCTTGAGGCCGCCGACCTGCTCGGGGCCGACCTGCGCGGAGCGGACCTGCGCGGCGCCCGGCTGGGCGGCTCGTTGTACGTCACCCGGACCCAGCTGGGCAGCGCCCTCGGCGACGGCCGGACGACGGTCCCCGAGCCGCTGGAGCGACCGGCGTTCTGGGCCGGCTGAGCGCTGCCTCCCGTTCGCCGGTGCGCGACACTGGGGGTGACGAAAGGGGACAGCGGTGGCCGGTGACCATGCGCACGACCACGCGCACGACCACGCGCACGGCATCGACCGCGACGCCGACCGGCGGTTGCTGGTCGGCGCGCTGGCACTGATCGTCGCCTTCCTGGTCGGCGAGGTCGTGGTCGGCCTGGTGGTCGGATCGCTCGCGCTGCTCGCCGATGCGGGGCACATGCTCACCGACGCGGGCGCGATCGGCCTGGCGCTGGTCGCCGTGCGGCTCGCGGCGCGCCCCGCGGCAGGCGCCTACACCTACGGGCTGAAACGCGCCGAGATCCTCTCGGCCCAGGTCAACGGGCTGACGCTGGCGGTGCTGGTCGTGGTCTTCGTGGTCGAGGGCGTCCGCCGCCTCGTGCACCCGCCGGACGTGTCCGGTGGCGCCATGGCGGTCGTGGCCGCGGTCGGGATCCTGGTGAACCTCGCCGCGGCAGCGCTCCTCGCCCGCGCCGATCGGCGCAGCCTCAACGTGTCCGGTGCGTACTGGCACGTCGTCACCGACCTGTTCGCCTTCATCGCCACACTCGTCGCCGGGCTCGTGATCATCTGGACCGGGTGGACCCAGGCGGACGCCGTGGCCGCGCTGATCGTCGCCGCGCTGATGGCGGCCGCGGCGTACCGGCTCCTGCGGGACAGCTCGCGGGTCTTCCTCGAGGCAGCCCCCCGCGGACTGGACCCCGGGCTGGTCGAGACCGCGATCCGTGGGGTGGTCGGCGTGGCCGACGTGCACGAGCTGCATGTGTGGGAGGTGACCTCGGGCTTCCCCGCCCTGTCGGCCCACGTGCTGGTGGACACGGCCGCCGACTGTCACGAGCGGCGCGAGACGATCGAGCGGCTGCTCGACGAGCGCTTCGGGATCGAGCACACGACACTCCAGGTCGACCACCGCGGCGACGTGCTGCCGACCTCCGCGCTCGGTCGTCGGATCCATCCGCACCCGGGTCATCAGCGATGAGCCACGGGCGGTGAGGGTGGCAGACTCCCGGTCATGGCGGACGACGAGCGCCCCGGCTCCGACGAGACGGACTCCTCCCTCGAGCTGCCGAGCCTGAGGTCGGCGTTCCGCCGACGACGCAGGCCCCCGCCCGAGCGGGAGCCCGAGGTCCCGGACACCGCGATCCCGCCGGTCGCGATCACGCAGGAGCCGACCTCGGAGCCGACCTCGGAGCCGACCTCGGAGCCGGCCGACCGGCCGAAGCGGCGTCGCCCACGCGGGCCGATCCGCATCCATCTGCCCGGACGGCTGGTCGCACCGCTGACCGGCGCGATCGCCGGGCTCGCCCTGGTCGGGCTGACCTCGGCCGGCCTGCACCTGTGCTCGGCGATGCGCGGGACGTCGAGCTGTGGCAAGCCGGGAATCGTGCTGCTGCTGGTGATCACCGTCGCGGTGATCCTCCTCGGCTCGCTGCTGCTGCGGCTCGCCGACGTCGACACCCACGGCAGCACCAGCTTCCTCGGCGTCGGGCTGCTCGTCGTCGTGATCCTGCTGGCGCTGCTGCCGGTGCTGGACGACTGGTGGGTGGTCATCGTCGTGCCGCTGCTGGCGATGCTCACCTTCTCCGCCGCGTGGTGGCTGACCACGACGTACGTCGAGCCCGGCGAGCGGGCTCGCTGACTCGCTGGCTCGCGGTGGTCAGCGCGCCGCGGCCAGCAGCTCGGCGATCTGTACGGCGTTGAGGGCGGCACCCTTGCGGAGGTTGTCGTTGCTGACGAACAGCACCAGGCCGCGCTGGTCGGGGACGCCCGGGTCCTGCCGGAGGCGACCGACGTACGACGGGTCGCGGCCGGCCGCGTGGAGGGGCGTCGGGACGACTGCGAGCTCGACGCCCGGCGCGGCCGCAAGGAGCTCGGTGGCCCGGGCGACGGTCAGCGGCCGGGCGAACTCGGCGTTGATCGACAGGCTGTGGCCGGTGAACACGGGGACCCGGACACAGGTGCCGGAGACCAGGAGGTCGGGGATGCCGAGGATCTTGCGCGTCTCGTTGCGGAGCTTCTTCTCCTCGTCGGTCTCGCCCTCGCCGTCGTCCACGATCGTGCCGGCCAGCGGCAGGACGTTGTGGGCGATGGTGTCGACGTACTTCACCGGCTCGGGGAACGCGACCGCCGAGCCGTCGTAGGCCAGCTCGCGCGCCTTGTCGCCGGCCGCCGCCACCTGCTCGGCGAGCTCGTCGACGCCGGCGAGCCCGCTTCCCGAGACCGCCTGGTACGTCGACGCGACCAGCCGGGTGAGCCCCGCCTCGTCGTGCAGCGGCTTGAGCACCGGCATCGCGGCCATCGTGGTGCAGTTGGGGTTGGCGATGATGCCCTTGCGAGCCTCGCGGATCGCCTCGGGGTTCACCTCGGAGACGACCAGCGGGACGTCCGGGTCCATCCGCCAGGCGGAGGAGTTGTCGATCACCGTCGCGCCCGCCCCGGCGAAGCGCGGTGCCAGTGAGCGTGAGGCGGTCGCGCCGGCGGAGAACAGCGCCAGGTCGAGCCCGGCGACGTCCGCGGCGTCGGCGTCCTCGACGGCGATCTCGCGCTCTCCGAAGGGCAGCACGGTGCCGGCCGAGCGGACCGAGGAGAAGAACCGCACCGACTCCACCGGGAAGTCCCGCTCGAGCAGGATCTGCCGCATCGCGGCGCCGACCTGACCGGTCGCGCCCACCACCCCGACGTTCAGGCCCATCTCAACGCCCCGTGCCGCCGTAGACGACGGCCTCGACCTCGGCACTGTCGAGGTCGAACGCGGTGTGGGTGGCCTGCACCGCCGAGGCCACGTCGCCCTCGTCGACGATCACCGAGATGCGGATCTCGGAGGTCGAGATCATCTCGATGTTGACCCCGGCGTTGGCCAGCGCGGCGAAGAACTTCGCGGTGATTCCGGGATGGGACCGCATCCCGGCGCCGATCAGGGAGACCTTGCCGATCTCGTCGTCGTACATCAGCCGGTCGTAGCCGACCTCGCTCTGCAGCCTGGCCAGCGCCGCCATCGCGGTCTGTCCGTCGGCGCGAGGGAGCGTGAAGGAGATGTCGGTGAGGCCGGTCGCCTGCGCCGAGATGTTCTGCACGACCATGTCGATGTTGATCTCGGCCACGGCCAGCGCCTCGAAGACCCGGGCCGCGACGCCGACCTTGTCGGGCACCCCGACGACGGTGACCTTGGCCTCGCTCCGGTCGTGGGCGATGCCGGCGATGATCGCCTGCTCCATGGCGTCTGCTCCCTCCAGCGGATCGGGCAGGATCCAGGTGCCTTCCTTCAGCGAGAAGGAGGACCGGACGTGGATCGGGATGTCGTAGCGACGGGCGTACTCGACGCAGCGCAGGTGGAGGATCTTGGCGCCGCAGGCGGCCATCTCGAGCATCTCCTCATGGGAGATCCGATCGAGCTTGCGGGCCGTCGGCACCAGCCGCGGGTCGGCGGAGAAGACCCCGTCGACGTCGCTGTAGATCTCGCAGACCTGGGCACCGAGCGCCGCGGCCAGAGCGACGGCGGTGGTGTCCGAGGCGCCGCGACCGAGCGTGGTGATGTCCTTGGTGTCCTGAGAGACGCCCTGGAAGCCGGCCACGATGGCGATCGCACCCTGCGCGATGGCGTTCTCGATGCGGCCGGGCGTGATGTCGATGATCTTGGCCTTGCCGTGGGCCGAGTCGGTGATCACGCCGGCCTGCGAGCCGGTGAACGACTTGGCGGTCTGGCCGAGCTCCGCGATCGCCATCGCCAGCAGCGCCATCGAGATGCGCTCGCCCGCGGTGAGCAGCATGTCGAGCTCGCGCGGCGGCGGCGCGGGGCTGACCTGCTCGGCGAGGTCTCGCAGCTCGTCGGTGGTGTCTCCCATGGCCGAGACGACCACGACGACATCGTGCCCGGAGACCTTCGTGTCCACGATCCGCCGGGCCACCCGCCGGATGCCCGCGGCGTCGGCGACCGACGAGCCGCCGTACTTCTGCACGACGATGCTCATGACGGGCTGACCTGCGGGATCACGAAGGGGGTCCTCGGGGGCGGTGGTGGGACGGGTGCGCCGCGACGCTGCGACCGCCGCCGAGTTTACCGGGGCCGCCGCACGGTCCCGGCCACCATCTCAGCCTGGTCAGGCATCGGGGTCGGGCGCGCCCTCGAGCATCTCGTTGGCCGCCGCGACCCGGTCGAGCTCACCGGTGTACTCCACGTCGAGCCGGTCGTGGGCCACGATCGAGAGCAGCGCGTTGAGCAGCGCCCCGGCGAGGTTGCCCCAGGAGGAGACGTAGGAGAACTGCCACCACCACAGCGCCTCGGCGGTGTTGCCGAGGTTGAAGTGACGCAGGCCGTTCTCGAGGTCGGCCGCGATCGAGGTCAGGTCGTCGGAGAGCTGGCTCTCGACCTGCTCCGGGTCGTAGGGGTCGAAGACGAAGCTGTAGGTGTCGACGTCGCCGAACAGCTCCGCGAGCCGCAGCCGCAGCTCGTCGAGGTCGGCATCGGGGCCCACGTCGGGCTGGTAGTCGGTCGTGGGCGTGAAGTCGACCTGGGCGCCGAGCCGTGCCCCGGCCAGCAGCAGCTGGCTGATCTCGAGGAGCAGCATCGAGATGCCCGTGCCCGGGTTGCCCTCGGCCGCGACGGCCTTCAGCGCGATCAGGAAGCTCTCGATCTGGTCGGCGATCTGGACCGCGAACTCGTCCTGCGGGCCGACCTGGGGCAGTGCGGCCCCGGCCTCCAGCATGTGCGCGGTGATGTCCTCGGTGGTCCGCTCCGTCATTCCGCTGCTCGCCTCCCCGCGAAAGCCCGCCCGAGGGTGACCTCATCGGCGTACTCCAGGTCACCGCCGACCGGAAGCCCGCTCGCCAGGCGGGTGATGCGCATGTCCATCGGTTTGAGCATACGGGTGAGATACGTCGCGGTCGCCTCGCCCTCGAGGTTGGGGTCGGTCGCGAGGATCACCTCCGTGATCGCGCCGTCGGCCAGCCGGGTCATCAGCTCGCGGATGTGGAGCTGCTCCGGGCCGATGCCGTCGATCGGCGAGATCGCACCCCCGAGCACGTGGTAGCGACCGCGGAACTCCTTGGTCCGCTCGATCGCGACGACGTCCTTGTACTCCTCCACGACGCACAGCACCGACTGGTCGCGACGGGGATCGCGGCAGATGCGGCACTGTTCGTCCTCGGAGACGTTGAAGCAGATCGAGCAGAACCTCACCCGCTGCTTGACCTCGAGCAGCACCTCGGCCAGCCGGCGCACGTCGGCCGGCTCCGCCTGGAGCAGGTGGAACGCGATGCGCTGTGCTCCCTTGGGGCCCACGCCCGGCAGGCGACCGAGCTCGTCGATCAGGTCCTGGACGATTCCTTCGTACAAGTTAGGTCGCGTCTCCCAGGGAGTTCCCGAGTGCGCCGGGGCCGGCGTCGAGACCTGGGCCACCGAGGCCCGGCATGCCGCCGGCCGAGAGTGGTCCGAGGGCGCTGCTGGCGAGGTCGTCCGCCTGCGCCTTGGCGTCGCGGTACGCCGCGACCACCAGGTCGCCGAGGTCGCTCAGGTCGTCGTCGCTCGAGCCGTCGAAGGTGCCGGGCCTGATGGTGACGGCCTGGAGCTCGCCGATGCCGTTCACGGTGACGGTGACCGCGCCGCCACCGGCCGTACCGTCGAGGCGGGCGTCGGCCAGCCGCTCCTGGGCGCTCTCGAGCTGCTCCTGCATCTGCTGGGCTTGCTGGAGGAGCCCCTGGAGGTCGAAGCCCCCCGCACCGCCGAGGCCCTCGAACGGGTTGTCGGTCATGGGTTCACCTGTCGTCTCCTGGGTCGTCGTCGGGTCGTCGTCGGGTCGTCGTCGCGTGTGTCACTGGTGGGGGATCTCTTCGATGACCTGCGCGCCCAGCGCCTCCTGGAGCAGCTGGGCGCCGTCGAGCCCGGAGGACTCGTCATCGGTGTCGTCGGGGCGGGCGCCGCCGTCGGCCTCCACGGTGGTGGCGGGCTCCTCGGGCCGGACCGGCTCGGTGTCGGTCGCGACCGGCTCCGGTGAGGACGGCTTGCCCAGCTGTGGGCCGGAGGGCTCAGCGACCGGCTCAGCCGGCCGGCTGGCCGGGGGTGCGGGCGCCTCGGGGTCGGCGCCCGGATCGACGATCGTCTCGACCCGCCAGTCGTGGCCGACGACGTCGATGGCGGCCTGGCGGACGATCTCGGCGCTGCCGCCGTTGTCGAACGAGTCGCGGGCACCGGCGTTGGTGAAGCCGAGGGTCAGCGTCGAGTCGTCGACGGCGACGACCTGTGCCTGCTGGGTGAGGTAGATCCAGGTGAGTCGGCGGCGTTGCTTGGTCGCCTCGACGATGTCGGGCCACAGGCGGCGTACGTCGACCAGGGTCAGCGTGGAGCCGGCGGGCGTTGTCGTGGCACCCGGCTCGGGGGTGGCGTGGGTCTGGGGCTCGATCGCCCGCTCGGGCCCGGACTCGGCTGTGGGCTCGGGTGTCGGCGCGGGTGTCGGCGCGGGTGCGGGCTCGGGCGTGGTCTCCGCCGCCGCCGGCCGGACCGGCTCGATCACGGTCGGCTCCACGATGTGCGGTGCCGGCAACACCGACTCCGGCTCGGTGGCCGCGACCGGGGCGGACGACGGGTCGCCGCCGCTGATGGTCATCCGGCGCTCGAGCCGGTCGAGCCGCGCCATCACCCCCTCGGTCGAGTGGTCGGCCCCTGGCAGCAGCACCCGGGCGCAGATCAGCTCCAGGAGGAGCCGGGGCGCGGTGGCGCCGCGCATCTCGGTGAGCCCGGTGGCCACCAGGTCGGCGGCGCGCGACAGGTCGGCCGGGCCGAACCGCGCCGCTTGGGCCACCAGGCGCTCGGCGGCGTCCTCGGCGATGTCGATGAGCCCGGTGGCCGGAGCATCGGGAACGGCGGAGACGATCACCAGGTCGCGAAGCCGGCGCAGCAGGTCTTCGGTGAAGCGGCGTGGGTCCTGCCCGGTCTCGATCACCTTGTCCACCACGCCGAACACGGCCGAGCCGTCGCCCGCCGCGAACGCGTCGACGACCTCGTCCAGCAGGGTGTCGGGCGTGTAGCCGAGGAGCCCCGAGGCCAGGGCGTAGGTGATGCCCTCGGGGCCGGCGCCACCCATCAGCTGGTCGAGCACCGAGAGGGTGTCGCGGGCGGAGCCGCCGCCGGCCCGGACCAGGAGCGGCAGCGCGGCCGGCTCGATGGTGACCTGCTCACGCTCGCAGAGGTCGGAGAGGTACGCCGTGAGCAGCCGCGGCGGGATCAGCCGGAACGGATAGTGATGGGTGCGCGAGCGGATCGTCGGGATGACCTTCTCCGGCTCGGTGGTCGCGAAGATGAAGCGCAGATGGGGCGGCGGCTCCTCGACCAGCTTGAGCAGGGCGTTGAAGCCCTGCGTGCTGACCATGTGGGCCTCGTCGATGATGTAGACCTTGTAGCGGCTCCGGACCGGCGCGAAGAACGCCTTCTCCCGCAGGTCGCGGGCATCGTCGACGCCGCCGTGGGACGCCGCGTCGATCTCGATCACGTCGATCGACCCCGGGCCACCGCGGCCGAGGTCGCGGCACGAGTCACACTCGCCGCACGGGTCGGCGACGGGCGCCTGCTCGCAGTTCAACGAGCGGGCCAGGATGCGCGCGGACGTCGTCTTGCCGCAGCCGCGCGGGCCGGAGAAGAGGTAGGCGTGGTTGACCCGGTTGCCCGCGAGAGCGGCCCGCAAGGGCTCGGTCACGTGGTCCTGCCCGATGACCTCGGAGAAGGTCTCGGGACGGTAGCGCCGATAGAGCGCGAGCGGGGACTCCACTCCTGAACCCTAACCAGCCACGCCGACAACCGGGCGAGTGAGGACGCTCCGAGCTCACGAAGTGGGCGCGGAGCGACCGGAGCGAGCGGCGAAGCGCGCCTGCTCGCGAGCCGCCAGCCGGGAGACGCTCCGGACGGGTCACTCCCGGGCGTGGAAATCGCCCCGGACCGCAGCGACCATGGTCGCGACCAGCTCCCGGAACTCCGGCTCTGAGACGGTCTGGGCGCGCGCCTGCGCCAGCGAGACGGCATCGGCACCGTGTACGTCGGCCGCCGCCCGGGCCATCGCCTCCAGCAGTCGCCGGGACTCGTGGCGGTGGAGCCCGGCGGGCTTGATCCGCACCACGTCGGGAGCGAGGTCGCGGACTTGCCAGTCCCCCACGCGCGCGGCGCCGGCCGGGCCGCGCACGGCGGTGACCACCGCGTCGTACGCGGTGTCCTCGCGACGCGGGACCCGCACCGACACCCGCTGCTCGCCCGCCCAGACACAGGTGGGCGGGCCGAGCTCCTTGGCCTCACGGGCGTGCCAGGAGCCGTCGGCGGCCGGACCGACGCCGACCCGGCGACGGTGGCCGAGGGACCCGGTGCCCGCCTCGTGCACGTGCCAGGTCGGCCGCCAGCCGGGCTCGGCGACGCGCTCGGCGGCGGCGACCACCCCAGCCGGGACGTCGTACGCCTCCGGTCCCCGAGTGAGCGGAGAGTAGAAGGCGTGGGGGTCGACGGACTCCGGCACCAGCGGCGCCAGACGGGGCGCGTCCCGGAGGTCGACGGCGGCGCCGGGCGTCGCGGCGTACCAGGAGGCGAGCACGGTGTCGCACACCTCGTGCTGGCCGAGGGAGAGGTGTGGCGCGAGCACCGCGGACGTCGCCAGGCGCACGAGGTCGAGCAGCCAGGAGCCGCGGGCGAGCTCGTCGAGGTCGTTGACGCCCCAACGACGGACCTGGTCCTGGTCTCGCCACGTGCCGTAGTTCTCGACATGGAGGTCGCCGACCAGCGGCACGGCGGCGTGGCCGAACACCTCCGGGACCTCGGCAGCTGCGCGGACCAGCCAGAGGTAGTAGGTGCCGCGGAGGAACCGGTACTCGTCGTGGGCCAGCTCGTCGTGCTTGCGACGGAGCTCGGCGCGGTCGAGGGGAATGTGGCCGCCGAGCCAGTGCTCGTAGTCGGCGGTCAGGCCGCGGACGTCACGCATCCGCCGGCTCCGGGGTTCGCCGGCGAGCCGCGAGGGAGCCGCCGGCAACGGTGACGGCCAGCGCCACCAGGGCACCCAGGACGAGGGCGGCTCCCTCTCCGGGTTCGAGCACGTGGAGCTGCTGGCCCACGGTCGCAGCCGCCACCGGGACGCCGAGCTGGGCGCTGGCGAGCATGGCGTACGGCGTGGGCTGGCGGAGGACGAGGCACGCCAGGTGAGCCACCGCGGCTCCCGCACCCAGGCAGACTCCGAGCACGATCATCGAGGGGTGGTCGACCAGGTTGCGGAGCTGGAGCGACGCCCCGAGCCAGACGAAGAACAGCGGCCCGAAGAACCCCTCGGTCACCGCGAACAGCTGCTTGGCGACGCGTCGCGGCTCACCGACCGCCGCCACGGCGAGCCCGGAGACGAACCCGGCCAGCATCAGGGAGACGTGGACCGCGACGGCGAGCGCGGCCATCGCGAACACCACCGCCAGGCTCACCCTCAGCTCGACCGCGAACTGCCGGTCCTCGGACACGTCGTGGACCCGTTCTCGCCAGCCGCTGTGCTCGACCCAGCGCAGCAGCCCGAGCAGGACCACTCCGGCGACGATCACGGCCACCGCCCCCACCGCCGCGCGGGCCACATGGTCGGGGTCGATCACCAGCGGCAGCAGCACGATGCAGACCGAGTCCGCGATGGCGACCTGGGGCAGGAGGTCGACGAGGTCGGGCCCGGCGAGGCGCAGCGAGTCGACCGTCGGAAGCACGATCGCCGCCGACGACGAGGCCATCAGCACGGCGTAGACGAGCGCATGGGAGGTGCCCACCAGCTCCGCGACGCCGTACCCGAGGCCGACCGCGACCAGGCCCACGAGGGCGGCGCGCGTGGCGCCCGTGCGGAGGGCGGTCCGCAGCCGTGGGTCGCGGACGGGGACATGGGTACCGGCCACGAACATCACCAGGACGAACCCGCAGCTGCCCAGGAAGGCGAACGTCGTGTCGCCGGCGTCGAGCACGCCGAACCCGCTCGCGCCGAGGAGGACGCCGGCCACCAGCTCGCCGAGCACCACCGGCAGGCGCCAGCGCCTCGGTGTGGCGAGGAGCGGCCCGGCCAGCGCGACGGCACAGACCAACGCCAGGTCGGTGAACGACACGACCGGATGCTAGACCCGCCCCGGCCGACCCCGGCGCATCCGGGCCGGACATGGAGAGGCCCCCCACGCACCCAGCAGAGCCCGCCTGCCCTTGCTGCCTTCCGGCCCTGGGGGAGTTCGGTGAGATGCCGCCGCATGGGGGGTTGCGGTCGAGTCTAGGCGAGCCCGGGACGTCGTACGAATCGGCCGTCGAGAGCTCCGTCCGGCCCACGATGCGCCGGTGGTGAAGGATTTCGTGGGCCGGTCGCGGCTTGGGTACCCTCCTCGGCGGAGGATTCGCCTAGTGGCCTATGGCGCTCGCTTGGAAAGCGGGTTGGGTTAACGCCCTCGCGGGTTCGAATCCCGCATCCTCCGCCAGCCGCGGGCGAGGCCGACAGGTACGCACTCACGGCCGCGTGCCCGCGGTGGGTCGGGCGGGCACGCGACCGGCGACCTGGTCGGCGACCCATTCGGCGTCGTCGCCGACGAACCCCAGCAGTGCCGAGCCGCGGGAGTGCTGCCAGGGCAGCCCGATGAACCACAGACCGGGTGCGGCGGTGGCACCGCGGTGGTGGGCGATCCGGTGGCCGTCCCACACGCCGGGTACGTCGAGCCAGGAGTAGTCGGGACGGAAGCCGGTGGCCCACACCACCGCGGACACGTCGTCCAGGTGCGATGCGCGAGCGAATCGGGCGGTGCGCCGATCCGCGGCCGTGAGGCGGGCGTGGACCTGGATGCCGGCGGCGTCGATGTCGTCCCAGGTGGTGCCGATCACCAGATCGGCCCCCCGCTTGCGGAACCAGGCCGCGACCGGTGAGGACGCGGGGCGGGTCACGGCCCCGGTCCTGGTCAGCCACCAGAACAGGTCGCGGCCCAGCGGCCGCTGCGCAACGGTCCTCGGTCGAGTGCCGACCGCGAGGTGGACCTGGTGTGTGCGGGCCGTCTCGAGCGCGATCTGCAGCCCTGAGTTCCCCGCTCCCACGACCAGCACCCTCCCGGCGCTCGCCGGCGGCAGGTCACTCGGGTTCCGGTAGGTCGAGCTGTGGAGCTGGGTCACCGCGGAGGCGAATCCGCTGGCCAGGCTCGGGATTGCCGGCTGCTGAAACGGACCGGTGGCCACGATGACCTGGCGGGCCCACACGGTGCCCTGGCTGGTGGAGACCCGGAACACGCCCAGCTGTTGGTCGACGTGCTGGACACGCGTGTCGGGCATGACGGGAAGGTCGAACCGGGCCGCGTAGGCCTTCAGGTAGTCGGCGACCTGGTCCTTGCCCGGGTAGGTGCCGGGTGCCGCAGGGAACGCCATCCCGGGGAGCGCGGAGTACTCGGCGGGCGTGAACAGCCGCAGGGAGTCCCACCGGCCCGCCCAGCTGTGCCCGATCTCCGGCGCGGCGTCCACGAGCAGGAACCGCACCCCGTGCCTGGCCAGGTGGTAGCCGACCGCCAGGCCCGCCTGGCCGGCGCCGATCACGAGAGCGTCGAGCGGTCTGCGCGGTGGTGTCTCGGGTGGGGGCGGGTGAACGGCGGTGCGTTCGGTGGCGGCGTACATGGGGTTGCTCCTCTGTGGAGGATCGAGGGCTGGGCGATGGCGTCGCCGACGCTACGAACGGCGGCGCCCGGCCCGCGCCGGCGAAATCGCCGGGATGTCACCGGCTCGCCGTCCCCGTGCCGCGGCGTGTGGGTCACCTCGGGCACGGGACTGTCGTGGCCCGCGCGGGCTGGGCGAGGGCGTGAACCCGGTGGTTCACCCGGCGCGACGGTAGCGGTCCAGGCGCGAGTGTCGAGGCACGGGTCGAGCCAAGCCCCGGCCCACTCCAACCGGACTCGAAGGAGCCTCACCATGTCGCACCACACCGCCCCGGCGCCGGTCCCCGACGCCGACCACGGCACCCACCACGGCTACCGTCACCCGGGCCGGCCGGACGCCCACCGGCACGGCGGACACCACGCCGACCACGCGCATCAGGCACACCACGAGGCCGGCCAGGCCGAGGTCCGGCGTCCCTGGACCATCCTCGGCCTGATGCTGATGGCCCAGTTCATGGTCGTCCTCGACGTCTCCGTCGTGAACGTCGCCCTGCCCTCCATCGGCAAGGCCCTGTCGTTCTCCAGCGGCGACTACCAGTGGGTGGTCTCGGCCTATGTCCTGCTCTCCGGCGGACTGCTCCTCTTCGGCGGCCGGCTCTCCGACCTCTTCGACCGCCGCACCATGTTCCTGACCGGCCTGAGCGTGTTCACCACGGCTTCCCTGGTGTCGGCGACCGCATCCTCGGCCGCGACCATGATCATGTCCCGCGCCGCACAGGGCGCCGGCGCCGCCATGCTCACCCCCGCCGCGCTGTCCATCATCGTCACCACCTACTCCGGCAAGCAGCGCTCCACCGCCCTGGCTGTCTGGGGGACGATCGGCAGCATGGGCATCGCCGCGGGCGTGCTCCTCGGCGGCGTGCTCACCACGACCCTGGGCTGGCGCTCGATCTTCTTCGTCAACGTGCCCATCGGCATCGTCGCCGCCGTCCTGACGCTGAGGAGCGTCGCTCGCAGCCGCAACAGGCGCGACCACGGCGTACGTTCTCTCGACGTCCCCGGGGCGGCGACGCTGGTCACCGGCCTGCTCGCCCTGGTCTACGCCATCGAGAACGCCGGCACCCACGGCTGGACGTCGACCCAGACCGTCGTCGGGTCCGCCGTGGCCACGGTGCTGCTGACCGGGTTCTGGCTCATCGAGCGTCACGTCCCCGCGCCGCTCGTGCCCCCGGCCACCTGGAGGATCCGGTCCCTCATGTCGGCCTCGACGGTGATGGCCCTCATCACCGGCGGCATCGTCGGCGCCATCTTCGTCAGCTCCCTGTTCCTCCAGCAGGTCCTCGGCGCCTCGCCGGTCGTCGCCGGACTGGAGTTCCTGCCGCTGGCGGCAGCCATCACCCTCGGTGCTGCGATCGCCTCCCACGTCATCGGGCACGTCGGCCCGAAGCACCTGATGGTCGGCTCCCTCCTGGTCGTCGCCGCGGGCGCCTGGCTCCTGGCCGGCATGGATGCCGACCCGAGCTACCTGACGGACGTGCTGCCCGGATTCATCGTGCTCGGGCTCGGCACCGGCCCCATGTTCGTCGCCATCTCCATCGTCGCCATGAGTGGCATCAGCCACGAGCAGTCCGGCCTCGCCTCCGGCGTGATGATGACCGGACACGAGGTCGGCGCCGCCCTCGGCGTCGCCAGCCTCACCGCGATCGCCGGCGACCTGACCACCCGGACCGGACTCGTCGACGCCTACCCGACGGTCTTCACCGCCATGGCGGTCGCCATGGTCGCCCTGTCCGCGTTCGCCGCCATCGCCGTACCCCGTATCCACGCGACCGCAGGGGCACCCGGCGGCCAGGGGCACGGGCACGGCATGCACTAGCCCGCAGCCGATGGTCCGGGCCGGGAGGGCGACCGCACCCTCCCGGCCCGGTCACGTCTCACCGCACGGTCCAGCGTCGCCGGGCCTGAACCCGGCGATCTCACCGGCGCGACCAGGCGCCCGATGACGCGACCGTGGAACCACCCGAGCCACCCGATCACCGACCACACCAGGCAGGCCCATGATGACCACCACCGCCGTACTCCGAGCCCGCACCAGCACCGCCGCCGCCCCCGAGCAGGGCGCCGCCACCGGGGCGCCCGAGCGTCGCCGCCGGACCGTGGCGTTCGGCCTCCTGGTCTCCGCGCAGCTCGTGGTCATGCTCGACACCTCCATCGTCAACGTCGCCCTCCCGTCCATCCAGGCCGACCTCGGCCTCAGCCCGGCCGCCCTCACCTGGGTGGTCAACGCCTACGTGCTGACGTTCGGAGGGCTGCTCCTGCTGTCCGGCCGGGCAGCCGACCTGTTCGGCCGCCGCCGCATGTTCACCGCCGGGTCGGCCCTGTTCACGCTCGGCACCCTCCTGGCCGCGGCCGCGGCCAACGAGCAGATGCTCGTGGCAGCACGCGTCATCCAAGGTGCCGGGGCCGCGTCGCTGAGCCCCGCAGCCATGTCCCTGCTCCTGCTGACCTTCCCCGGCCCGGGGCGCGCCAAGGCGATGAGCGCCTGGGGCGCCGCCTCCGCGGTCGGCGGAGCGACGGGCGTGTTCCTCGGCGGCATCCTCACCGGCACGTTCGGCTGGTCCGCGGTGTTCCTGGTCACCGTCCCGGTGTCCATCGCCTCCATCGCCCTGGCCCGCCGCGTGCTGGACGAGACCGCCGCCGGCACCCGGCACCGGTTCGACGCCCCCGGCGCCGCTGCCATCACCGGTGCCGTCATCGCCCTCGTCCACGGCGCCCTCGGCGCCGCCGACGGTCAGTGGACCTCGACGCCGGTGCTCGCCAGCTTCGCGGCCTCCGCGGCGCTCACCGCCGCGTTCATCCACATCGAGCGCCGCTCCACAGAGCCCCTGGTGCCGCTGGAGCTGTTCCGGTCCCGCGTCCTCTCCACCGGCGTCGGGCTGGCCGTCCTCGGCGGAGCCGCGCGGGCCTCGTCGTTCGTGCTCGTCGCGCTCTACCTGCAACAGGCCCTGCACCTGGCTCCCCGGCAGGCTGGCCTGTCGATGGTCCCCACCTCGGTGACCGGGTTCGTCGTCTCCCTCGCCCTCCTCCCGCATGTGCTGCGTGCGCTCGGGCCGCGGCGCACCCTCGTCGCGGGTCTCGTCGTCCTCGCCTGCGGGCACCTGTGGCTGGCCTACGGACCCCGCGGAGCCGGCTATCCGGTCGCTGTGCTTCCCGGCCTGCTCCTGGTCGCGGTCGGGGTAGCGCTCAGCTTCACCCCGACCACCATGGTCATCGCCTCCGCTGTCCCCGAGACGCACACGGGGCTGGCGTCCGGGCTCGCCGGGTCGGCCACCCAGGTCGGTGCAGCCCTGGGCACCGCCACCTTCACCGCCATCGGCATCGCGGTCAGCGGGTCGACCAGCGCCGGCGGGACACTCGACTCCGCCGGGTTCACCGCCGCGTTCACCGCAGCAGCCGTGGTCTCCGTGGTGACGGCCGGGGTGGGATGCGCGATCGCCGGGCGGCGCTGCTGACGCCTCGAGCGGGACGAAGAAGACATCGCCCCGGCCGGACACACGCCCGGTCCGGGATGGCCCCTCACGATCAGTCCAGCGGCCGGTCGGTTCGGACCGACGACACGACATCGTTGATGGCCCGGGCGGTCACGGCCGCGTCTGCCTGGTTCAGGATCAGGTCTGCATGCGTCGCGCCGTCGACGACGCGGTGCACGCTGTTGGTCGACAAGATGACCGTCTTGTCCTGCGCCGCCATCCAGCCTTGATCGCTCCCGCTGCCGGCGGTGAGGACGACCAGTGGCCTGTCGCCGAGGTCGGTGAGAGCTGCCGCTTCGTGTTCGGACGCAGTGGCCTGGAGGAACTCGTCGATGGTGCTCCGCAGACTGGCCGAGGTGGCGAGCTTCGCTCCCACCTCGTCCGCGGACTGCTGCGGGAGGCTGCCGTAGCCGAGTCCGAAGAAGCGCCCGATGCCCAGCCTGGCCGAGGTCGAGGCCAGCACGGAGACGCGCGCCAGGATGTCGTCGGGACCCCAGCTCTGGGCAGAGGTCGATGCCGGCAACGCCGATCCGGTCGAGTCGATCAGCACCATCCCGGCGACCTCGTGGGGATAGCGAGCCGCGAAGATGCGGACGTAGAGGCCACCGAAGGAGTGCCCTGCCAACACGTAGGGACCTGGCACGTGTGCGCGATGGAGCAACGTGTGCAGGTCGATCATCATCTGCTCGCCGTCCTGGGTGGTGTCGGAGGCCTCGCTCCACCCGCGACCGGCACTGTCGTAGACACAGACCCGGGTGTGCTCGGCGACCGCCGGCGCTATCCACCCCATCACCGAAGACATGTCGCCGCCGCCTGGTTGCAGCACCACGGTGGGGCTGCCCGAGCCGGTGCAGTGGAGGTGCAGCCTGTGTCCGCCGACGTCGACCAACCGGCCCGGCATCGGGTACGCGCTGGCATCCAGGTGCTCGCGCACGGTCTCGTAGCCCCCGCCCACCGAGGCGAGAGCCATCACCGCGATCACCGGGTAGAGCAGCCACCGACGGGAGCGGCCGGGCAGGTGCCGGTGGGCCTGCACGGCCATCCAGACGGCCAGCACCAGCACCGCGGGAGGCCACATCCAGTGCAGGGCGTCGGCCACGCCGGAGCCGA
>Ga0070684_100000263_pt1 | contig 36349 bp, 28 predicted proteins | sample KBSC723LmetaG_FD_65653 | JGI IMG/M metagenome (GOLD analysis project Ga0070684, IMG submission 65653) | Corn rhizosphere microbial communities from Kellogg Biological Station, Michigan, USA - KBS C7.2-3L metaG | ecosystem: Host-associated > Plants > Roots > Rhizosphere ...
GGTCGCGCTAGCTGTCATTTTACTTTCCTGCAGTACGACTAGTCGAACAATTCTTGCGCCACCCAGTATTCCTGGTGCGGAGTTCGTCGGCTCGGAGGAATGCGCAACCTGCCACGAACAAATCGTGCGTGATTTCCGTACAGCGACCCACGCCCGGCTGCAGGCAAAAGGAGAAAACGCAAAGAATATGGGCTGCGAATCGTGTCACGGTCCTGGGAGTTTACACGTTCAAGCCGGCGGGGGTGCCGGTACCATCATCAATCCGCGAAAGTCGCCGGACACCTGTTTCCAGTGTCACCTGGACGTTCGCGCATCGTTTCAATTGCCGCATCATCACCCGGTGCTGGAAGGCAAGATGAGCTGCAGCGATTGCCATGAGCCGCACAAAGGGATCGCGACCAAGGGCGCGCCGACAAATATTCAACAGAAGCTCAGAACCGGCGGCCTTGCTTTTATGACCCGAAACGAAACCTGCTTTGAATGTCACACGCAGCAACGCGGCCCATTTGTGTATGAGCACGAGGCGGTCCGTCAGGGATGCATGGTCTGCCATTCACCGCACGGGTCGGTCAACCAGCGGCTGCTGAACGAACGTAACGCGACGCTGTGCATAAAGTGCCATTTCCAGGAGCAAAAAATACCCGGGCACATTTTCATCGGGGACGTCGACCACTCGAATTTCTTGCAGCAGGGCACGTGTTGGTCCGCTGGCTGCCATGAAGAACCACATGGGTCCAATGTGACGCCGCTGCTTAGATATTAATCCTGATGTTATGAAAATCGCATCTCGCAGATTCCTGGTGCTGGTTTTTGCGGGAACTTTTGCCGCCGCTGGAGTTCGCGGTGGCACGAGCGATCAGAAGACCGTCGCCACGGCCACGGAAGAACAACCTGAAGAATACAAAAATTGGATTGAGCTCGCTATCGGCGGAGTCATCACGAGCGGCGATCGCGCGCAGTTCGAACAGGAACACCGGCTACCGGGCGATCAGGTTTACGGCGGTATCCAGGATCTGCACTTCGAGGGTACCGTGGGCAAAGACGTGCTCTTTTCGCTCGATGGTCACGCGCTCTGGGATTTCAATGACTACGACGTCACCGTGCAATTGGCGAAGCCGAACCTCGGCTACATCAAGGCTGGCTACACGGAGTTTCGCAGCTGGTACGATGGCAACGCCGGATTTTTCCCGCACAACGATATCTTCTTCGAGCCGCCTTATCCCGAGATGCACGTCGACCGGGGGGACGCCTGGATTGAACTGGGCTTGCGCGCACCAAACTGGCCGGAGGTCACGATTCGTTACGACCATGAATTTCGCTTTGGCCAGAAAGATTCAACTGTGTGGGGCGACACAAGTTTGACAGGACTCGCAATCCAATCCACTCGCAAGATTGTTCCTTCCTTCCGTAATCTCGACGAGAAGCGCGACATATTTTCGTTCGAGGCATCGAAAACTATCGGTAACACCGACGTTTTGCTCGGGATGCGTTATGAGCACAACACGAATGATTACTCGCTAAACATGGAGCGAGGCGCCGGGCAGTTGCCACCGGTGGTTTCGCCTCCGGGCCAGCAGCGTAAGGTCACTCAAAAACAGAATGATGACGTAGACCTGTTCAGCGGACATGGGATTACCGAAACGCGAATTACCGACAACCTCTGGTTCACATCCGGATATTCGTATACGACGATAACAAACGATCTCTCGGGTTCCCGCATCTTCGGGACACATTGGGACGCGGCATTCGGGGAACCCGTGCCCACGCTCGGGCAACGCGACCATTCTTTCATTGATTTAGCCGGAACTGCGCAGATCAAGGAGCATCTCTTCAACACCAACCTGTTTTGGATGCCGTGTGAGAACTTCGCGATCTTGTTAGGATTCCGATACACGCACGAGAATAACGACAGCGATTCGACCTTTCTTGCGGAAGAACCTGTCCCGAACACACCGCCATTTACTCCACTCAATCCGCAAAGCGGGTTCCACTTCGGACCGCCAATACCGGTCGAGGGCGCCCGCAACTCAGATTACAACCGTTTCGCCGAGAGGCTGGAGATGCGTTACACGGGTGTGAAGGATTGGCTCTTCTATTTCGAAGGGGAATGGGAAGAGGAAGACGGCAGCGTCGACGAGTTTCAAAGCCTCGACGAAGAAATACCTCTGGATAAGAACACCAACGCACTGGGCCAAAAATATACCGTTGGCGCGACATGGTATCCTACGATGCGATTGAATTTCGCAGGGCAGTACTTTCACAGAATAGCTTCCTATGACGAAGATGTCTTCACCGCACAGTTCCCACGGCTGATTCATCAGGACTGGGACGTCGATGACTTCAACATTCGAATGACGTTCCGGCCGAAGGTTCCGGCGTGCATGGGCTCGCTGGCTCTGGTCACGCGCTACGATTTTGTGCATACGTCGATCGACAGTCAGTGGGGGATATTTCCGCAGGACGATGTATTGGCCGAATTACAAAGTGGCGAAATTAAAAAGCACGTGATCAGCGAAGCGCTGAATTGGAATCCGCTGCCGCGCTTTTTCCTGCAGGCGAATTTCTCCTACGTGCTCAATCAAACGGATACGCCGGCCAATAATATCAATTTAGACCCACAGACGAGTCCGACAGTCGTGAACTTTAGGAACGATTATTGGACAGTAACGAGCGGCATTGGCTACATCATCGATGATAAAACGGATTTCTTCGCCGATTACTATTTCTACTGCGCTAATGATTATTTTAAGAACCCGGTCGTCGCCATGCCATACGGAATGGGTGCGACAGAGCACGCGGTCTCAGCAACTGTGACGCGCAAATTAAGCAAGAACATGCGTCTGCTCCTGAAGTACGGTTATTTCAATTACAGGGACGTCACGTCCGGCGGTCATAATAATTACCAGGCGCACTCACTCTTCTCGAGTCTGCAAATCAGATTCTAAGTACGTGTGCACCGCGCACCGCCATAAGTCTGTGCTGTCGATTCCAGGTCGATTTTTATTTCGAATCGACAATCACTCGATTTTTTTAGGGACCGTTAAATAATTGCGGCGATGCCCGAGGCTACAAGTCCAACGCAGTCCCGATCGTTCAGGCGTCATTTCCAGAACTGGCTCAGTTGGGCTGGCATGGTGCTGGCCGCCGCGGCGCTGTTCGCGTTTGTTTTTCTCTTTGCGATCGATCTCTTCGCTCCCGTAAAGAATCCATATGTTGGTATCCTTGCGTATGTCATCGCACCGTTTTTCTTCCTTCTCGGTCTCGTACTCACACTTTTGGGAGCGATCTTGCACAAACGCGAGGAGCGTCATGCAGCGAAAGTTGAAAAGAAACATCGCATTCTTCAGATCGACTTGTCGCGCAAACGCGACCGGAGAATTCTGGCGTTGTTCGTGGCTGGCGCTGTTGGATTTCTTTTTCTGACTGCCCTCGGGAGTTACGAAACCTATCAATACACCGAATCGGTGGATTTTTGTGGTAAGCGTTGTCATGTGCCAATGGAACCGCAGTTTGTCGCGGCCCAGCACACCGCGCACGCGCAGGTGGCGTGTGTCGAATGCCATGTTGGTCCCGGCGCGGCTGCTTACTTCAAGACTAAGCTCAACGGTGTAAAGCAGCTGTATCACACCGTGCTCGGCGACTTCGATCGTCCCATATACATTACAGGTGAAACCCGGCCAGAGCAGGAGATCTGCCTGGAATGCCATTGGCCGAACCGTTACGTCGGCACTGTCGATCGCACGTATCAACATTACCTTCCAGATGAAGCGAACACACCATTTGCGGTGCGATTGTTATTGAACGTCGGGGGTGCTGAGCCATCACGCGGACCGGTGGGCGGTATTCATTGGCATATGAATATCGCTAATAAGGTTGAATATGTCGCGACCGGTAAGGATGCCGAAACAATCCCCTGGGTGCGCGTAACCAACGCGCAAGGTCAGATGACTGAGTACCGCACGGATGATTTCCAAGGCAACCCGTCGCAACATGACGTTCGCCGCATGGATTGCCTGGATTGCCACAGCCGGCCGGCCCACAATGTGATGCCACCGAACGACGCCGTAGACGTTGCAATCGCCGCCGGCCGAATCGACTCGAAGATTCCTTTCGCAAAGGCGAAAGTCGTCGCCGCATTGACGCAGTCTTATACATCCGAACCGGAAGCGTTACAGGCGATCGCCACTGCGCTGCGCTCGGCATATCCGGATCCCGCGCAAGCCGGTCCACTCATTGCGGAAGCGCAAGCTATCTATCGCAAGAATTTCTTTCCCGAGATGAAGACCAACTGGCGCACGCATCCCAACAACATTGGCCACAAAGACTGGAATGGCTGTTTCCGTTGTCATGATGGCAATCACAAAACGGCCGATGGCAACAAGACGATCTCAGCGAGTGATTGCAACTCGTGCCACCTCATTCTCGCGCAGGGCAGCGGCGAACAGCTCAAGAAACTAAACGCCGACGGCTACACGTTTTTTCACATCGATTCAGAGTTCTCCGAATTTTCCTGCACGACGTGCCATACCGGTGGGCCGCAACTTCCTTGAAGCCATAGGCACGAAACGGCGGTAGCGAGCCCCACTGCTCGAGTGAAATCCCATTTCCTACGACGGTTATTCGGTTATTTTTCCCGTCTCATCGGAACTGAATTAAACGAAATAAGTTAAGGTGATGCGCATCGGGTGCGCTGGTTGGGTTATGCGAATTAGCAAGTATTTCATTCTGGTTTTGTCTGCGGCGTTGCTCGTTAGCTGCGAGAAGAACTCCGAGATCAAGGTTTACCGCGTTTCCAAGGCGCCCCTCGAACAATCGGCACCTCAGCAGCAAGACGCGATGCCGACCAACACGTCCGCGCCTCGGATGCCAGCCGGTCTTCCGCCGGCGGCGGAAACTGCGGTGACGACACCGGCGAATTGGGAAGCGCAGCCGCTCTCGCAAATGCGCCAGGCAAGTTTTCTCGTCAAAGGGGATAACGGCGCAGTCGCAGACGTTTCGTTTGTGAGTCTGGGCTCCGCTGCGGGGAATGTCCTCGAGAATGTAAACCGTTGGCTGGGCCAACTCGGCCAACCGCCAATCACGGAACAGAAACTCGGCGAGATGGCGCAGCGACTGCAGACTTCGTTAGGCGAGGTGACCATTGTCGACCTCGCAGGACTTCCGGACAACGCCGACCCGGCTAGAGACGGCAGGATCATTGCCGCCATGATGACCACTTCAAATGCGACGCTCTTTTTCAAAATGCGAGGCAACGCCGACTTGGCTGAGACGCAAAAAGGCGACTTCATCAGATGGGTCGCGGCAGTTTGCGATGCACAGACTCAAGCCGGACCGGCGCAAATCGCAGAGGCGCCGCCCCAAACGGCGAGTGCGCCCACGATTAAATGGACAGCGCCCGAAGGTTGGACTGAAGTTCCGCCCTCTTCGATGCGCTACGCCAGCTTCAGCGCGCCCGCACAAGATGGCGGTAAGATCGACATTTCCATTGTGACCTTTCCCGGCGATGGAGGAAGCGACGCCGACAACATCAACCGATGGCGTGGACAAATGGGTCTCGCGCCCGTGGATGCAAACGCCGTGACCTCGCAAGTCGCTCCTCTCAAAACCGGAGATACGATGTTCTCCACCACCGACATTGCTGGCAACAAGACTCGCACCATTGCGGCCTGGACGCGACGCGACGGACGCGTCTGGTTTTTCAAAGCAACCGGCCCAAATGCGGCAATTGAAAAAGAGAAATCGAATTTCGTGAAATTCATCGAATCCGTTCGATTTTAGAAAACATGCTGCACAAGTTCGTCGACATCATTACATCATTAAAGCTAACCATCGTGTGTCTCGCGGCCGGCATGGCGCTGATCTTTGCCGGGACGCTGGCGCAGGTCCATCTCGGGATCCACGAGGCGCAGCAGCGTTATTTCCAAAGTATGTTCGTGTGGTGGCCGCCGGAAGGACGAGGATTTAGGATCCCTATTTTCCCTGGCGGCCATCTCATCGGGGCTGTGTTGCTGATCAACTTAATCGCCGCTCACCTGAAACGTTTCCGCTGGAGCTGGCGGAAACTGGGGATTCATCTCACGCACGCCGGGTTAATCATTATGCTGGCTGGCGGTCTGTTCACCGATCTATTCGCGGTGGAGAGTCATATGCAGCTGGCAAATGGCGACGCGAAGAATTATTCCGAGGACATGCGCCAGACGGAGCTGGCCGTGATCGACACGAGCGGGGATGACCTCGATCAGGTGACAGCCATTCCCGACACCGTGTTGCGCCCTAACCGGGTGATTGATCACTGGAGTTTGCCGTTCCGAATTGCAGTCAGAAACTTTTACCAAAATTCGCGTTTGAGGATGTTGAGCCAGGCAGGAGAAGGCGCGCGACCGATCGCGAATCAAGGATCCGGTGCAATGATTGCAGTCGAGCCTGTCACGCGCGCAACCGCTTCCGATGAACGTGATGTTCCGAGCGCAGCAATCGAGATTCTGCCGAAGGACGGCGGTTCGTTAGGCACGTGGCTGGTTTCGGATTCGCTCGGCGCGCCGCAGACGTTTGCGTGTGGCGGCCGTACCTGGATGATCGCGCTGCGTCCGGCGCGCTACTACAAGCCTTACAGCGTGACGCTGCAAAAGTTCACGCACGAAAAGTATGCCGGCACCGAAATCCCGAAGGATTTTTCAAGCAAAGTCACTTTGATCGATCCCGAGCGTTCCGTGAACCGCGACGTCTTGATTTACATGAATCATCCGCTGCGCTATCGGGGCGAAACGTTTTATCAGGCCGGATTTCAGAAAGACGATTCGGCAACGATCTTGCAGGTGGTGCACAACCCAAGCTTCATTGCGCCTTACGTGGCATGTGTAATTGTCGCTGCCGGTCTGCTTGTGCAATTTGGTTTTCATCTCGTAGGATTTTCACGTCAACGACGGAGAGCGATCGCATGAAACGTCTTCTACCATGGATCATTTTGGGTGTTGCTGCCGCCTGCATCGCGACCAGTTGGTTGCCGTCAAAGGTGGCGAAGGAGGATTTCGATTTCAGCAAAGTCGGTGAAATCCCGGTGCTCGTCGGGGGCCGAATGAAGCCACTCGACACAGTCGCGCGCAATTCGCTCCTGATCATTCATGGCAAACAAGAACTGCGTCTCGAAGACAGCAGGCGCCTCAGCGCGATGCAATGGCTGGCTGACGCGCTCTTCAATGCTTCCGTTGCCGATCAATATCCGGTGTTCGTCGTGCAAAACGCTGACGTCCTCGGCTTGTTCGGCTGGCAACAAAGCGACCGGAAATACTTTAGTTTCGCCGAATTTACGCCTTTCCTGAAGCAGATCGATGAACAAGCCGCGCAATCGGACAAGCTCGAAGCAGTCCAACGCTCCGCTTACCAGAGTGCGATCTTGAATCTGCGAAACGGACTCTCCCTTTATCAGCGGTTGAAAAACAGCATTCAACCCGAAGGCGCAGAGAATTTCACTGCGGAACTTCAGGGTTTCGCTAGCAGTGTCCCAGGTGCAGCAAAGGCAGCCCGCCAACGGGCGATGGGCGAAAATTTCGACAAAGTAAAACTCGATGACATCGCTCAAATGATTAAGCGCTACGAACGACTGTCGGACATGGCGTACGTCCTGGCTGTTCCACCAATCGAGCCAAATGGTGAATGGCATTCGGTTGGTAACAGTTTGCTTCGCTCAGTGGCGATCGGCGAGATTGATCCAGCCGTTATTGAATATGCAATCGTCGGTGACGCCTATCGCGCAAACGATCGTCCGCTTTTCAACCAGAATGTGGAGGTCATGACCGATTGGTTTTCCAAAGAACAGCCGAACACGATGAAGCGGGCGTCGTTCGAGTTCCTGTTCAATCGGGTTCAGCCCTTCAGTCAAAGCATGGCGCTTTATGTGCTCGCTTTCCTGCTGGCGTGCGCGTCGTGGCTCGGATCGAGCAGTATTCTCAGGCGCTCGGCCTTCTACGTTTTACTGCTTGCGCTCGCTATTCACACGTTCGGTCTGGTTTCGCGGATGTATTTGCAGGAGCGTCCGCCCGTCACCAATTTGTATTCATCGGCAATCTTCATCGGCTGGGGCGCGGTCATTGTCGCGCTGATACTTGAACGCATTTTCCGGGACGGCATTGGCGCGGCATGCGCGGGCGCAATTGGTTTTGTGACCTTGATCATCGCGCATCATCTCGCGGGTAGCGGCGATACGCTCGAAATGTTACAGGCGGTGCTTGATACCAACATCTGGCTGGCGACTCACGTCGTCGCGATTACAACTGGTTATTCCGCGATGTTTCTCGCCGGTATGCTGGCTATCATCTACATCGTGCGTGGCGTGTTCACGACGTCGCTAAAAAAGCAGACTGCCGATTCACTCGCTCGCATGACATACGGCGTCGTTTGTTTCGCGACCCTGTTCAGTTTCGTCGGCACAGTGCTCGGCGGAATCTGGGCCGATCAATCGTGGGGCCGTTTCTGGGGCTGGGATCCGAAAGAAAATGGCGCGGTGCTGATCGTCCTTTGGTGCGCAATCATTTTGCACGCGCGCTGGGGCGGATTCATCCGGCAACGCGGCCTGATGGTCATGGCGCTCTTCGGCAATATCGTCACCAGTTTCTCGTGGTTCGGCGTGAACATGCTCGGCGTCGGCCTGCATTCCTACGGCTTCATGCAAAAAGCGTTTCCGTGGCTGGTCGGATTCATGTTGAGTCAACTTGCCCTGATGTGCGTGGCGGCAATGCCGCTCGAGCGTTGGCGAAGCTTTCGTACAGTGAATGCGCCCGCTCGTGGCCAGACCCCGCAAGTCTCACCCGCTCCTTCCCCTGGTTAATTCGGGCGTACCAGATCTTGGCCCCAACACTCCAGCACTCCGATACTTCATTCGTCCCCATGAACGCTTCCCTTCGCGCCGCGGTCATTGCTGAATGGCGAGGCCTGCCTCAGCGAAAACTGCAGCCCGACCGCTGGCAATCCCCGGCCGAGCTGATGCCGAGACTGATGCAACGCCTCGGCTTACGCGAGCGCCTGCGCGAAACAGAAGTAATCGACGCCTGGTCAAAAATCGTCGGCGACTTCATCGCAGCGCACTCCACGCCGGTCGCTTTGCGCGAAGGCGTGCTCTATGTCCGCGTGCTTCAGCCAGCATTGCACTACGAACTCGAACAAATCTCCAAGTCCGAAATCCTCCGCAAACTAAAACAACGCTTCGGCAGCAAAACCATCCGCGACGTGCGCTTTCGCGTGGGCTAAGTGGGGCCGCAGCCTCAACAAAATAGAACTGCTCTCCTGAGAGGGCCAACATCTATCGCCCCCGCTCAATGCTATCTTGAGACTGGGAGCGTTAACACCGGGGCGGTTGGCCTGGCTCCCGTATCGGCCAACGCCAACATAGTTCTGAGGTAAATCAGCGCCTGGTTAGAGCGATAATCATCTCCACTGATATAAAACCAATTGTCCTGGTACTTAATCACGGCGTACTTGTCCTTCTCAGCGGGCTTAGTAGAGCAAGTATAAACTGTGAGTGGTGGATCGCCTTCGGGATCCTCGGGGACCCTCATTTTGCGAAACTTGTTAGGGTACTTTGCGATGGAGCTCTCCGGCACTTGTACATATTGAGAAAGCCAGATCATCGCGGCAATCACGGAACGAGTTCGGACGGCGATTTCGGTGTCCTTCCCCTTCGTGCGCCGCGCTCCGACTATGATCTCAAATTTGGTCGCTCCGGATTTGAGCCCAAGCGCTTTTCGAATGAAGGCAACTGGATAGTAAGGTGGGGGAGAGCGCGGGGGATAACGTGGGTCTCCTGGGCAAGGAGGGTTGGAGATCGTAGAGTCCGTCTCCTCGATGACCATGAAGACTTTCTTGTCCTTGCTGTCAGGGTCGATCTCGGTGGGAAAACGAATGTCGCCCTTACAATAGGCTTCTTTAATGGCTCTGGCGAGCGTTCTAAACTTAATGTTTGCCGGCTCGTTCCGGACACCATTGATAGATATAACAGCCAATCTCATCACGTCATGATAGCCCTCCTCGAATAGATTAAAGAGCTCAGTTGGCTTAATGGGCGCAATCAGATTCTTTGTGAAGTCCGAACCGGACTGCGGCGTGTAGGTGACAGTGGGGTTATCACTTTTTGTTCGGGTTCCCATCAAGCTGGGCGCCAGCGTGTTCATTACCTTGTCCCAAGGGAGAATGGAGGCACCGACACTCGCCTGGGTGGTTCCCGTCAGCGTATAGTTTTGTGAAGCGGTGGCGACATCTACGAAATCAGCCATATCACTGTACCGAAGGCGCACGATGTTGAGGAGGATTTGCTCTTTCCACGAAGATGCGATGGCTTCGTTGTAGGCAATGCGATCCTCCGCGATCGTGCGCGGGCCGATATGCTGACAGCCGATATCCGTAAGAACGAGCGACAAGACGAAGCTGATGAGCACGGCTTGCCTTACGGGTTTGTTGAAGACCGGGGTCAACCTTTGGATCCGTGAGGGTTTCATGGGTTTGGTGCTGTTGTTAGTCAATTCTTTGATTTCTCCTCCTTACCTGCGTTCTTCTTGGTGCAGTCTTTCGTCTCTGCATCCTTATTGTCGGCCTCCTCCGCTACGCCTTTCTTGAGTTCGAAAGTCATGGCAAAAGTCTTGGTTGCCCCTTGGTTCTCCGGCAGTTTGGAGAAAATTGCATTCAACGTGTTCGCGGTCGCCGCCTTGATTAGGTCAGATTTCGAGATGGCTGAAATTCCCGCTAACCGCGCGACGAGTGCTGCGAGGTTGTCTTGGTCCTTCTTGAAAGTGCCGATCGCCTTGTGAAGCTGGTCTCTTAACTCTCGTGTCTCAGTCAGCAGGTCGTAAGCCGCTTCAACTTTAAGCTGCCAACGCGATTTATCGTCGGACTGGTCGGCTGGCTTGGCAGAAAAAATTGTTTTCGTCGCGTCCAAGTAGCCGACCACAATTCTTCTTAACGAACAGGCAAGCTCTTTTTTGTCAGTAAGTTTTGAGAACGTGAACTCTTTCGGCTTCGAGCGAGAGCCAACGGCGCTCACCTGCACCGCAGCCTTGACGAGCTTTGCTTGTGACTTGCGTAGGATCTTGAGGTGGCAATAGAACGCATTATCCCAGGGTGGCGTTGGTGTGGGAGGACCTCCAACCCTTGATTTCTCGAACACGTCCTCAGCAATCCGCGCCAAGTTGTCGGACGCGCATATCGCTGCGTCGGGACCAAATGTGTCCGGCACATTATCATCCTTAACTCCGTTGTTTTTCTCGCAGTCGCAATCTACAAACGCAACCTCGATACTAAGGACACCACCTCTATATTTGTTGATCTCCTTTAACGCATCGATCGCGGCGAGTTGAAGCTCCGGCGGACTGGTTTTTTCTTCCAGCGCCGCCGCGGAAAGAAGGGCTTCCCTTACCTCATTGTCGTCAGCAATATCGTTTCCGATTTTCCCCAAAACTGTGATTGCCTTGATAGCTCCGCCGTTGTGCTCCGAGAGGTTGCTGCGGATGTACGTCACGAGGGCCTTCGCCGCTGTCTTGCCCATGGATTGGAGGGCTGTTGCCGCGCTCTCCCGCACCTCAACTTTGTCAGCGCTCAACTGCGAAACCAGGACGTCCGAAGCCTCGCTGACGCGCGGATTCTGACCGGGCTGCGCGTCACAGGTTGAGCAGCACCAATATCTGCAAACCAAAACGCAGCCCAAAACCAACGCAAAGGGGGGGATTTTCAAGTCGCTGCGATTAGATGCGCTCGAACAAAGAATTTCAATCCTTTTTTACGGAATTTCTTTATAGCCGCCTCATACAGAGTCCTAGGAGAGCGGGAGCCGGTTTAAAGTTTTTGCTCGCGAGTTGCACAGACCTGCCTTTCGACATCGGTTGTGAACTTCGGTGAAGTGCGATTGGCAACGGAAAGTTGATACAGCCTTACAATGTTGAATCGTAGAATGAATAAATGAGAGTTAAATGGCGAGGCTATCGAGCCGCGTCCATCCGCGCCATGCGAAATCTTGAACAGCGAAATGTTTTCAAAGCCTCACTATGCCGAAAAGGCGCGTTGCTTGCCATTTTGATGGGCCTCACGCTGGCCTTTTCAGCGATAGCGGTCTTGCGACATTTTTTGAATAGAACTTACTCAGAAGCGGTTAGGATCGTGATCGCTGGGGATGGACGCGCGGACTATCCGTGGAATCCGCCACGCATTGAAGACGCCGAAGGCATCAACAAGGTAATTACCGGCGAAATCGCTGGGGCAGTATTGAAAGAACACGCTCAATTACTGCTTTGGACAGGCGACTTTGCAAACGTACCGGATAATAATCCGGATACGTTCAGGAAGCAGCTTCGCGCGTGGCATCAGATCATACAGCCACTGTACGATCACAAAGTCGCTGTTTTACCAGTGCGCGGTAATCACGAGGTATACCGCTATGAGCAAGGATCCTATGATCCTATTCCCATCCTCGATGCAAAAAACATTTGGAATGAAGTATTTTCCGGACAATACGCGTTGCCAAGCAACGGGCCTGAGAGTGAAAAGAATCTCTCATTTTACTACGTGCGTGATAACGTGTTGTGCATCGGGCTTGATCAGTATGAAAAGTCTTCAGCCCACTTAATTAACCAAATATGGTTGGATGACGTTTTCAAAAACCACAAGCAGCCGTTCGTGTTTGTTTACGGTCATGAACCGGCTTTCATTTCAGGTAGTCATGGGGTAGATGACACGTTAGGTGCCAATCCGCTGGCACGAAATGCGCTGTGGGAAAGCCTCATGCAAGCAGGAGCCCTGACTTACTTTTGTGGCCACGACCATTTGTATGATCACATAATGATCGTGCGTTCAAACTCGGCAGCTGGACCTGCTATACATCAGTTTACTGCCGGTACAGCGGGAGGCCCGTTTTATCACGGCCGCAATCACAACCCAAATGACTCAGAGTGGAAAATTGAGCGCGTCAAACACATTGAAGATACTTATGGCTATATTTTGGTCACGATTACGAAGAATAAAGCCGTTATCACTTTCAAAGGACGAACCGCGCCGGGTCATTACGAGCCAATGGATGCCTGGAGGTACTCTGTTCCGACGCGGTAGTTGTGACTAACGCGTGCGAGCTGCCACGTACGCTGCTGGTGGACTGTCTCGAAACGGATTTCTTTGAGCTGGGCGCGCAGCTTGTTTAGACGAGACCGTGGCAACGATTGCCCGACCTTTCGCTCAATCTTTGGTTGAGCCTCGGGGGACATGTGGAGCTAGATGCCGTCAGCTTCTTTCATGAACCCGCGGACAGGCCATGTCGAGAATATAGCTGGCAACCGCGAGAGTTTTAAGGGTAAATGAAATGACCCTTGCCCGGAAGATTACTTCCCCTCCGCGGTTCCTTTTGATAGTGCTTCGGCATGCGTGTGCCTCCAGAAGAAGATGCGTGGCTGGAATCAGCCGATGGCAAACGTCATCCGATCAAAGGAAGTTGTTCGTTAGGCCGATCTGGTGCTAACACAATCGTGCTGAGGTCGCCGAACGTGTCGCGCCGGCACGCACTCATCCATCTACAAAATATCGGCGAACTTTGGCTGATCGACTTTGGTAGTAGCAACGGCACTTTTCTGAACAAGCGGCGAATTCATCATCCGATTCGGCTCAGTGACGGCGACCAAATTACGATCGGGGATGAGGTTCTAAAGGTTCGGCAGCCAATCGCGATTTCAGAAGAATACAAGACGAACTTCATGCAACAGACTGCGCCGGAGATCGAAAATGTCCTCTGCTGGCTCCTCGTCGCGGACCTTCGCGGTTTTACCCCGCTCAGCCGCGAAATGCCGAGCGCGGACTTGGACCTTCTTCTGGGCGCATGGATATTTCGTTGCAAGGAGATAATCGAGAATCGGCACGGGATAATTAACAAATATCTCGGCGATGGTTTTCTTGCCTATTGGCCCGAAGCCGCCACAAGCCCGGAGGAGATGGTGGCGATTATCTCCGTAATCAAAGAATTTCAACGACAAGAGGCCCCCAAGTTTCGATTCGTTGTTCACTTCGGATCGGTTGCGATTGGAGGGGTCGCATCGATGGGGGAAGAAAGTTTGATTGGAGGCGAGGTAAATCTGATTTTTCGTCTGGAAAAGCTGGCCGGTTCGTTAGGCGAGCGTTGCTGTGTGAGTGAAAGCGCGAACGTGAAGCTAAGTACACTGGTGGAAACACGTCCCCTTGGCGAATTCGAGTTGAAAGGATTTGAGGGGAAGTGCGCGTTCTTTGCCGTCTAGGTCAGATTTGGACCTGAGCCAGGAAGTCACGCGCGATTGCCGGAATATTTATGGCGGCCTTTGAATGTGAGCTCGGCGATACCGGACTTGTCGAGCTCGCCGAGGCCTTCGGCGATCATGCGATCGTACTGTTCTTTTGTAGCATGCGCCAGCGGCAAATCGAGTTTGTTTTTACGCGCAAGCGCGAGCGCGATCCCACTGTCTTTGGCTGCGTGCGCGGCGGAGAAAAAGCAGCTGTGCTCGCGGTTCTGCATGTCTTCACCGTCGGTTTCGAGCACGCGCGAGTTCGCGCCGGTCTGCGAGAAAACTTCGCGTAGCATCGTTAGATCGAGGCCGAGTGCTGCGCCGAGGGCGAGTCCTTCGGCCAGGCCGGCGGTGTTGATGTTCATCACCATGTTCACCAGCGCTTTCACCTTGGCGGCTTCGCCAGACTTGCCGATAAAGCGCACGACTGAGCCGAGCTCCTTCAAAATCGGTTCGGCTCTGCGGAATGTCTTTTCATCTCCGCCGCACATCAGATAGAGCTTACCGTCGCGTGCCTGGGTAATGCTGGAGGCCATGCATGCTTCGAGACTTTCCGCGCCGGCTTGATGCGCCAGCTTTTCGACATCGATCTCCACCCCCGGCGAGATTGTCTCGCAGTTGATGAATAATTTGCCTTTTGCATTTACGAGCAAGTTGTCACCAGATCCGGTAAAGATCTGGTGCACCGCCTTGTCATCAGTCACTACTGTGAAGATCACGTCGGACGCTGCCGTGACTTCTGACAAATCCTGGCTCGCCGCGCAACCAATCTCGGCAGCAACAGATGTAGCCCTCGCGCGGTTTATGTCGTAAATCGCCGTAATCGGGAACTGCCGATCCTTTAAATGGCGCGCCATGTTCGAGCCCATTCGACCAACTCCAACAAATCCAATGTTCATGTTCTTGAATGACGAATGACCAATGACGAATGACGAAGGAATGACGAAATCCGAATGACAGAAGCAAGGTTTTGGGTTCGCAGGTTTTTCATTTAAGCATTCGAGTTCGTTTCGTCATTCGTCATTTGTGCTTCGACATTTCATCCCGAACTTCCTTCTCATCAAACTTTACCGACGAAGAACGGGTTGTGCTGTTTCTCCTCGCCAACTGTGGTCATCGGGCCATGTCCGGGGCAGATGATGGTTTCGTCCGGCAAGGTCAGAATTTTTCGGATGTTGTTTTCCAAGGCATCGCGATACGACACATTGCCGCCGCCCATCGAGCCGGCAAAAAGCGAATCGCCCACAATTGCTATTGGCCGCGCGAGCCCGGTCACAACGTACGTCATACCGCCGGGGGAATGCCCCCACGTCAGGCGCGTATCGATTTGCGAATTTCCCAGCCGAAACTTTTTCCCCTCGTCGATCGGCTCCGCGCCAGGCACTGGTTCGCGCGCAGGAGTAAAAACGTCTGCGGCGGTTTCTTCGCGGAGACCCGGCAGATCCGCGACGTGATCGGGGTGCGCGTGCGTCAGCAGAATCAGTTGCACGTCCAGCTTATGGTGCTTCGCAAAGCGCACCATCTCTTTGGAATCAGCGCCGGTATCGAAGGCTGCCGCGATGCGCTTCGCTGAATCCCACACAAGATACGCGTTAACGGCCATGCCGTTGTAATCGGTGGTGAATTGCGCCAACCCGTCCAACGATTCGATTTTCTTTGGGTGCCAGTCGCCTTGCGCAATTTCACCAAGGGCGCGCCCGTCCAGGCCAAGAACCGGCGCGATGCTTAGCAGCGCCGATTCGTCGAAATCGCCCTCACGCAGTTTCCGAATTGTCTGCGCACTTACCCCCGCCTTTTCGGCCAGTTCAGAATCGGAAATGCGGAGGCCGCGCTGCGCTTTTCCGATGATGTCGGCGGCGTTGTCTTCGAGTGGAATCATGGCTTCGCCAGGTGGAATCGTTGAATTGTTGAAGCGTTAAAGGGTTAAAGAGCAAATCCAATACAACGATGTAACGAATCACGCCAGCTGTTTGCGCGCCGCTAGTTTCTGAACAGCTCGTGCGGCTGCCAACGGAGCTCGTTCTCTTGAACCAGGCGGGCTATAAATATGGCGCGCCTACGGCGCTCAACGTTACATCGATCCGTAAATCTGAAATTCTTTGGCGCGCCAGCGTCTCAATTGTTCGCGCAACCTCGGCAACAGTGAACGATTTGTTCGTTTCTTTTTCCATCGATGTGATTGCGACGTCTTTGATTCCGCATGGAACAATATGATCAAAAGGCGAGAGATCGCCGCACACGTTCAACGCGAATCCATGCATGGTGATCCAATGGCGAACACCGACACCGATCGAAGCGATCTTGCGATTTTCGGCCCAAACCCCGGTAAGTGATTCGCGTCGCTGCCCGGCAATATCGAAGTCGGCGAGAAGATCGATGAGTAGTTGTTCGAGCCAACGCAGGTATTTATGCAAATCCTGGCCGCATCGCCGCAGATCGATAATCGGATAACCCATCAATTGGCCCGGCCCGTGATACGTCGCCTGCCCGCCGCGGTTGATTGAAAAGAGCGGATGCGGCAAATGTGTTCTGCCTAATTCGCCACCCCGACTTGGTCGGGATCCCGCGGCGGACAAGCTGGATCGATCAGGAGTACGGCCAATGGTGTAAACAGGTTCGTGTTCGAGAAGAAACAACTCGTCCGGCATCGAATGATCTTCCCGTTTTCTTGCCACCATTTCGTCCTGCAACGCTAGCGCCTGTGCGAATTCAATCCGCCCCAGCCAGTTCACATTGAGGTAGGATCGGGGCGCTGCGGCGTCCTCATTCAAGGAGCGATCCCGAAAGCTTTCGGGATCGATTTCCGACTTGACGGCTGGCAAGCCGTCACTCCCTGGGTCAGCATTCATATTTGCATTCCTCCCGGAAGACCACGCGCCGCTGTTTCCTGCATGCGCAGATGAGTAAGAGCGATCGCCAGCGCGTCTGCGGAGTCGGCATCCGGCGTTTCGGTTAGACCAAGCAGTGCGCGCACCATGAACGCGACCTGATTCTTGTCGGCTCCGCCGCGGCCTACTGTCGATTGCTTGATTCGTTTTGGCGAATATTCGAATACCGGTAATCCGTTTTCGGCGGCGGCCAGTATGGCCGCGCCGCGAGCGGCACCGAGAATGATCGCGGTCTTATAGCTTTGCACGTAAATGACCGACTCGAGCGCGCAACAATCCGGTGCGTGTTCCCGAATTAATTCGGCGAGCCGATCGCGGATGCAGACCAGGCAGGATGAGGGGCGCATCGCGCTTTTGTTGTGGATCGTTCCGAAATAAACAGACTGCGGTTTGCCGTTGTTTGCGTCGACGATCGCGACACCGGTATTGCGCAGGGAAGCGTCGATGGCTAGTACGCGCATTACCGAAATGTTAAAATCGCTCGCCGCTCGTTCAACCTCTAAACATTTCGGCATGTTTAGCGCCAAAGGCGCAGCACTCACCAGTCAGCCTGGGGCAGCGCCCCAGGGATTCAAATCGCCGCGTAAACCAAGCGCTGAAAGCGCGTTTCAGTCTGGCGAGTCCAGCACGAGTTCATTCATCGGATCAACCTGTTGTCGGAATTGAACCGCGCTTTCAGCGCTAACGGCTTTTGGGATCCATGAACCTGGGGCAATGCCCCAGGCTCAATATTGAGGTCGCGCCTTCGGTGAGAAAATGGATACGGTGCACCTTCAACATGGAATCGACAAAATCGAAAACAACGGTTTTACTCGCGCGGATAAAGCAATGGACACAGGGACGAACGATAAAGTCAGGCTGTCTATCGTTATCGTAGTGGCGATGTTTGCCATGCTCGCGGACTGTCCAAGATCCTTCGCCACGACAAAAGGATTGAGTCAAATCGTGACGCCGGATTTGGAACCAAAAGGCGACTTTTCGCTGAGTTTCCAAATCCAGGACAAACGCATCGCCAACCCGTATCAACTGCAAGCGGAACTGGGCCTCACTGACTGGGGTGAAGTGGCGGTGTTTCGTGGATTCGATCCCGACGAATGGATCTTTGGGACGGAGATCGGATTGTTAAGGAAAGAGCCTTATCTGCTTTCGATTGGGTTCGTAAACTGGTCGCCGCACCTGGATGAAGATCCTCAGCCGTTTATCGAAGCGGGATATTGGGGAGAACATAACAAAGTGTGTGTTGGCTTCATTCATGCCGGCTACAAAAACGAAGCGATCCTCGGCTACGCGTACGACTTTAACGAGAGATGGCGGTTACAGGTCGATTGGCAAAGCGGCTCCGAAAATGCATCGACGATCGGCTTTACTTGCAACGTCACACCGGATTTCCAGTTCAATCCCGCGCTTTACGTTAACAATGGCCCGGATCACGACCTCATGGGCTACATAGTTTTCACCTACACATTTCATGTCTGGGGCAAAAGAGACGTCGCGCCTGTTGCGACACATGGAAGTGCGGCAAAGTAAGGGCTGGGCGGGAAGTCAATGCAAACACGGAGTCGGATCAGCGCCGGTCTGCTTATGTTTCGCCGCAAGGACGACGAAATAGAAGTTTTGCTGGCGCACCCTGGCGGACCGTTTTTCGTCCGCAAAGATGACGGTGTATGGACTATTCCAAAAGGTGAAGCGGCTCCCGGAGAAGATTTGCTGACTCGCGCTCAAATTGAATTTGAAGAGGAAGTAGGATTCCGCCCCGAAAATGTTCAGCAATGGATTGAGCTCGGCTGGATCCAGCAAAAAGGAGGCAAGATTGTGCATGCCTGGGCGTTTGAAGGAAATTTGCCAGAACCGTTCGAGTGCAAATCAAATCTGTTCGAACTCGAATGGCCGCCGCGGTCGGGGAAATATCAAGAATTTCCAGAGATCGATCGGGCGTGCTTTTTCTCCGAAGAAATCGCCAAGCGCAAATTAAAGTCCAGACAGATTCCTTTTCTTGACCGGTTGCGCGTTGCTCTTACCGAGGTCAAAACGCGCAATTCCATTTCGTGATAGCTTTTGGAGTACACACGCGTCCGCGCGTCGCTTTCGGTCACTGCGCAGGGACAAATCGGTGCGAGGACGCCCCTCCGAAAGTACTTGGTGCGAAAGCGGTCCAGATGCGCTGAGGACACCGCACACTACAGCCGGATCGAAACCGGAATCGACAATCTGAGCAGAAGCGGTTTAATTCGGCACCAAATCGATGAGCACCGCACCACTCGTCTGCCGCATTTGTAAAAAGTCGAAGTCGCCACATAGCGGAATGACCGCCGAATTGATTCGGCCATCGCTTCTCGAGTTCATCAAAAAGAAGCTGCCCGATCTGGACGACAAATCGTTCATCTGCTTCGAAGATCTGGGCGAGTTTCGGAAGGAATACGTCAAGGAAGTTTTGGAAGACGAGATCGGCGAGCTTTCTGCGCTCGACCAGGAAGTCATCGAGAGCCTGGAACAGCACGAGATTCTTTCCAGCGACATCGAGAAGCAATTCGAAAAGGAACTGACCTTCGGCGAACGTCTTTCAGACCGCATCGCTGAGTTCGGTGGCAGTTGGAAATTCCTCATTACATTTGGCGCTGTTATCGTCGTTTGGATCGGTGCGAATGCAGTGTTGCTCGCTACCAGAGCGTTCGATCCTTATCCTTTCATCCTTCTCAATTTGATTCTCTCCTGTCTCGCCGCGGTCCAGGCGCCGGTCATCATGATGAGCCAAAACCGCGCCGAGGCGCGCGACCGGTTGCGGGCGGAAAACGATTACAAAGTCAATTTGAAAGCCGAGCTTGAGATCCGCCATTTGCACGAAAAAATCGACCATCTGTTGCGGAAGCAATACAACCGTTTGTTCGAAATTCAGCAGATCCAGATAGAATTATTGGAAGAGATCGGCCGCAAGAAACTGTAATCGCTTGGTTTCTTCAACTGAGAAGCTCAATCACTAGAAGACCAATGCCGCTGTCATGTTGAGCGAAGCGAAACATCTCTGTTTATTTCGGTTGGTGGATCGGTCGAAATTTGATCCGAGATTCTTCGCTTCGCGACTGCGGGATCAGAATGACATTATAAGATGGCTTGTGACAGACAGGAGGTAATTTCATGTTCAGGGGTAAAACAGTTCATCTTGCATTGTGGCTCGTTTTGTATTCGAGCGTGACCGTCTTTGGTCAATGGTCTGCTGCTAATTCCGGAACGACGAACCATCTGAATGGAGTTCATCTACTCGATTCAGGAATTGCTTTCGTAGTCGGCGATGCTGGCACGATTTTGAAAAGCACCGATGCCGGAGCGACATGGGCGCCGCTTTTGTCGGGAACAACAAACATTTTGTACGAGGTGTACTTTGTTGATGGTAATCACGGCGTCGTAGTTGGAGACCAGGGATTGATTTTACGAACCACCGACGGAGGGGCGATGTGGCAGAGCGTTGCGAGCGGAGTGGAAGACGCGCTTAGATCCGTTTTCTTTAGTGGGGCAAACGGAATTTCGGGTGGCGGTTCGAACACCATCCTCTATTCCACTGACTCGGGAGCTTCGTGGCAGATCAGTCAAACCGGATTTTTTGATCCTGGGTTCTTTGGAGCTCATATGCTGAGTCCAAGCATAGGGTTTGTGGCCGGACAAAATGCGATCTTTCAACCTTTGCTGGGGGCTACGACCGATGGCGGTGCCAATTGGGAGTTTCACGCATTTTATTTTGATAAAAACGAAGGCGGGGGCACCGATGTCCGTTTCCTCGATATAAATATTGGTTTCGTCTCAGGGTTCGTTTTCCTTGACGGAAGAGGCGCGATTGCGAGGACCACCGACGGCGGGATGAATTGGTCAACACAGTTTTTCGATCAGCCAATAGAGGGCGTTGATTTCCCAGTAACAAATACAGGAAATATTGGGTTCGCGGTGGGCTGGGGAGGCCGAATCCTGCACACGACAAATATGGGAATCGCCTGGAGCGACCAAGCCAGCGGGACCTCCGCCAATCTCAACGACGTTTCCTTCGCCAATGACGCGTTGCGAGGGATCGCAGTTGGCGACAGCGGCACGATCCTATGGACCACAAACGGCGGCGGACCGGCGCCCACACCAACGGTCACCCCGACACCCAGTGCAACACCAACAGCAACGCCGAGTTCCACTCCTTTACCGACGGCGACTCCACGAGCTGCTCCAACCGCACGGCCGCGTCCGACACCCGTACCCCGCCCGACACCTCGCTGGTAACAGATCTGTTACCTTTTTTTGCAGCGTTTGACAGGTTTTGCTGCCGTTGCTTAAAGATTCTGCTTGCGTTTTTCGCAGGCTGCTGCGCATTATCCTGAGCAAAGAACCGCAGAGCGTCAGCTGCGTTTCGACAGAACGAAATCCCGAATGCCGGCGCATAGAAAATACTAACAATATGAAATTATCGAATGCAGCACGGTTGATTTTTTGGCTCGTGGCCATTTTTGCCATTGGAATTTTGATGCGGGCTGAATCCGGCCAGAAACGAGCAAATTCAACGAACCCGAAGAGCGCGTTCTTGCGCATTGTCGATGAACACGGCCAGCCGGCGGCGAGCGGCGCGCCATCAGCCACCAGCACGATTTTCGATGTGCAGGTCGGACCGGGTTTCTCGTTTAACCCAAGCACCGTTAACATCTCAGTTGGCGACACCGTGCGGTGGACATGGGCCGACAGTGGTCACAGCGTCAGCAGTGGTCCTCCTTGCGTCCCCGATTCGCAGTTTTGTTCGCCTAACGACACGGGTTGTTTCCCAGGGACTCTTTCCAACGCGGGCGCTGTTTATCAGCACACATTTAATACGGCTGGTAGTTATTCCTACATCTGCATCGCGCACTGTCTTCTTGGTATGACCGGCGTGGTCAATGTTACGGGTGGTTGCGCACCATCAGGCTGGTCAGCGGCAGCGCCCCTGCCAACTTCGGGTGTCCGACTGGTTGGCGTTTATTTCCCGGCCAACGGGAAGTTTTACGCCATGGGCGGGCGCAGTGCCGACACGGCCGGCAGCGATTTCACTCACCCATTCGAATATGATCCGGTCGCCAATAGTTGGACTACCAAGTCGGCCACTTACCCCGACACGCATGTAAACAACATGGCCTGTGGCGTGCTAACTGACGCTGGAACGCCTTACATCTACTGCGTGGGTGGTTCGCAAGCTACCGTCGTCGGCACTTTCGATCGCGTATTCCGCTATAATCCTGTCACTGACGTGATCAGCGCGGTTGCTACTCCCTGGCCCGGTGGCTTGGGAATGGTTCTGCCCGGCGGCTTCACCGTGTTTCAGAACAAGCTGTACATTCTCGGCGGATTCGACACCGTCACGGGCGGAGGGCAAGGGATAAACCAGATCTGGGAGTTTACTCCGTCGCCGGCGGGCTGGGTGCAGAAGCCCACTAATCTCCCTGTTCCGCTGGGTTACATACCCACCACGACCATCGGCAGCCTCATCTATACGGGTGGGGGCAGCGATATCACGGCTGGCGCTCTTACCGATACGACCAACTCCTTTGTTTATAACCCGGTGGCGAATACGATCGGCACGATTGCGGCCATACCGCGAGCGACAGGAGAGACGCGTGCACTCAACTTTAACGGTCTGATGTTGGTAATGGGTGGCGGAAGAACTGCGCCCAATCCATCGAACCAAGTGAATATCTACAATCCGGGTACGAATGCTTGGACAACAGGCTCGCCAGTTCCCGCTTTCACGACGGCAAGGCGCAACTTCCCTACTGACACAGATGGCACGACGAGGATTTGGTTGGCAGGCGGCTATGACAGTACCGGCGTCCCAGTGGCGTCGGCGGAAAGATTCTGCATCGGCGGCGGAACGCCAACGCCAACACCTACTGCAACTGCAACTGCAACGGCAACGGCAACGGCGACTCCTACAGCAACTGCAACAGCCACTGCTACGGCAACACATACGCCAACAGCGACTGCGACTGCGACTGCTACGGCAACGCATACGCCAACAGCGACTGCAACGGCTACTGTCACAGGATCGCCAACGGCGACACCACCACCGGGAATTCGAGGTACGCCAACACCGCGTCCTCGCCCGACGCCACCGCCACGTCCATAGCGCTGTGAGCCGCTTCGCTGCCTGCCACGCCGAAGCTCCGAGAAGGCGGGCGCGAAGCGTACGGCTGGGACAATTATGGTGTGGTTGAGCCGCGTCTCACAGAGACGCGGCTACAGCGGCATTCTATTTGATGGCTCGATCAGCGTTCCGTTGGGACAGCGCGTGCGGTCGAGTTTCATCGGCTCACCAAATCTTAAAGAGCCGCCAGCGACTGTGCGTCCGATTCTTTTTTGTACGCAAGTTGTCTATGGGGAATGGAATTTTGAGATCGTACGCACTATTCGCATTTACGGTGTTGTGCGTGCTCACGGGTCTGTCTCCCGTCATAGCAGAGCAACCGCAGCAAACGCGCGAGGGAATTGTTACGACCTTCGCGCCCGTTGTGGAAAAGGTTGCGCCGAGTGTTGTGACCGTGTTTACCACACAGACGGTCTCGCGGGGACAGACGGCATTTTCGTTTTCCGATGATGCCTTGCGCCAGTTTTTCGGCGGACGCTCTCCGCAAGGACAAGGCAAACAAACGCTGCAAGGCCTCGGCTCTGGTGTAATTGTAAGCCCAGACGGATATATCCTCACAGCTAATCACGTTGTTTCAGGCGCGGACGAAATAATGATCGGGCTTGGCAACGATCTCCGCAGATTCAAGGCAAAAAAGGTCGGCAGTGATTCCGGCACCGACGTCGCGCTGTTAAAAATCGACGAGAACAATTTGCCCTCCGTCAACTTTGCCGACAGCGATAAAGCGCGCGCCGGCGACATTGTGTTGGCAATCGGCAATCCATTCGGCCTGCGGCAAACGGTCACCATGGGGATCATCAGCGCAGTTGGCCGTGGCGGCATGGGCATCGTCGATTACGAGAATTTTATCCAGACTGACGCAGCCATTAACATGGGCAACTCCGGTGGTGGACTGGTGGATATCGAGGGCCGGTTGCTCGGCATTAACACGGCGATCTTCACCCGCAGCGGCGGAAACCAGGGGATCGGCTTCGCTATTCCTGCAAATTTGGCGCGTGAGGTGATGCAGAGTTTGCGTGACAAAGGTCGCGTCGTGCGCGGGTACATTGGTACCTCGGTGCAAACCCTCACTCCGGAAATAGCGGACGCTATGAAGCTCAAAGGGCAACAGACCGGCGCGCTTGTCGGTGAGGTTGAATCAAACGCTCCGGCGGCCAAAGCGGGAATTAAAACCGGCGATGTGATCACCGCTGTGAACGGGAAGAAAGTGAATGATCCACGCGAGTTGCGTTTAATGGTCGGCTCGATGGCGCCGGGGACCAAGGCGCACATGGAGATCAATCGCGAAGGTCAGACCAAAACGGTCGACGTCCAGCTTGGCGAGATGCCTCCCGGTGCTGCTGAAGAGAGCACCGAGACATCGCCTGAAGAAGCCGCGCAGCCGGAAAAAACAACTGTGTTCGGCGGCGTGGCGGTGACGAACATCAGTGATGACATCCGTACCGCGCTTAATCTTCCAAAGGACGTTCAAGGGGCAGTGATTGCCGATATCGATGCCGAGTCGCCGGCTGCGAAATCCGGCCTTCGCGAAGGCGACGTGATCCAGGAAGTGAACAAGCAGCCCGTGAAAAGCGCGAAAGATCTGCGAGCAATCAGCAAGAAGTTGAAGCCTAACGAGAAGATTCTGATGCGCGTTTACAGTCAGGGCCGCAGCAGTTACGTCGCACTGGAAGCAAAATGATGGTAGGGACGGCGCGCTGCGCCGTCCGGGCGCCGCAGCGCGGCGTCCCTACTTCAAATATCCAGAAGCACTCTCGCCTTCCAGCCGCCCTTCGTTCGCTCGACAGAGAAATCGTGAAGCGTCACCGCTTTCACATCCGCGCGTTGATGATGTCGTTCCGCATCGAGCGGTTCGCCCTCGGCCGTTGCCTTCACAAAATAAATTTCATCTCTTTTGTCGATTTGCACTTCTCGGATGCGCAAGAGCAAACGCTCGGCGTCTTTAAGAAAGATCAGCTCCTGCAGGAGGTCGAACAGCAACATGTCGAGCTTGTCGTTCGAAAGCTCGATCTGGCGCGTCTCGCGCGGCTGAATCGCCTCGATGTTGTCGATCATGACGTTGGTCGTCGCGTCCGCAGCGTCGCTGAACAATTCCGCCAAATCGCGCCCGGTCGCTTCAAAAGCGATATCGGCAGTTCCGATTTCCTCGAGGTATTCGTACGGCATTGGCAACAATCGTCATCCCTGAGCGGATCCCGCAGACGCGGGAGGAGTCGAAGGATCCCGCGGCGTTACTGAATGTAAGGCATCGGGGTTCTTCGACTTCGCTCGGAATGACCTGGGGCTAAACTTCGCATTTTCTCAATGCAATTATGATCGTCTCTCTTTCTGCAGCGATGTCCTTTCCGATAAACACCAGTTCTGTCCCCTCGGATTCAAATGGCTCCAGTTCCCAGCGCGCCGCCACGAAGTTGAAAAGGTGCGCGCCATCGGCGAAGCGGATGAAACCTTTGGCCCGAACCACGTTGGCCGGCAGGCCCTCGGCAAAGCCTTCGAAACAATCGCGCGAAAAAACTTTACCGGAAGTGAATGCGAAAGATTCGAATTCAGACTGATGCTTGTGCGTTGTAGCGGGGATCGGTGATCCCGGCTCTGCGGATGCGATTTTTCTCTCGCGTCCAATTCCAAACAACAGTTCCGGATCAATCCTGCAACGTTCGGTCCGAACAATTGCCGCAGTGGGATTGATTTGGCGCAGTTTCGTTTCGAGCGGCTCGTTTTGTCCCGGCTCGATGAGATCGATCTTGTTCAGGAGCAACATGTCTGCGCCCTCGATTTGCAGACGGGTCGTGTGGCCAAGTTCCGGGAAACGAATAAGCATGTCCGCATCGATGACCGAAACGATGCCGTCGAGCCGGCATTGCGGCAGCGCTTCCTCAATGTTGAACACCAGCGCTTCAGGTTCGGCGAGCCCGGTCGTCTCGACCACAATCCTCTCGGGCGCGATCTTCTCGATGATCTCGTTTACCGCAGCTTCAAATTCGCCGAGCAACGAGCAACACACGCAGCCACCGCCAAGCTCGGCGATTCGCACGTTTTTGCCTTCAATCACCTTCGTGTCGATCGCGATCTCGCCGAATTCATTCATCACGATCGCCATTTTCCCGGGTTGCGTTGCGAGTATATGACGGAGCAAGGTCGTCTTACCGCTGCCGAGCGGGCCGGTGATTAATGTGATTGGAGTGCGCGGAGTCACTGAAAACTACTTTGTCGTCATCCCGAGCGGAGCGGAGCGAAGTCGAGGGATCCCGCAGACAACCCTAACAATAATTCCACGGGATTCTTCGACTTCGTTCCGCTTTGCTTCACTTCGCTCAGAATGACAAATCATCCTTTCACATTCCCAATCGGCGTGAATCGCGCGACCGGCTTACTGATTCCTGCCATCTCCGTCGCTACGATTACCTCATCAATATCCTTGTAAGCGCCACCTGCTTCCTCTGCGAGACCGGCCCATGAAGTGCTGCGAACATAAATGCCGCGCGCTTCGAGATCGCGCTGAAGTTGTTTGCCGTGCCATTGCTTGCGCGCTTTGGTCCGGCTCATCGTGCGGCCGCTCCCGTGCGCTGTGCTGAAAAAGGTTCCAGAGCCCGAACTTGTGCCCACGAGTAGATAGGAACCAGTCTCCATGCTGCCGCCGATGATCACCGGCTGACCGGTGTCGCGATAGCGCGCGGGTAACTCGTCGTGCCCCGGACCGAACGCGCGCGTCGAGCCTTTGCGATGCACGAGCAATGTCTTTTCCTTCCCGTCGATCACGTGTTGTTCCAGTTTTGCGGTGTTATGTGAGACGTCGTAAACCACTCGCATCTCAAGGTCTTCAGCGCTGCGGCCGAAAATTTCGGAAAAAACTTCGCGGATCTGGTGAAGAATTACCTGCCGGTTGGCGAACGACATATTCAATCCGCATTTCATTGCCGCGAAATAATCGCGGCCTTCCGGTGAATCGAACGGCGCGCACGCCAGTTCACGATCCAGAATTTTGATGCCGTACTTCGGCTCCATTACTTTCAAGAACTTTTGGAGATAATCGGTGGCGACCTGATGTCCGAAGCCGCGGCTGCCGCAGTGAAACATTACGACTATCTGGTTCGGAATCGTGATCCCGAGTTTCTTAGCGAGCTCCTCGTCGCGCACGTCCTCTGGCCGCGCGACCTGCACCTCCAGATAATGATTGCCGCTTCCGAGGGTCCCGACCTGGTTGTAGCCCCGCTCGAATGCGCGCTCGCTGATTTTCGCTGCATCAGCACCCGCGATGCAACCGTTCTCCTCGGTAAACTCCAAATCTTCCTGCCAGCCCAGATCACGCTCGACGCACCAACGCGTACCTTGTTCCACCAAGTCTCGAAATTCGTTATGCGATAATTTGAGGAATCCATGAGTGCCAACGCCCGCCGGGACGCGTTGAAAAAGGCGATCGACGATTTCTTTCAAGTGCGGTTGCACATCTTCAAGGGTCAGGTTCGTGGTGACGAGACGCATGCCGCAGTTGATGTCGAACCCGATTCCTCCGGGCGAGATCACGCCGCCTTCGTGCACATCCATGGCGGCGACACCGCCGATGGGAAATCCATAACCGCTGTGACCATCCGGCATGCAAAGCGCGTAGCGCGCGATTCCCGGTAAGGTGGCGACGTTGCTAATCTGCTGATAAACCGCTTCATCCATTTCACGTACCAGTTTTTCCGTCGCGATGATCCGAGCCGGCACGCGCATGCCTTGCTTGTAAGTGGGAGGCAGTTCCCAAACCGTGTCAGAAATTTTTTGCAAGTTGTCAATGATGGCCATGGCACTGGCGTTCCTTAAACTCTTCGCGTGCGACCTGAGGGCCGCGTTTTATCTTAATCCGCTCCGCGGCTAACGATTGCTGGCCAGTTTGCGGCGCACCGCAATGTCGGCTGCGAGAATCTGATCAATGGTCGCGTTCACCGGCTTTGCCCACGCCTCGCCTGATTCGCGATTGTAATGGATCCCGTCGCCACCGGTTTTCCCCATGACGTAACGCGTGAATCGACGTGAATCGATTACTGGATCGCCCCGTGGCACCGCTTGCTGGATCAACCGGTAGATCCGATTCTGGACCTTTGAAAACCGCGACGAATCGGGCGGCCCGATCCAGATCATTCTTCGTGTGCCATCGGCGTGCACCGCGCCAACAAATCGCGCGAGGACATGGCGGATGTAATCGTCGGACAATGTTTGATCCATCCAGTTTGTGCCTAGCTGGACAATCACGATTGTAGGCTTGTATCGCTCGATCAGCGTCTCGATCTTCGGCGTGGCCATCGCTGGTGGCTTTTTGCCTTTGTGATAATCGGCATAAACATCGGTTGTAGGCGTCTTCTCGCGGTAGCCGCACCGCGTATAAAACACTCTTTCATCTTGCAACCAGCTCTCCGGTGAAGACCCACACGATGCAAAAAATGCCACGTTCTGGCGCCCGAACTCCCGTTCAAGATGTTCCCGCACCACATCGCCAAAGCCGCTTACAGATAGCGAATCGCCAATCATTAGCACCTTCGGTGGTGGCGGAGGGGCGGAGGGCTTCCACGGCTTCTGGAACTTACTGGCCAGGACAAGGGAGCCGATGACGACGAGCAAGCCGAGCGAGAATGAAACCGTACGAATCATCGGCGACCAATGTTTCTTATCGCCCGCTCTTGGGATATCGCGCTTCATCCTGGACGCGAATGTACGGTTCCAGCTCAATCCGGCCCGAATCGTCCTTCGATTTTATTGTACTCCAAATCGAGCCGTCCAACGGGCGCAACTGAAGCTCGTAGCTCTTGCCAATTCGAAATTTCCCGAGTGATTGCGGTTGCAGCCCAATGTAAGCCGGGTGCATCACCAGAATTTGTTTCTCGCCATACTCGCCAGCAGTCACCTCTTCCACATCGTAAACAAATCCGACCAGGAATTCCTGATATGGCATTAATTCCTCCTTCTGAATCGGTTTCGTCGTAGAAACGAGTTTCGCCTTTACGACCAACGACGCCGTCGCGGGCGTTGCGCTCGGCGCGGCTACGGGCGCCAGTTTGGCGATCGATTCGCTAAGCGGTCGAACATCCGACCATGACTGCGCGGAAAGATCGCGGTCGATCTCTCCCCAAACCTTGTCCGCCCACTTGTTCATGTCTTCGCCGATGAAATGTTCCTTATCCGGCTCCATATGTTTGTAGGGATAGGAGATCAGTTTTCGACTATCGATCACCTGCGTTACGCCGCCGATACCTTTCTGCGTTTGGCCGAAGACAAACTCCTGAACTTCGCCTGAGACGCGTCCGGAAATCGGCGGCGCTATCCAGTAAATTTTTCGCAATTTCGACGGCGGCGTAATCGCTTTCTTGGTGAATGGCACGAGGTATTTTCGCAACATCGGCCCATCGCGATCGGGCTTTACCTTTTCGCGGCCTGAAAACAAACCGAACAGATTCGACCCGGTTTGCATAACGAGTATATCCGGCTGAATCGTGGCGAGGAGGTCGTCCAGTTTGGGAACCGTGTGTGATGCGGGCCGATGGCCGCTCGGTTCTCCGTAAGTATCGCGCTGTTCCTTGATCCCGTGCGAATCTGTCTTCGATTCGATGCTCCAGTAACCGCAATGCGTCTGAATGTGCGTAAAGGGTTTCTCTTTCAACCAGCTCATCGGGTTCGTGCCGCATGTGCAATAAGTGAAAACCGATTTTACGCGTGGATCGGCGCGAAATTTCTGGTCGAGCCGTTTGCTGAATCCGCACAACCCAAGTGAATCGCCGAGTATCAACACGGTGAGATCGCGTGGTTGATCAGCCCGAGCCGGAGTGTTTTGAACAAGTAAAGAAATAGCGAGGGTTGAAGCAATTGCCGCGACAGCCAGCCGCTTCGAAAAAAGGCTAATGTTCAACATCCAACCTTCGACGTTCAGTGAAGCAGCCCGTTCAATGTTGAGCGGTGAGCGTTGAGCGTTAGAGGTTGGCTTCCTCACTGACCTACAGGCACTTTGTCCCAGCCCTGGTCTGACTCGGTGAATTCGCGAGCGGCGAAACACCAGACGATCATTTTTTTCCTGGCGAGATAGCCGGGATCCTTCCGTGCGCGTCGATACAGGCTGATCCGGACGGAAGTGGAGCCGGAGCCGCGCGTGCCTATCAAATCAGGCGCAAAGCCGGTCTCATACGCAATTTGATCAAGCAAACCGGATTTCTCCGCAAGAAAATCGTGAAACACCAGTGTGTGGCTGTCGCCAATGATCAACAAGGGGCTGTTCGGATCCGGATTTATTGCCGCGCCCGTTTCTTTGTCGCTGATCGTTCGGATCGCGATTTTTTCCGGCTCAGGTTTCTTAATATTGGCGCCGGCAAGATCGCCGAGGTCGCCTTTGATCGTGATCTCTTTCCATTCTGCTGCGTAATTTTTCTGCGGTTGCGCGGTGAGTTTCTCGTGAATTTTGTCCTTTATCGTTTGTGCCGCCAGAACGCAACCAACTCCAGACCAGTGCGTATCGGTCTTGCAAAAAACCGGGCCGTGCTCGTTGGCACGGTTCTGAAGAAAGATTGGTGAGAGATCGACCACGTCGATTTCGCGTTTTCGCAGCTCGTCGTAAAATCGCGCCAGATACGGAGCCGCGGTTTCACCGTGCAGATCGACGTCAGGCAAGATTTTCTCTGGATAAATTGCTGCCTTGGGCGGAACTGGCATTAGCAGCAGATCGATTCCGCGCTTTTTCAGCTGCTCATGAAAGTCGACAATCGCCAGCATCGGATCGGCCGATTCGGGTTTATGTGCGCGGCTGACTTTCGCCGCGTCAGCGCCCCAGAATTCGCCGACCGAAAGAAATCGAATATCGCTGGAAAGGAAGAACCAGCCGTCCACGCCCGCAATCACTGCCGCGTTTTCACTCTGAGCCGCGCGAGATTTAGCTGCCAGTTCATTAAGAAATTTCTGTTGTGACTCCGACACCGGCTCCAGCTTTGGATCGCCCGCGAACGCTCTCGGCAGAATTAAACAAGCAAGGATAGCCGCGTAGAAACACGACTTGTGGGGCAGACTAAGAGCTTCTCGTGCGCTGCGTTTTGGCAGTGAGAGCGCTGTCCAACCCTCGCGGATTCCTGATAAGATTCGTATCGACTTCAACAGAGGGTCTTTCTATAACCGCGTTGCAAAAAAAAGCACCAAATATCAAGCGTGGTATTTAGCTCGCACATATTTATCTACTATTTTCTGCCGTTCGCGCTGCTCGTTTATTACGGGCTGTTTCGCGCGCGGCAACGCTGGCGTAACGCCTGGTTGATCGTTGCCGGATACACATTCTACGGGTGGGCGGAACCAAGGTTCATGGTGCTCATGTTCGGCACGACGTTCATCGATTGGCTCATGAGCCTGGTCATCGCGCATAACACCTGGCAAGTGTGGCGAGTCTGGGGGCAGCCGGTGAAACTTGTCGATCCGGCGGAGCGCAAGACGCGCGTTCGCCGGACAGCAATTACGATTTCGATAGTTTGCAATCTGGTTGTCCTGGGCTTTTTCAAATACTTCAACTTCGGCGTCGATACCTACAACTCGCTGGTGCAAAGCGTCGGGTTGGAGGGCACGCAGTTGAACACGTTTTTTCGCGTGGTGCTGCCGCTGGGCATCAGCTTTTACACATTTCAAGCGCTCAGCTACACGATCGACGTCTATCGCGGCAATGCTGAAGCGATGGCCAACTTTATCGATTTCTCCTGCTTCGTATCGATGTTCCCGCATCTTGTCGCCGGGCCGATTCTGAAGTTCTCGTTCCTCGCCGATCAGCTCAAAAATCGCCGTCTCACATCCGATAAATTCGCGCGCGGCGTCGCGTTTTTCATGATGGGCGTGGCTAAGAAAGTCTTGCTGGCGAATCCGTGCGGTAAAATCGCGGACACGGCATTCGATGCCGGCTCGATTCAAACGCTCGACGCGTGGGTCGGATCGTTCGCCTACTCGTTCCAGATTTATTTCGATTTCAGCGGCTACTCCGACATGGCGATCGGGCTCGGACTGATGTTCGGATTCGTTTTCGCGAAAAATTTTGATTCGCCGTATCTCGCACAGTCGATCACTGATTTCTGGCGGCGCTGGCACATCTCGCTCTCAACCTGGCTGCGCGAATATCTTTACATTCCGATAGGTGGCAACAAGGGCAGCCTTCCACGCACGTACGCGAACCTCACTATCACGATGCTTATCGGCGGACTTTGGCACGGCGCATCATGGAACTTTGTGATCTGGGGCGGCATTCATGGCGGGATGCTCGCATTCGAGCGCAGCCAGGGCCGCAAAGGTCTCTATCATAGTTTCCCCAAGGTATTGAGGATCGCCGTAACATTTGTGATCGTGACGATCGGCTGGGTGTTCTTCCGCGGCGGAACATTGCACGGCGCCGTCCAATATCTCGGCGCGATGTTTCACCTCCATCAGCCTTTCCCGAATGCGTCGTTGATTGGGGGCCTGATTTTCAAGCCCTATTACATTTTGTCCATCATCGTTGCGGGAATCGTTGTTTGGTTTGGGAGACAGACCTGGGATTGGAGCCAGGAAATGACCTGGCCGAAAACAGCGACTTGTTTCGCGCTCGGCTGGCTCGCGCTGGTCGTCCTGGCAACGCAGGAATACAACCCATTTATCTATTTCATTTTCTAGCGCGCTGAATATGCAAGATAGCACAACATATCGAGCACTTCGCCGGCCAACGACTCACGCACCACTACCGAACTATTCGTTGCCGAGATATGCCGACCCAACTCCGAGCGCGGCGCATCGGAAACTTCCGCGCGAAGAGGAAGCCGATCTGGCGTTAAAGAATACGAAGTTTACGCCGGGAACGCGGCAAGCTCTTATTGCGCTGTTTTTGTTAACGATTGTCGCTGTTCCAGTGATTCAGCTTGTTGGCGAATTTCGAGCGGCGGGCTCGATCAGCCGCCTGCCAATGGTTTCCATCTTCAAATCGCTGCCGTGGCTTCCACATGCTGAAGATCTGAAACGCGTCGAGCGCACACTGGAAAACGAGTCGTTAGTCTCGCAATGGCTCCTGCCGCGCATGCAATATCTGCTCACCGTGGTGATGGGCGCTGGCAATGAGCAGGTTTATTTGGGTCACGATCCCTGGCTGTTTTATCGGGCCGATGTCGACCACGTGATTGGGCCGCCGTTTCTCGATCCGATCAGGATGAAACACCGCTTGCAAACAAGCCGTGTCCAGCCCGATCCGATTAAAGCGATTGTAGATTTTCGCAATCAACTCGCCGCACGTGGGATCGATCTGGTGCTTGTGCCGGTGTGGGTGAAACCAAGTGTCGAAGGTGAAATGCTCGCCGTGTCTAGCGCCAATCGAGCTGAGGCTAAGGGCGGTTTACCCAATCCGTCTTTTAACGAATTCAAAACCCAGCTCGAACGAGAGAAAGTGCGCCTGTTCGATCCTGCTCCGTCTTTGATGGAGCGAGGAAGAAGTCGGCCTCTTTACCTCGATACCGACACGCACTGGCGGCCCGAGACGATGGAGTTTGTTGCGGAACGACTGGCAGATTTTCTCCAATTGCCAGCGGCGGCGGAATCAACCGCACCGTCGATTGTCGAAAAGGAAATCGTCGCCCGTGGCGATATCGCCGCAATGTTGAAGTTAACGAGAGGTGATAAGTTTTTTCCGCCGGAGAAAGTAACGATTCGACAAGTCGTCACTGGCAACGGCCTGTGGCGCCCAAGCAAGGAGGCCGATGTGCTTCTGCTCGGCGACAGTTTTTCAAATATTTTTTCGTTTGAACCGATGGGCTGGGGCGAATCGGCGGGATTCGCCGAGCATCTGAGCTTCGCGTTGCGGCGGCCCATTGACTGCATTTTGCGGAACAGCGACGCGTCGTTCGCCACGCGCGAGATTTTGAGCAACGATCTCGCGCGCGGGCGCGACCGCTTGGCTGGAAAAAAACTGGTAGTCTGGGAGTTTGCCGCGCGCGAGTTGTCGTTTGGGAATTGGAAACTTCTCGACCTAAAACTCGGTGAAGCGAAACCTTCCCGGTTTTTGACTTTAAAGCCCGGCGAGGAAATCGAGGTCACCGGAACGGTCGAAAGCATTTCACCCGTGCCGCGCCCCGGCACCGTGCCATACAAGGATCACATCGAGGCAGTGCATTTGGTCGACATCGTGTCTGCTGATTCACGCGGGGAGGCAGCGCCGCACGCCCAGGCGGTGGTTTATTTGTGGAGCATGCGCGATAACGTGTGGACACCTGCAGCACGGTTGCGGCCGGGCGAACCGGTCAAGCTGCGGTTGCGTCCATGGCCGGATGTCTCTGCGCAATATGAGAAATTTAATCGCACCGAGCTGGAGGATTCGGCGTTGCAACTAGAGGAGCCGGTTTGGGGCGAGGACATCGAAGTATTAAAACGCTGATCCCTGGGACAGCAGTCCGCTGTTTCAATTCTCAGAAAGATTTCGCCGGCGACCGCGAAACTTTCTCGTCAACTGCGATCCCGCGGCAAGGAATGAATCAACCCACAAAAAAACGTTCTCCTTACGAACCATGCGGCGCATCCGCTTCATTCGCGCGGTGCGCTCGGTTGGGCTCATACGGAATGCTTTCACAATTGTGTCCGCCATCTGCTCGATATCGTAAGGATTGACCAGCAACGCATCGGGTTTGAGTTGCTCGGCTGCGCCGGCGAACTGGCTCAGAATCAGCGCGCCATCCTCGTCGGTGTGGCAGGCGCAATATTCTTTTGCCACGAGGTTCATTCCGTCCTTGAGGGGTGTGATGAACGCGATATCGCACGCGCGATAGTGCGCGAGAAGATCTTCGCGATCCAGCCCGCGAAAATGATATTGCACCGGAATCCACGTGCTCGTGGAGAAACGGCCGTTGATATCCCCCACGAGACGGTCAATGCGGCCCTTGAACTCATGATACCGTGGAATTTCCACCCGGCTTGGCACGACGATCTGGATCAGCACCACGTGACCGCGCATCTCCGGATATCGCTCGAGCGCGTTGCGAAATGCGCGGAGGCGTTCCGGAATTCCCTTGCTGTAATCCAGCCGGTCCGAACCCAGCATCAACTGACAATCGGGAAAACTGGCGCGCAACTGTTGTGAGCTTTGTGCTACCGCTTCGGATTTGGCGCTGTTTTCGAACGAATCGAAATCGATGCCGATCGGGAAATGCCCGACGCGAATTTTTCGCTTTTCGAATCGGATCACGTGCGTCTCGCCCCGAGAGAGAACTTTCGCCTCCGGCATGACTCGTCGCACACATTGCAGAAGGTTGCGCACATCGCGCCGGCTCTGGAACCCGAGCAGATCGAACTGGAGCAGCGCCTGCAGAAGCGGCTGTTGTTGCGGAAGCTTCGAAAAAATATCGTACGGCGGAAATGGGATGTGCAGAAAGAACGTCAATCCCGAAAGTTTTCTGGAGACGCTCTGCTCGCGCAATCTCTGCGCGACGTACATCAAGTGATAATCGTGCACCCAGATGAAATCGTCGGGTTGCGCGCTCCGGGCGATGGCATCCGCGTACCGTTCGTTGACTTGCTTGTAAGCGTGCCAATACGCCGGCTCGAAATTGCAGAAATTCTGCAGGTCATGAAAGAGCGGCCAGATAACCTCGTTGGAATAGCCGTAATAGAATTCGTGGCGCTCGGTTCCGCTCAGCGCCACCGGAACGACATTGTAACCGGCGTCGCGGGTGGCTTCGGCCAGCGGTCCTTGTGGAATTTTGCCCGCGGTTCCCGGCCAACCAATCCACGTCCCACCGCGGTCGCGCAGCACCGGCTCAACTGCGGAAACAAGTCCGCCGACAGCAGGGGTGACCGTCCACAGATCTTCGCCTGCCGAATCGAGAGCGAATGGCAATCGATTGGAAACGATTATGAGACGCTTCATTGAAAGAGGCGGTTACAAGGTTAAAAGAGGTTGACGCGGATCAAACGTATGTCATTCCGAGCGAAGTCGATTAATCCCGATGCATTACTTTCCGGTAGCGCTACGGGATCCTTCGACTCCGCTTCGCTCCGCTCAGGATGACCTCAAGGGTTTAACGATTCAACGATTTAACGACTTG
>Ga0070684_100000267_pt1 | contig 36035 bp, 30 predicted proteins | sample KBSC723LmetaG_FD_65653 | JGI IMG/M metagenome (GOLD analysis project Ga0070684, IMG submission 65653) | Corn rhizosphere microbial communities from Kellogg Biological Station, Michigan, USA - KBS C7.2-3L metaG | ecosystem: Host-associated > Plants > Roots > Rhizosphere ...
TAAAGGAAGCCGAACGTCGCGCGTTTCCCGATGCCTTTGCCCTGCAACCCGGACTCTCCCACGAGCTTTTTCATCTCGAGTTTACCTGCCGTCGGGTCGATGTTCTCACCGCCGACGATTCCAACCAGCTGGTCATCGTAGTGGATACCGAAATATTCCCGAGTTGGATCGGCAAAATAGTTTCGCAGCTCGTTCTGTTTTTCCGGAAACTCCGGCACGAAGCTTTCGCGGACGGCCGCGCTTTTTAGCCAGGTGCTAACCTTGCTGACGTCCGACAGTTGTAGCGGACGAAGCGTCACGTGTTGGACGGCGAGTTGTTCAAAGTCCGTCCATTCATCCCTCACAGACGCTAGCGTAAAGATTCCGTTGTAATACTCGACCCCTTCGGCGGGTTTGCTTTCTTTGGCCAGGAGATTGTCAAGCAGGTGCGAAGCCATGTGGATGACCTCGTGGTCGCTCACGCCGTAGTTCGTAAGCTCGTTGTAAAAGCTCTTCGCGACTAGCTTCAGCATCTGATCGCGCTGCTTTTTGCCAGCGATTTCTTTGTTGCTTTGCTCGTCCATCGCTGCCGCCAGCCGCATTATTTCATCTTCGCAACCAAAGTCCAGACTGCTCGCGCCGCCTTCATTGCCGTGACTTGTTCGATAGCATTGCGAGGTTTGTTAGTTGCTGTTGGACTTGCGCTCACGGCAGGCTGCTGAAGGTTCCCTTCGTGAGATCCGACGATAGCGGGCTTTTGATTGTTGCCCACGGCTCAACCGTCAACTCAGACTCCAGTGCCCCGACGCTGGCGCATGCAGCGAAGATTAGGCGCACGAAAACCTTTGCGGATGTGGAGTGTGCATTCTGGAAGGAGGAGCCGAGCTTGCGCGACGCGTTGTTTTTGTTCGATCCGGAGCGGATTCGCGAAGTTTATGTGGTGCCGAATTTCATTAGCGAAGGGTACTTCACACAGACGGTGGTCCCACGGGAGCTTGAGCTGATTGGGCGGATCACGAAACGGTCGAATGGACAGATCTGGAAATATTGCGATCCAGTTGGGAACCACCCGATGATGACGGAACTGCTGCTCAAGCGCGCGCGCGATGTCGCACCCGATGCAGCTTCCGCCGAAACCAGCTTGCTGATCGTTGCTCACGGAACTGATTTAAATGAAAACAGCGCGGTCGCAGCGAAACGCGAGGCGGAAAAAATCCGAGTGCTCGGCAAATACGCGACTGTTCTCAATGTCTACATGGAAGAGCCGCCGCTCGTGTCTGACTGGCGAAAATTGACCGAGACTCCAAATGTGGTTGTAGTGCCATTTTTTATTTCAGACGGATTACATAGCTACGAGGACATTCCGAAATTGCTGGGAATTGTTGTAGCCGCGGGCGTTGACCGTCCCGCCATCGCGGGAGGGTCAGCGCCCCCGGCTACAGCACATGGCGAAATCTTTCGCCAGAATCCGTACGCCATCGAAGGGCGCAATTTGTTTTATGCTCCATCCATCGGGACCGATCCCGGTTTTGCCGATATCGTCATCGAGCAGGCTTTCTCTGCAAAAAGTTGAAATCCTGCTAGCGCTCGGTTTCTTTTGCGCCAGATTGCTTTCCCGCGAATGAAGGAAACCACGTGTAAGAAGCTTCAGGAGATCGGCGCGTTCGCGCTGGCCGGCGGGTGCGCCCGCAAACGAATGAAGGAGCTCGTGGAGATGATTCGCGCCGCGCGCGATTATCGCTGGGTCGGCGTTTACAAGATCATCAAGGACGAGTTCGTGATCATGGCCGAGAGCGGCGAGGAACCGGCGACGTATCCACGTTTCCCGATTAGTCAGGGATTGTGCAGTGCGGCCCTGGAGTCCGGCAAGCCCATCATCGTGGGTGACGTGAGCAAGGATCTTAGGTACCTGCCGACGTTTCATACAACTCGTTCCGAGATAATTGTGCCGATGCGCAACGATCACCGGCACGTTCTCGGGATGCTCGATGCAGAGAGCGACAAATTGAATGCCTTCGGCGAGGAAGACCTGCAGTTTCTCGAACGGGCAGGCGGCCTAATCGCTCATTGTTTGCACTAGCAGATGCGCCGGCGCGCCCGGCGGTCGCGCCCTACCAATGCGGGATTTGATTGAGGAGATTTTCCACAGCCTTAGTGCGCCGTTCTACTTCGGCCAGATCCTGATCAGAAAGAGAACGGGTGCGGATTTTGTTCTGTTGCATCGGGATGACGAATCGCTCGATCGGTTACAGACGTATCAAGATGCGGAAGACGCGATCGAAATCGCAAAGTACGACGATGCGGGAAACTATCGCCCGCTCAAAACCGCGCCGAACTTGCGGCATGGCTGGCGACTGGAACTCGCTACCGTCGAAGCACTGAGACGTGCGCTGGATTATTTTTATCCAGGCCGGCTCGCGGTTTACGCGGCGTGGAAAAGTGGCCAGCTCAAAACGGCGGCCTTGCGCGAGACACTGGATCGTCAGTCAGGAATGTATCGCGTAGCCGCAAAAATCTCCGATACGCAGATCGACGATGTTGTGGCGGACTTTTGTCGCTCGGATAGCGGATGTCTTAGGACCATTCTTTGGAAACGCGATCGGAACGGTGCAATCGCATCAACGAAATTGCCGAGCGAGAAGTTTGATGCTGGATATGATCAGGTTTCAGCCATAGATTCTCCGGGGTCAACGCCCCCGGCTACAGTGCCGCTGCTTTGCCAGGAAGCGTGCAATCTTCTGGTCGCCCAGTGCCGCAAAGTGGTGAAAGGCGAAAACACCAGTCTGTAGCGGCGCTCTGTGAGCGCCGAATTCTCTGGGTCAACATTTGACGGCGGCCACAGACCGCCGCTACAGCAAAGACTAGTGATCATTCGCGGACGCACTGTGGTAACAACACACGGAGCGCCCATCGAGAATGGTGCGGTCGCTGTTTCGGGAAATCGGATCGTTGATGTTGGCAGATTTGATGACATCAAGACGCGCAACGCCGGCAACACTGTCGATCTCGGCGAACAAGCGTTATTGCCAGGGCTGATCAACGCGCATTGCCATCTCGATTACACCTGTTTACGCGGAAAGATCTCGCGACAGAAATCTTTTACCGATTGGATCCGGGCGATTAACACGGAAAAGTCGGGTCTCGCGCCAGAGGACTTTCTTGCTTCAATTAATGACGGTTTCGAGGAAGCGAAAAGATTTGGCACAACGGCGATTGCGAATTTGACCGCTTTCCCGGAATTGATCTCGCAGGTTCAACCGCCGATTCGCATCTGCTGGTTTGTGGAGCTGATCGATATTCGCGCGCCGATCGATTTGGAGCACACGGACATGTCCGCGTCCGCCACGGGACGAATTCGCCGCGACGAACTTTTAAAGCGGTCCCGCCGTCGCGGGATCGCCGCACTCCAAACCTCGGGCCTCGCGCCGCACGCTTTGTTCACCGCGTCGAGAGATCTTTTTCGCCGGTGCGAGGCGATCGCGCAACAGGAACAAATTTTACTGACGACACACCTGGCGGAGTCGCACGAAGAGATGGAGATGTTCCACGATGCTTCCGGGCCACTCTACGATTTCATCAAGAGCATTGGGCGACCGATGGATGACTGTGTAGGAAAGACCCCGCTGCAACTCTTTCTCGGCGCGCCCGGCCGTGCCCGCAGTGCTGCAGCGTTGCAGGCGGGCGATCGCGCCCTACCACAATGGATCCTGGCGCATTTGAACGAATTGACTCAGGAGGATTTTGATTTGCTCGAGCAGTCGAACCCAAGATTTCACGTCGTGCACTGTCCGGGAAGTCACAACTATTTTGGCCACAGCCGGTTCGCATTCGATCGCTTACGCTCGTTCGGCTTTAACATTTGTCTCGGCACGGACAGTCTCGCGAGTAACGAGAGCCTCAGCCTGTTTGCCGAAATGCGCGCGTTTCAAAAGGAATTCCCGAGCGTTTCGGCTGAGGAGATTTTTCAAATGGTGACCGTAAATCCCGCGCGCGCGTTGCGACAGGAAGACGCGCTGGGCCAAATACAGCCCGGTTTTAGAGCAGATCTCATCGCGGTTCCGTGCTCTGGCTCACGAGATGTCCACGAACAAATCATCGCATTCGATGGGCCGGTTCGCTGGTTGATGGTGAACGGACAGGTGCACCGCGACTGATAGGGCGCGTCACTCCGTGCGCGCCGTTGCCGAACGAGAGCGGCGTGTCCCGACGCGTCGGGGCCCGCCCTGCCACTCGCGCCGTTGGCAGAACACGATTAGGAAGATCGCGTGAGTTGCTTGCCTGGCGTTGCCGACGCCGGTAAAATCGGCGTATGGCCGCACAGGGAATGGAACAGAGGCAAAGTCTCGCTTTGCAGCAAGTTCTGTCGCCGCAGCTGCAACAGAGCCTCCTCATTCTCCAGACGCCGCTGCTCGAGCTGCGCAACCTGGTTCAACAGGAGATGGAAACAAATCCCGTGCTGGAAGAGTTGCCCGAGGATTCAGGCGCCAACGAGCGTAGCGACGATGAAGCCTCAGCCGACGAGAATTTTAAGGACGAATTCGAAAAACTGGCGAGCCTGGATGAGGAATGGCGTGATTACATGGCGCAGTCGGCCAGCTCCAACTTCGACGGCCGGCACGGTTCGAAGGAAGCAGAGGAGAAACGCCAGTTCCTGTTCGATTCCATTTCAGTCCAGGAAACGCTTCAGCAAAATCTCATCTCGCAACTAAACCAGACCGTGCTCAGCGCTGATGACCGCAAAGCTGCGGAGCTGATCATCGGCAACATCGACGACGACGGATTTCTCCAAAGCACGCCGGAAGAAATGGCGCTGAACTCGGGAATCCCACAAAATGATTTCGAAAGGGGACTTGGATTAATCCAAACTTTTTATCCCGCGGGCGTCGGCGCGCGTGATTTACGCGAGTGTTTGCTGATCCAGTTGCAGCGACAGGGGAAGGAGCACAGCCTGGAGTACGGCATAGTGGCCGAGCACATGGATGATCTGGCCAGGCATCGCTTCCCGGAGATCGCGCGCCGAATGGCGATCGGGGTCGAGGATGTGCAAAAGGCCGCCGACAACATTGCGCGATTGAATCCTCGCCCCGGTCAGATTTTCGCTGCTGCACCGCAGAATTATGTGTTGCCGGACGTGATCGTGGAAAAGGTGGACGGCGAATATCAGATCGCCTTCAACAACGAACAGATTCCGCATCTGCGGATCAGCAACCTTTATAAGGACATCATTGCGTCTGGCAACACGCAGACCAGCGACGTCAAAGACTACATCCGGGACAAGATCCGCAGCGGCAAATTCCTGATCCGCTCGATCCATCAACGGCAGCAAACAATTATGAACATCGCGCAGCAGATCGTTTCGCGGCAGCGCGATTTCCTCGAGCACGGCACATCGCATTTGAAGCCGATGACCATGGCAGAAGTCGCCGAAGCCGTCGGCGTGCATGAGACCACGGTCAGCCGAGCGGTATCCGGCAAATATATGGCCACGCCTCAGGGCGTTTTCGAAATGAAATACTTTTTCACAGGCGGCTATCAAACTGCGACCGGCGAATCGCTGAGCAACACCAGCGTGAAACAAGCCGTTCTGGAGCTCGTGAAGCATGAGAGCGGCAGCGCACCGTTGAGCGATCACGAGATCGTCGAGATTTTGAGCGAGCGCGGCATTCCCATTGCACGACGCACCGTCGCCAAGTACCGCAGCGAGCTAAACATTCTGCCCAGTCACATGCGGCGGAAATATTGAAGTGGTGCAGTGGCCGTTAAACATTAATGGCAACTGAAACTCCGATCGATTCCGCGCCGGCTTCAGCGATGGCTGCAGTGGCCACTCCGCCGGGACGCGCTGATGAGATATTTCTTGAAGGCCCGAACTCGCGAATCGCGGAGTTCTGCACGTTGCTGCGAGTCATGCGCGATTTTCTGCGCGGATATCGCGCTCTTCATTTCGTTGGTCCTTGCGTAACCGTTTTCGGCTCGGCGCGAATCAAACCTGACGATCCGCATTACGAGCTGGCTCTGAAGATGGGCGCCGCGATTGCCCGCCTCGGATTCACGGTCATGACCGGTGGCGGTCCGGGCATCATGGAGGCGGCCAACCGCGGCGCAAAAGAGGTTGGCGGCCGCTCGGTTGGATGCAACATCCAACTGCCGTTCGAGCAATCATCCAACATCTATCTCGATCGTTGTGTCCGGCTGCATTATTTTTTCGTTCGCAAAGCGCTGCTGATAAAATATTCCTACGCCTTCGTGGTTATGCCCGGCGGGGTCGGAACCCTCGACGAGCTTTTTGAAGCGCTCACACTGATTCAGAACGGAAAGATCAAAGATTTTCCGATTGTGATTATGGGGACCGATTACTGGACGCACCTGATCGATTTCATCCAGGAAATGGCGCAGCGTGGGAAAATCAGTTCCTCGGATCTAAAGCTGATTTATGCGACGGATTCTGTTGAAGAAGCCATCGCGCACATTCGCACCAAGGCAATTGAGCGATTTGGTCTTAAGCGCGTAGCACACATGCGCCGCCATTTCCCATGGCTCGGGGAGCGTGGCTTTCCCGGCAAAGGTCCGGAAATTTGTTAATAGCCCAGAGGCAGATAGCGCGCCCCTCAATCAATCGACCGTTTCGGCGCTGGGCGGCAAGGTAAAAAAATTGCCGTGGCTCGTTTATGCTAGCACTTCACGGCGATCGAGCAGGATTTCGCGCAGAGCGGTCCGCTTTTCATCAAGCAGCCCGTCTCTGGCGGCGCGCACGGCTTCGACCAGGTCACCAGCCTGGTGCAGACGCGGAACGTTTACGTAATCAGCCCCTGCGTCGAGAAGCTCCTTCGCTTGCGCAAGCACATCGACGGTAGCAATGATTTTTGCAGTCTGGTTCAGTTCGCGCAGAAGACGAACCAGCCGCGCATTTGTCGTACCTTTGAGCAGCGAATCTGGAACGGTGGAGATGAGCACCTCGGCTTTACCCACTCCAGCATGGACAAGCGTGTCCCGGTGCGAAACGTCACCATAAATTACCGGCACGTGTCGCTTGAGAAGGCCCTCGCGTGCCACGGGACTGAAGTCAACCACCGCCACCTCGGCGATCAATTCAGGATAACAACGTTGAAGCTCTTCCAGCAGCGAGCTGGCGGTTCGAAAAAAACCAACGAAAACAATGCGGGCCGCGTGATCGTGGGCAGCGGCGCCGACTGCATCAGCATCAGCGGGGACCTGGTCGAGATCACGAAAACCAAAGTTCTTCAACCACGGAATCAGCCTTCGCGTTAGACTGTCGGATTTCGCGATACCAAAGGTCGAAACAACCGCAAGCAGAGTGAATGCGAGCGCGACGATGCCACGAGTAGCCGGGCTGGCAAGATGAACTGCCTGAGCGCCAAGGGCGAGAACCACCAGCGAAAATTCGCTGACCTGGCAAAGATTCACGGCCGGGATAATGCTCGTCCGCAAGCCCTGGCGCATAAGGTAAAGCGGTGTGAACACAGTTCCTACTCGAGTTATGACAACAAACGCAGCGAACGTCAGCGCCCACCCCACAAGGCTGCCAGTCGGCAACGGAATTTGCATGCCGATCGCAACGAAAAACAGGGTCACGAAAAAATCGCGTAGACTAATCACCTTCGCGGTCACATCGAGTGCATACGGAAAGGTGGAGAGCGCCACGCCTGCCACGAGCGCGCCCATCTCACGGGAGAGATGCAGCTGCTCGCCAAACTCGCCAATAAGAAAACACCAGGCGATCGCGCCGACCTGCATGAGTTCCGGCACGCGCGCGACGCCACGAAAGATGGCAGGCAAGACGTAACGGCTCACCGCGAACGTCGCGGCCACAAGAACGGTTACACGCACTAGCGATAGGAACAGAAGTCCTGGGGCCAGGTTTCCGAGGTTTGGTTGGATTGCGAGAAAGAGGATGACCGCCAGGTCCTGAAGCACCAGCACACCCAGCGTGATCCGTCCGGTCAAGGTATCGAGCTCTTCCTTGTCATAGAGCATTTTGACAACGATGACCGTGCTGCTGAGCGCAGCTGCAACGGCCAGATAAAGGGCGTCCCATTTTCCGCCGCCGAGAGCGAATCCGCAGAGACGGAAAAAAATCATACCGAGCGCAATTCCGCCGAGGATCTGCACCAGCGCGGTGAGTGTTATGGAACGCCCAGCACTGGCGATTTTCTTCAAGTCGATCTCGAGCCCGATCATGAAGAGCAGGAAAATCAGTCCCAACTCCGCAATTGCCGAGATCGACTCAGCCGACTGAATAAAACCGAATCCCAGGGGACCGAGTGCGAAGCCGCCTGCCAGATAAGCGAGGAGCAACGGTTGCCGGGCAAATTGCGCACCAAGACCGAGCAGCCACGCGGCGACGGTGCAATAGGTGATATCGCGGATTAATTCGTGCATGTATGATCTCGCCTGCTATCCCCGTGGCCAGCAATCGACCGGTCTCGTCGCGGACTTCGCCATACGCCGCGTAGTCTGCCGATCCGCAATGCAAACACAAGGAAATCGCAAGCTTGACTCTCGTCACGCCAAATTATCCGAACTCTTAACGGTCGATGAAAGTACCCTCCCGTTCAGTTTACTTCTCGTCGGACCGCGACAAACACCGGCACGCAAACTCAACTTAATACCCAGCCTCAAACATAACCGTTGCCGCCAGCGCCGCTACGCCCGGGTCATTAACTAGTATCCTTTGTGACGGTCGTTAAGCCCTGAGCTTAGCTTGTTGCAAGAGCAATTGGCAGTCCGGCGGAAGAATCAGTTGGATCGCCTTTGGTACGGCTTCGTATCGGACCTTCGAAAAGCGTAACGGTTCTCCATCCAGGTTGACAGGAATCGCTCCTTCAGGATGCACCTCCAGCCAGGGCGTTTGCCAATAGGAGATATACTCGCCATCGGGTGGAAGCTGTTGCAATTCTCGCGCGGCGGCGAGCAATGCGGTCGGGGAGATCTGACGAACGACAAGTACATCGAGCAAACCGTCGTCGATGCATGCACGGGGAGCGACTTGGATACCTCCGCCAGTCTGGCGCCCGTTGCCGACAATTGCCACCAGCCCGCTGCCAGTAATTTCACGGCCCGGCAACGCCAGCCTTCCTTGATAATGATGGAGGTTGATCGCCAGAACTGCACCCATCACGGTGTAAGCGGCAGGACCAAGCAGGCGTTTGAGTTCCGGTGATGTGGTTGCGGTGATCTCGGCACCGAAGCCAGAGCTGGCTGCATTGATAAACCAGCGGTCATTGGCCTTACCGACATCGATTGGCACTGCCTCACCTTTCATACACAGCGACAGCGCCTTCTTCGGTTCACGCGGGATACCGCATCCGTTCGCAAAATCATTGGCGGTGCCGAGCGGAACAATTCCCAATGTGGGTCGCTCAGCCTTTGAAAGATCCATCAAGCCATGAACAACCTCGTTCAATGTGCCGTCCCCACCGGCTGCAATCAGCAAATCCACCTGGCCCGCTTCCGACACAAATCGCCGCGCATCTCCTCTTTCCCACGTCACTCGCACATCGATGCGATGTCGGAGTGCTCGCTGCCAGGCTACTGCTGCGCGGAGATCGTCATTTTCAGCTACTTTCCCGTTGAGAATCAAATGAACCCTTTTGCTCCCCGGTTTGCTTTTCATCGAGACGGGCACGTTCGGCTTGAAAAAGTGTTCGTCTTTGCATGGCGAATCGGCAAGTCCGCGAACAAAAAAATGGGCGTCCTGTTCCCGATTGCTGCCAGGCTTCGCCGCTATTGTGATCGCGAGGCCAATCGCGGAGACTGGTCTGTGAACATCGCAATCTTCAGCGCAAAAAGATACGACCGCGAATTTCTCAACGCGGCGAATGGCTCGCTACATAAACTGCGTTTTTTTGAGCCGCACTTGAACGAGGAAACTGTAGGACTCGCAACCGGGTTTGAAGCGGTATGCGTGTTTGTAAATGATCACGTGGACGCTGCGGTGATCGCGAAGCTGCGTTCGTTGGGCGTTCGGCTCATCGCTTTGCGCTGCGCTGGTTACAACAATGTCGATCTCTCAGCGGCGACGAAGCATGGCATCACAGTGGTGCGCGTTCCATCGTACTCGCCTTACGCGGTCGCCGAGCACACCATCGCGCTTATGCTCGCGCTCAACCGCAAAGTGCATCGCGCGTATAATCGCGTCCGAGAAGGTAATTTCGCCCTGGACGGCTTGGTCGGGTTCGACATGCACGGCAAAACAGTCGGCGTGATCGGCACGGGCCAAATCGGAACTGTGGTGGCGCAAATTCTCACTGGATTCGGTTGTCCGAATCTGGCGTTTGATCCGTTTCCAAATCCGATCTGCCGGGCTCTCGGTGTGCGCTACGTCGAGCTGAACGAATTGTTGGGGCAATCAGACATCATCAGCTTGCATTGCCCGCTCACGCCGGAGAACAAATACATCATTAATGACGCCGCCATCGCCAGGATGAAAGACGGCGTCATGCTGATCAACACCAGCCGCGGTGCGCTCCTGGACACGGTCGCAATTATCGAAGGGCTAAAGAGCGGCAAGATCGCTTACCTCGGCCTCGACGTTTACGAGGAGGAAGAAGAAATCTTTTTTGAGGATCGTTCGGGGTTGATTCTTAGCGACGACGTGTTCGCGCGGCTGCTCACTTTTCCAAACGTGATCATCACCGGCCACCAGGCTTTCTTCACGCGAGAAGCCTTATTGAACATCGCGGCCACGACGATCGACAACATTACGAAGTTCGAGAACAATCAGCCGCTCGAGAAGCTGGCCGGGTAGGGGGTTTTACGACTGCTACTGTGTAACCACGGCCCTGTCGGCCGTCTTCTTAGTTTCGGAGACAGGGACCCAAAAGAACCGGCCATAGGCCAATGGCTACATCACGCCGGCTGCGCCGTTTTGTGTCTGGGCTATGCGTCTTGAAGACAACGGCCGATGATCCACACATAGGTGATCATTATCGCGGCAACGCTGAATACGATCAGTATTTCCATTTTGTTATCTCACTGTTCGACTGATGATGACACTGAAGTCTCCGCTCCGGGTACGATGTCGGGGTTGACACAACCGGGACAGGGATGCCCCCTGCGATCGCAATTGCAGCCCGCGTGCGCCTCGGCATCGCGCTCTGGTAACTCGTCAAATGCAACATCCTTCAACATCAGTCTGGTTGTTTCGGCTTCGTCACTTAACAAAAGAGTTGGTTTCATTGAATCACTCCCTGTGCTTCCAAAACTACGACGTTCGCTGGTGGCAAGACTGGGCATTTGTTGGCTTTTACTTTGCAAAAATTGCGTGGCAGCTAGCGTTGCATACCCGCGACGGTATCCGCTTTCGCGAAGAGATTTGTAAATGCATATGAGACTTCTCGTCGGCATGATTGCCGTCTTTGCGCTTTTCAGCGCGGTCGTCAGCGCTGACCAGCAGCAGCAGCATTTCGAAGTGCCAGCCAGGGATTCTGCCAAAACCGAAGAATTGGCGAACCAGCTGGCAGGGCTGTCACGGAGAGTAGATCCAAACGAAGCGAAGCTCCTGGCAGAATGCGCCTATGCTACGGTGGCACGACTACGGCCCGAGTACAACATGTTTGGCACCCCGATCTTCAACAATTTCCTTGTTTATCATGGCTGGAGGAAACGCGGCTATTGCTATCATTGGACCGAGGATCTGCTTCTTGCGCTGGATAAGCTGAAACTCAAGACGCTTGAACTTCACTGGGCGGACGCCTACCGGGACACATGGCAGGAGAACAATTGCCTTGTCGTCACGGCGATAGGACAACCGTTTGAGCGCGGGATGATTCTCGAGTGCTGGCGTCATTTTGGACATCTGCGTTGGAACCTGGTCCCGTCGGATCAGGACCCATATTACGAGAACACCAAATGGGCGGAAAAGGTGCGGGCACGCGCGGCAGCGAAAGCATTGGAGACCAATCACGGTGTTGCTTTCCAAACGAGAGTCACACCGGACACGAAAGGCCGAGATTAGCATTCGCTGCGGCACAGCCGTTTCCGGGGAGCGCACGCGCCTCAGAAAATTGCTTGCGCAATTCCGGCGATTGTCACAGGCTCCGATGCTGATGAACAGCTCAGGGCGTTCACAAACTTGCGTGCGTGTTCTTGTTGCGGCCGTTCTGTTTGCGTTTTCGTGGACACTTCTCGGCAGCATCTCGCCGCGATTGCATGCCCGCATCCACGCGGATGCAAATCAGGCTGACCACGTTTGCGCGATCACGCTGATCGCGTCGGGTAGTTATGAGCACGGCGCTCAGGCTCCGGTTATTAGCCCGCCACAATTTGATGTTCGCTTCGCAGCCACCGCGGAGCTGACGTCCACCTGGGTCAAGCCACTCTTTCTCAACGCGCACATCTTCGCGCACGCGCCGCCCGCGCTGCACTCGTAGGGCGTTCTTCCGACTCGCCTAACGACTCGGCGTTCATAAAACGCCCTACAAGCTCCGGCGCTTCGCACAGCGGAATCGCCTTTGGCGCCACGTTGCGAAGCGGTAACGCCTTCTCGCGAGGCCCACCCTAACCCCAATTTTTATCGACAATTGAAACTTACTAAAAAAATCCCGATTACATTCATCGCCTTATTGGCGATGCGAAACATTGTTTTCTCACAAACTAGCGCCACTGCGTCACCCAGCCCGGGGACTACGCCGGCGGAGCAGGCTGAAGTGTCGCCTGTGGTGGTGCAGAGCGAAGAACTGGACATTTCGCGCGAAGCGATTGTGCCGAGTCTCGGAGCGACTCGTTACACCGTCGGACCTGACCGCATCGAATCGCAAGCACGGGGTGAGAACGCGCCGTTTAACCAAACGATGCTGCAATTCCCCGGCGTCGCACAGGATTCGTTCGGACAGCTGCACGTTCGCGGCGAGCACGCAAATCTGCAGTACCGCATCGACGACGTCCTTCTGCCGGAGAGTATTCCCGGTTTCGGCCAGGTACTCGAAACCCGCTTCGCCGATAGCGTTTCGCTCATCACTGGCGCGCTGCCCGCGCAATTTGGATTCCGTACCACCGGCGTTGTTGACATCCATACAAAAAACGGCGCGGCTTTTCAGCAAGGTGACGCATCGGTTTACGGCGGAAGTTTTGATACCATCATGCCAAGCATTGAGTACGGCAATGTGACTGGGAAGCTGAGCTACTACGGCACCGCGAGTTATCTGCACAACGGCATCGGAATCGAGAATCCGACGCGAACGGCCAACCCGATTCACGACGACACCGATCAATATAGAATGTTTGCGTATACCTCGTACATTCTCGACGACACCAGCCGATTCGTGTTGCTAACCAGCGGCTACCACGGTGATTTTGAAATTCCGAACACCCCTGGACTCACACCCGCGTTCACTGACATGGGAAGATCGACATTCAACTCCGCAAAGCTGGACGAGACCCAGGTCGAGCAAGATGCATATGCGATCCTCACCTATCAAAAGAAAATGGGCGATTTCAACATGCAGGCGTCAGTCTTCACCCTTTACAGCGGGGTCCTGTTTCGGCCTGATAATACCGGCGATCTCATTTTCAACGGCGTCGCCTCGCGCGTTGATCGCGATATCCTCTCGAATGGGATCGAGTTTGACGCGAGTTACAAACTCACCGATCAACACACGCTCCGCGGCGGTTTCTTTTTGCTCGAAGAGCACGCAACAGTCGGAACGGCGACATTAGTTTTCCCCGCCGATGCCGATGGCAATCAAACTAGCAATAGCCCGCTGCGCATCGTCGATAACAGCGGCAAGTATGGTTATCTTTACGGATTTTATTTGCAGGATGAATGGAAACCGTTCGAGCAATTGACAATCAATTTCGGTGGCCGCCTCGATTTTGAAAATGCGTTTGTAAACGAAAACCAGCTGAGTCCGCGCATCAACATCGTTTACGAGCCGTTCAAAGGAACGGCGTTTCACGTCGGTTATGCGCGCTATTTCACTCCCCCCCCGCTGGAGAACGTCAGTCAGACCACGATTTCCAAATTCGCCGGAACCACGAACGCCGCCGAGATTACCAAGGACTCGCCCGTGACCGCGGAGCGCGCACATTACTTCGACGCGGGGATGACGCAGAAAATTGCCGAAGGGCTCAATGTCGGCATCGACGGGTTCTATAAAAGTTCGCACTCGGTTTTAGACGAAGGACAATTTGGCGAAGCGCTCATCCTTTCGTCGTTCAATTACAAGCGTGGCGAGATTTATGGGGGGGAATTAACGGCGAACTATAACAAAGGCGGATTCTCCGCCTATTTGAACGCCGCTTACGGATGGGCGCGCGGCACGAACGTGAGCTCGTCGCAATTTCTCTTCGATCGCGATGAGTTCGACTACATCCGAAAAAACTGGGTCTTCCTCGATCACGATCAGCGTTTCACCGGGTCGGCCGGTGTTTCCTATACCTGGAAAGATTGGAGCGCAGGGATTGACGGACTTTATGGCAACGGCTTGCGCCGCGGTTTTGCCAACACGCAGAAAAATCATCCGTACGAGACATTTAATATCAACTTGTCGCGGCGGATCCAGCTCACGGAAAAGACTGCGCTCAAAATCCGCTTCGATGTCGTGAACTTGTTCGATAAAATTTACGAGCTTCGCGACGGAAGCGGCATCGGTGTCGGCGCACCGCAATTTGGTCAGCGCCGCGGGTTCTACGGGACTGTCGCCTGCGATTTTTGAGCCGCACATGCACTGTGACCTTGAGCGAAGCGCTGCAACAAAATGCGAAGCATGAGGCTAGTTCAAACATCTCTGAATTTGTTTTCGTGGCGATCGGTTCAGAAATGATCACAGATTCTTCGCTTCGCTCAGAATGACACTATAAGATGGCTTGTGATGCATCGGACTGACCATTCGCGTTTTCGCAAGCGACACGATTTTGTTCCTGATTTTTCGCACGCGGAACAGCGCACGCGCATCGTGATCGGTATCACTGCTGCGATGATGATCGTCGAGATCGTGGCCGGCCTGATGTCGCACTCAATGGCTTTGCTGGCGGACGGCTGGCACATGAGCACGCATGTCCTCGCGTTCCTCATAACTGCCGTGGCGTATTATTTCGCCCGAACACAAGCCGGCAATGCGCGTTTCAGTTTCGGCACGGGAAAAATCGGGGTGCTCGGCGGGTTCACCAGCGCGGTCGTGCTCGCGATTGTGGCGTTCCTGATGGCGGGCGAATCAGTGCACCGGCTCTTTGTCCCACTGGAAATTCACTTCAACGAGGCAATAGGAATCGCTTGCCTCGGGTTGCTGGTGAATCTGGGCTGCGCAGTCCTTCTGGCCGATCGCCACCACGAACACGACGGCGGCAGCGCACATGATCATGACGTAAATCTGCGCGCAGCCTATATGCATGTACTGGCCGATGCGTTTACTTCCGTCCTCGCGATCACGGCACTTACGGGTGGCAAATTTTTCGGATGGGCATGGCTGGATCCGGTTGTCGGAATTGTCGGCAGTGTCGTGGTTTTCTCCTGGTCCTACACGCTGTTGCGCGATACCGGCGGGATTCTGCTCGATCAAACGCCGGTGTCATCAGATTTGCCTGATGAAATTCGTCGTGCGGTGGAGAGCGATGGCGATTCGGTCGTGACCGATTTGCATGTGTGGCAGGTAGGCATCGGAAAGTTTGCTGCGATGGTTTCGATCGTGGCGCACGAACCGAAGAGCTGCGATTCGTATCGAGCACGGCTGCGCGGATATAAAGATTTAGTCCACGTGACAATCGAGACGCACCATTGCCCCGAAGACCACGCGTCGGTCGCAAGCGCTTAGGAGTATTTCAACAGGCTCCTAAATGGCCAACACACTCTGGCAGGTCATCGCCGCTTACATTTTCGCTGTTGCCGGCGGATCGATCAGCGCGTCACTGCGCCTGGAGCATAAGCCGCTTTGCGCGCTCATCAGTTTTGCAGCCGGAACGCTTCTTGGGGTAACAATCTTTGCGATCTTGCCCGAAAGTTTTGGCGCATGCCCAGTGTGGGCGCTGTTCCTGGCTCTAATTACCGGTTACGCGCTTTTCTTTTTCGTTAGCAAACACGTTCATCATGTTTGCCCTGCTTGCGCGGCCAGTCATTTCGATGTTGATGCCACGCGACATTTCAGCGAAATCGCTACCGCGCTGATCGTCGCTTTGGCGATTCATAGCACGACAGACGGTTTGGCTTTGGGAATCCAAGGCGAAGCGCCCGCGACCGGTGCTACAAAGTGGTCGCTGTTCTTTGCTCTGTGCATCCACAAGGTTCCCGAAGGTCTCGCGCTCGGCAGCCTTTTGATCGGGGCAGGATTCAGCCGCGTATCGGCGCTCGGGTGGGTCGCCGCGGTTGAAGCGACGACGCTCGTCGGTGGTGTGATTGGTTATTACTTCCTCACAAACATCTCCACCTTGTGGCTCGGGTTGATTATGGCGCACGTCGGCGGCGGATTTATTTATTTGGCCACACACGCAGTGGTCGGAGAAATGTTGAAGCATGGAAAGAAACTAGTCTTAACGAGCTTTGCGCTAGGGGTCGCTCTAATCGGAGTTCTCAATATTGGGTTGCGATTGCTTCGCTAACGCGCTCACGTTGTAGAGGCGCTTGTGCCAAGCGCCTGACATTTTAACCTGCAGTCGCCGCACCGATTGTCGCTACAACATGCATTTGTTTCAGTATCGAGATGGTCATCTCTATTGCGAAGACGTCGATCTAATGAGCGTTGCCGAGAAATTCGGCACGCCGACTTACGTCTACAGCGCGGGGACAATTCTCGATCACTACACGCGACTCGACGCCGTGCTCGCGCCGCTGGATCACCTCATTTGTTATGCGGTAAAAGCGAATTCGAATCGCGCGGTCCTGAACTTGCTGGTACGCGCGGGCGCTGGCTTCGACATCGTTTCCGGTGGCGAGTTGTTTCGTGTGCTCGCGGCGGGTGGCGATCCGGCCAGGTGCACGTTCGCGGGCGTAGGCAAATCCGGTGACGAAATCGAGTACGCACTGGAGCAAGGCGTTTACAGCTTCAACGCCGAGAGTGAAACTGAACTGGAGGCGATCGAGCACATCGCCCGCGCAAAGAAAAAGCGCGCGCCAATCGCATTGCGCGTCAACCCTGATGTGGACGCGCACACGCATCAGTACATCTCGACCGGCTCCCAAGAGAACAAGTTCGGTATCGCGCTGGATCAAGTCAGGTCCCTTTATGAACGCGCGGCCACTATGAACAACATTGAGATTGTCGGGGTGCAGATGCACATCGGATCTCAAATCACCGAACCGAAGCCGTTCGCAAGTGCAATCGAAAAAGTTGCGCCACTGGTGCGTGACCTGAAATCGAAATATGCCATCAAGTTTTTCAGCATCGGCGGCGGCATGGGGATCATTTACCGGCGAGCACTGGAGAGCGGATTAGGCAAATGGTGGTACGATCACGGCGGCGAACCCTCCGCCTTCAGTGTGGGCGATTACGCTGAAGCAATTGTGCCGAGGTTGCGCGACTTGCGTATTCGGATTCTCGTCGAGCCTGGCCGTTTTCTTATAGGCAACGCTGGCGTTTTGCTCACGCGCGTTCGCTACCTCAAGCAAACAGGTAGAAAAAAATTCGCCATTGTCGACGCCGGCATGAACGATCTCATCCGGCCGGCGCTATACCAGAGCTATCACGAAATTGTTTCGGTGATTGAGCCGAAGACCCTCACCCCAACCCTCTCCCTCGAAGGGAGAGGCGGACGCGAAGCGCCCGGTGAGGGTGAATTTGTTAGCCGTGATCAGAGCACGACAGAAAAATTCGACATTGTTGGGCCGGTGTGTGAATCCGGTGATTTTTTTGCGCTCGACCGGGAAATGCCCGAACTGCGCGCAGGCGATTTGTTAGCAATCATGAGCGCGGGCGCGTACGGATTTGTGATGGCGTCGAATTACAATTCGCGTTCTTTTCCGGCAGAAGCGCTGGTTCGCGACGATAAGTTCGCGCTGATCCGGACGCGGCAAACGCGGGAAGACCTAGTTCGCGAAGAAGTGGAGCCTAATTGGAGTGACGGAGTGTTGGAGTAATGGAGTGTTGATTGTTCATTTGGCCGTGCTTACTCCAATACCCATCACTCCAATACTCCACTACCGCATTGCTCCAACTTCCCACCCACTTGCGGAATTTCGTGCTCTGCATAAATAGTCTTCCTCGCCGGAAATGATGAAACGTCTGTTACTCGTATGCTCTTTGTCGATGGTCGCGCTTGGTCTGCGCGCCGCGCCGCCCCACGGGGGTGAATACATAATCCTGGTTGGCGGGCCATCGATGTATCAATGGGAAAAATACAAGGCTTTCCCGCACGATCATTGGTGGGCGAACTTTGTGCGGGCAGCGCGTTTGCGCACCGAACAGATCCAGAGCCAGATGCCGGATACGAAGATTACCTGGCTTGTTTACAAGCAGGGTTACGTGGATCGTGCAACGCAGGAGCACCAGGATCTGATCAGTCTAATTGGTACAATCCGCGACAAATTTAACATCAATCTCGTTTGGTTCGGCCCGGGCAAAGAGGTCATTGACTATTTGAACCACGGGCAACCGCGAGATCAGATGAAGGTTACAGGTTTCGAATTCTTCGGGCATTCGAACCGGGCGTGTTTCATGTTCGATTATAGCAACAACATCGATAGCGCTACTAAATCCTGGCTGCACGAAAACGATCTGAAACAAATCAATCGTCGTGTCTTCGCTCGTGGCGCTTACATCAAGAGCTGGGGCTGCCACACCGGTGAGAGCATGTCCAGGAAGTGGTACGCGGCGACTGGGACACGCATGATTGGCGCCATCGGCAAAACCCAATTCATGATGGAAGAACTGCCGATCCTCTGTTCGGAGGACGGCAGGTGGGTCAACTAGTTTTCGATTGCGGATTTCCGATTTCCGATTGCGGATTGATTCTTATTAACACCGGCCTTCAGGCCGGGTGGTTGCCTGGCGAATGCGCATCAGCCGTTTTAACGGCTTCGCTCAGTCTACCGACGCGACAAGAAAGCTGTTAAAACCGTGCCGGACTGTTCGGAGTAGCCACTGGGCTGAGTCCGGCCGCAATAAGACATTTGTCGTTCCTCGTTCGGAAAATTTGAGATCGACATTCGCAGGCCGTGTTGCCATGAGAGTATGCGGCTTAGATGGTGTCACAGAAACCTCAATAGAAAGAAGTTATGAATTGGAAGAAATTCTTTTTCGCATTCATCGCGGCGTTCGTTTTCCTCTTCGTGTTCGGCTTCCTTTGGTATGCAACCCTAATGCACGACGCACATCGGGAAGTGGCGACGCTCTTGCGGCCGGAAGCCGACCTAAAGAGCTATTTCGGCTGGCTTGCCCTCGGTCAGTTCGTCATGGCATTTTTTTTCACCCTGCTGTGTGCCCGCTACATTCCAGGCGGACGCGCAGGCGCCGGAGCGATGCTTGGGCTTCTGGTGGGACTAGTGTACGCGGGACCACATTTAATCTCGTTCGCAGTCCAACCATTAACGTTTAAGATCCTTTTCGGTTGGATCGCTGGCGCTGTGATCCAATTCACAATCGCAGGCGCTATCATCGGCGCTATCTACAAACCAGCGACGGAGCATATCATGTATGTAAGGGAGCCGTCGCGCTGACCCGGTTGAAACAACCCTCTCGTCTGTTCCGACTCATAGCTCCAAGACCATCGCAATTTATGAAACGGTTTATCATGGCTTTTATCGCCGCGTACATTTTCCTGTTCGTGTGGGGTTGGCTGGTTAACGGGGTTTTGCTCAAAGACGTTTATGCCGAATCGGCGCATCTCTGGAGGCCGGAAAGTGAAATGAGGAGTTTGTTTCACTGGATCATTATTGGCTAGGCGCTGGTTGTTTTCGCCTTCGTAATGCTGTACGCGAGCGGTTTCGCAGGGGGCGGGGTAATTGCCGGAATTCGGCTCGGTCTCCTGCTGGAAATCGCAGCGATCGGGATGCGCCTTGGCTTTTATGCTGTCCAACCGATTCCAGGAAAACTGATTTTTTACGGAAGCATCGGCGGCATGATTGAGATGGTTATCGTTGGGGCAATGGTCGGCGCGATTTACAAACCTGCGTCCGGGAAAGCGGTTTCGTAGTTCGTCGCTGCGCTCAACGGTTGCGCCCTATCATTGGGCGTTGGACGTTGAGCGTTGAACGTTGGACGTTGGCGTCCATGGACAAACCGGCACAAACGCCCGCCGTACTCGGTTATCGCATGCCGGCGGAATGGGAACCGCACAATGCAACATGGCTATCGTGGCCGCGACGCGAGGGGATTAGTTTTCCTGACTCGTTCGATCGCGTTCTGCCTGCGTTGCGTGCCATGGTCGAAGCCTTGATCGAATCCGAGCAGGTCTGCATCAACGTTTCCAACGGCGCGCGTGAGGCAGAAGCGCGCTCGGTTTTGAGCGGACTGCCGATGGAACGGATCACCTTTTATCATGTTTCCACGAACGAGCCATGGTGCCGCGACCACGGCCCGATTTTTCTCACGCGCGACCGCGACCCGAGACTTGCCGTTGTCGACTGGGATTACAATGCATGGGGAAACAAATATCCGCCGTTTGATCTCGATGAAATCGTGCCGACACGGCTCGCTGAAATCCTGAAACTGCCGGTTTTTTATCCGCACATGATCCTCGAAGGCGGCTCGATAGACGTGAACGGCAGCGGCGCATTACTCACGAGTGAGTCTTGCCTCCTAAACAAGAATCGGAATCCCAATCTTTCGCGCGATGAGATCGAGCAACGCCTGCGCGATTATCTCGGCGTCAGCGACATTCTCTGGCTCGGCGATGGCATTGCCGGTGACGACACCGACGGTCACATCGATGACCTCACGCGGTTTGTATCCGAGCGCGCTGTCGTAACTGTCGTTGAGGAGAATCGCGCTGACGAAAATTACGAGCCGCTTCAGGAGAATCTCGCGCGCCTACGCGAGATAAAAATCGGTGGGCGCAACCTCGACATCCTCACGCTTCCGATGCCGACGAAGATCGTACGCGAAGGACTGCGACTCCCGGCGAGCTACGCGAATTTTTATATCGCAAACACATGCGTGCTGGTGCCCACATTTACCGATCCGAACGATGAAGCTGCGTTATCCGTCCTGCGCCAATGTTTTCCGGATCGGCGCGTGATCGGGATCGATTGCCGCGAGTTAATCTGGGGCTTGGGCACTTTTCATTGCCTGACGCAGCAGCAACCGGCTGTGTGACCACGTCACCCCGGGCGAAGTCGAGGAATCCCGCTGTACTACCCCACGGTTTCGCCACGGGCTCCCTTGACTTCGCTGCGCTCCGCTCGGGATGACAGAAAGGTTGCCTCCACGCGCGTTCCCATTAACACCTGGCTTCAGCCAGGTGCTACTTGCCCGTTCCCCGAGCTCAGTTGTTTTGATTCCGATGAGCACCGGGTTGAAACCCGGTGTTACTGAGATTAGTCCGCCGCCATTTCGTGTGCCACCGGTTCGAGCACGCGCCAGACGTTTTCAGCCAGGATCTTTTGGCCGGCGGCATTCGGATGAATGCCGTCGGGCAAATTCAACGAAGGATTGCCTGCCACGCCTTCCAGTAAGTAGGGCACAAAGGCCGCTCGATTTTTCGCCGCCAAATCGGCAAACATTCGGCCGAATGCGGAGACGTAGTCGTCAGCCGTATAACCGGGGAGTTGCATTCCTGCGATGACCACCCGCGCATTTGGGTTTTTCGCTTTCACCTTGTCGATGATCTGTTGGAGATTGTTTTGGATTTGGTCGATCGGCAGGGCGCGAAAGGCGTCGTTGATCCCCAGTTCCAGAATCAAGATGTCGATTCTGTGCTGTAAATGCGGCGGCAAGCGTTCCAAGCCGCCGTCAGTTGTCCCACCGGTGGCGCTCGCGTTGATCACTGAAAAGTTCAGGCCCGCCGCGCGCAGTTTTTTAGCGAGTAAAGCTGGATAAGCTTCGCTGTGTTTAAGCATGAAGCCCTCTGACAAACTGTCGCCGAACACCAGGATAGCTTTCGGTTCGGCAGCAGGCACGTGTTCCGCAAGAACGAGAGACATCATCGCCAGACAAGCCGCGACAACGCACTTCATTGGGAAACGTCCAACGCCCAACGCCCAACGTCCAACTCCGAAAGCATTCGCGAACCATGCGTCCAATGATCCTGAATTTGAAGTTGAGCGTTGAGCGTTGAGCGTTGAGTGTTGAGCGTTTTTCTCTTCAACTCTTCATCAGTTTAATGTCTTAAACTACTCAAACTATGCCTAATTTTGCTATCAACGGTTTCGGGCGCATCGGACGCAACGTCCTTCGCGCGATGTCAAAAAAACAAGTGGAGCGTGTTGTAGCGGTGAACGATCTCACCGACACGCATACCCTGGCGCATCTCCTTAAGTGGGATTCGGTGCACGGTAAATTCGACGGCGAGATCGGGTACGACGACGAAAATATTATCGTGCGGGGTCACAAGATTAAGGTTTTGAAAGATCGCGATCCAGCGAACCTTCCGTGGAAAAAATTGGACATCGATGTGGTGCTTGAATCGACCGGCTTGTTCACCAGTCGGGATAAGGCCGAGCTGCACTTGAAGGCCGGTGCCAAACGCGTGTTGATCAGCGCACCGGCAAAGGATCCGGACGTGACGATTTGCGTCGGCGTGAACGACGGCGTGTATGACCCCGCAAAGGACAAAATCGTCTCCAACGCCAGTTGCACCACGAACTGCCTCGCACCCATGGCTAAAGTATTGAATGACACATTCGGGATCGCGCACGGATTCATGAGCACGATCCACAGTTATACAAACGACCAACGCATTCTCGATTTTCCCCATAGCGACCTCAGACGTGCGCGCTCTGCAGCAATCAATATTATTCCGTCCACGACCGGCGCGGCAAAGGCGATTGGCGAAGTAATTCCAGCGCTCAAAGGAAAACTAAATGGCGGCGCGTTCAGGGTGCCGACGCCTGATGGTTCGGTCACGGATTTCACTGCCGTTCTGGAAAAAGACGCGACGATGGACACGATCAATGCTGCGTTCAAGGAAGCAGCGTCGAATAAAAGCTACAAAGGCGTGCTCGAGTTCAGCGATGAGCCGCTCGTTTCCGAGGACATCGTCGGTAACCCGCACTCCTGCATCTTCGATAGCAAGCTAACGCTGACGATGGGCAATCGTTTCGTAAAAGTTGTCGGCTGGTACGATAATGAGTGGGGCTACAGCAATCGGTGCGTGGAGTTGATGGAAATGCTGGCCGAATAATCGGAACAGTGGAGTTCTGGAGTGATGGAGTAATGATATTCTCTCCGACGCCACTCCAATACTCCAATACTCCAACACTCCAATGAAACTTACTCTCCGTGATCTTGACGTCCGTGGGAAACGCGTGCTGGTGCGGGTGGACTTCAACGTTCCAACCGAACTTCGCAACGGCAAGCTTCGCGTGACTGATGACACGCGGATCCGTGAAAGCCTACCGACGATCAATTACCTGCGCGAACACGGCGCGAAAACCATTTTGATGTCGCATTTCGGTCGGCCCAAGGGCAAGCCCGTTGAGAAATATTCGCTTCGGCCAATTGGCGAATTTTTGCATTCGCTCATTCATCAGCCCGTCATTTTCAGTCATGACACTGTTGGTGATGTGCCGAAGAAAATCGTTGAGCACATGGAGAATGGCGATGTCGCCCTGCTCGAGAATGTTCGGTTTCAACCAGGTGAGGAGGCGAACGATCCAGAATTCGCCAAGGCGCTTGCCGAGTTGGGCGATTTTTATGTGAACGATGCTTTCGGCGCCGCACACCGGGCGCATGCTTCAACGGTGGGCGTTACAAAATTCGTGTCCAAATCGGCCATGGGTCTTTTGATGGAAAAAGAGCTGAAGCATCTCCGCGATGGACTTCAGAATCCAGCCAGGCCGTTCGTTGTCATTTTAGGCGGCGCCAAGGTATCGGACAAAATCGGTGTTCTGAAAGCGTTGATGGAAAAGGCGAACACGATTCTCATCGGCGGCGCAATGGCGAACACGTTTTTGAAAGCGGAGGGGATTCCAGTTGGCGCCAGCCGCGTTGAATCTGACAAGGTCGGTCTCGCGCGAGAGCTTTTGGACCTGGCGAAGCAACGCGGAGTAAAATTTCTCATTCCGATTGATGTGGTCGAGGCGGATGAAATCCAGCCCGGCGCAAACATGCGAAACACCAGCCGTCTCTCGCCGCAGCACGGCATCACCGACGGCTGGCAGGCAGTGGATATCGGCGCGGCAACGATCGCACTTTACCAGGAGGAAATTGCCAGGGGCGAAACGATTTTGTGGAATGGACCGATGGGCGTTTTTGAAATCCCTGAATTCGGCGAAGGCACAATCGCCATCGCAGAAGCGATGGCGCAATTAGGCGCGACCACCATTATCGGCGGCGGCGACTCGGTGACGGCGGTCAAACAGGCCGGGCTCGCCGCGAAAATGACATTTATTTCCACCGGCGGCGGCGCGACGCTAGAATTATTGGAAGGCAAGGAATTGCCTGGCGTCGCGGCGTTAAGTGATAGGTAATAGGCTGTGCCAGTCCGCGAGCCCGTTTCGAAGGTTCACGTTGAGCCTCCGGTGCCACACAAACCGACCGGCTGCGGGACTTTCGTCCGAGCGCTGACTAATACAGGCATTGGTGCGGCCGCATTCCTCATTACCTGTGTCGGTCTCCGCGTCGTCCTGCCGTTTCCAGAAATCGATGGTGGGGTTTCGCAGAAATTCCGGTTTTTCGCCGCGCACAAGGACGAATTTGACACGCTCTTTATTGGATCGAGCCGCGTCTATTTTCAGATCTCACCTGCTATTTTTGATCGCGTCACACGCGAAAGCGGGATGCCCACCCACAGCTTCAACTTCGGCATTGGCGGCATGTATTTGCCGGAAACCGCTTATCTGCTTGAGCAGATCTTGAACCTGAAGCCGCGCAACTTGAAATGGGTCTTCATTGAATACGATGAAATGCAGACGAAGTGGTCCCCTGAGAACCAGACCAGCCGGCGTGCCCTCTATTGGGCCGACTGGAAGCGGGTGTCGCTGCTTTTACGAAAACTCACCGATGCTGGTACTGATCCGCTTTGGCTGCCGAGTCCGGCAAAACTTCGCGACATTGTTCTGCGTGAAAAAGACGAGAAAAATACGCGTAGCCTGCTGACATTTTATGCCGGGCAGTTTGAGAAAAATTATGCCAACTTCGCAAGGGCGGCTGATGTCCTGGAGTATTTCTTGAGTCGCGACACAAAGAAGCGTCGCGCGAGCTACCTTGGCGCAGCCAGTGATGGTTACGTCATCAGGCCTGGTCGAATGTCTCCCAGCCAAGTCGCAGTGTATGAGCGTGCGCTTGCGGCTGCGATGGCTCAACCGGGCACACGTCCTCTTTCACCTTATGCGGTGGAGGCCTATCGCCAGTGCGCCACAGAGGTCAGGAGTATTGGAGCCATCCCAATTTTTTTGATCACGCCAAACACGACGCAAATTAACGTCGCCACAGAAAATACCGGGCTGCCAGGCGTTGTGATGGCCTTTAATAACCCGCGAGCTTACCCGAGCCTCTATCGCATCAGCGCACATCGCGATGGGCATCATCTTACCAAATCGGGAGCAGAAGAATTTACGCGTATTGTGGCAGCAAATTTTGTAGAGCTTGCGCGAGCAGGCGGAGTCAAGTGATCAACAATCAAGCGGACGCGGTCTAACTCGCACCTCATTCCCAGTTCGAATGTCTTTCGTTGAATTTCGCTTCCTCTGGTTTTTTCTGCTCGTGTTCATCGTCTACTGGGCGATGCGCAACAATACCGCGCGAAAGGTGTGGCTTCTGCTCTGCAGTTATGCTTTCTACGCGGCCTGGAACTGGAAATTTACATTCCTACTCCTCGGGTCGACGACAGTGGATTACGTCGTCGGCCAAATGCTCGGACGCACTGAAAGTCCGGCATGGCGGCGTTTCTGGATTGTTACCAGCGTATGCGTGAATCTCGGCGTCCTGGGTTTTTTCAAATACTTTAATTTTTTTGTCTCTTCGGCCTCGCAGTTTCTGGCGTGGTTTGGTTTACCGGCGAGCACGAACACGCTCAACATTATTCTGCCGGTCGGCATTAGCTTCTACACGTTTCACTCGATGAGCTACACGATCGACGTGTACCGTCGAAAGCAGCCACCTATCTCGAATTTTGTCGATCTTACGTTGTTCGTCAGTTTTTTTCCGCCGCTGGTAGCGGGACCGATCGTTCGTGCAGTTTACTTTCTGCCGCAGCTCGTTTCCTCCCGTAAATTTTTCAATGTCGATGTTCGAGGCGCGGTGATGTTATTCCTGTCGGGATTCATTAAAAAGGCGTGCATCGCCGATGGAGTCGCGCCGACCGTGGATCGCTACTTCGCTCATCCGGCGAATTTCACGTCAATGAGCGCGTGGACTGCCGTGCCGTTCTATGCAATCCAGGTCTACTGCGATTTTTCCGGGTATACCGACATGGCCATCGCGGCTGCCCGGCTATTAGGATACCAATTACCAAATAACTTCCGGTTCCCCTATTTTGCTCAAAACGTCTCTGATTTCTGGCGGCGCTGGCACATCAGTCTCTCAAGTTGGCTGCGCGATTATCTCTACATTCCACTTGGCGGAAATCGCGGCTCGCGTGGGTTCGCGTACCGTAATGTCATGATCACGATGCTGCTCGGCGGGCTGTGGCATGGAGCTGCATGGACGTTTGTTATTTTTGGCGCGTTACATGGAACCGCCCTCATCATCCATCGCGAATGGATTCGCCTCACCGAGGGCCTTAAATGGGCTGCGCGGATAATGCGCTGGTTCGCCTGGCCGATAACGATCTATGCGATATGCTTTGCCTTGATCGTTTTCCGTGCGCAGGATCTCAGCGGTGCAGGAACAACACTAAAGCAGTTCGCGTTGTTTTGCGGCGGTGGTGACGAACATTTCCACCGATGGTTTCTCCTGGTGATTGTGGCACTCGCCCTCATCCATTGGCTCAATTTTCGTCGATGGTTTCCAGAATCATGGCGACGATGGCCAGCGCCAGTCTTCGCAGCGGCTTACGGTTGCACTTTTGCCGTCGTCCTCTTATTTGTTCCGCCCCACTACACCCCCTTCATTTATTTTCAATTTTGAGTCCAAAGCGAGGAATCAAATCACATGAGAAAGAAGATCATCGCAGCCAATTGGAAGATGAACATGACGCAGGGCGAGTCAGCGCACTTTGTGGATTCCTTCCTGCGCGATGTTGGCGAAATCAATGACGTCGAAGTGGTGATCATCCCGCCGTTCACAGCAATTGCCAAAGTGAGCGAAGCATTAGGCAAAGCGCACAACATCAAGGTCGGCGCGCAAAATATGTATTGGGAAAAGAGCGGCGCCTATACAGGGGAGATCAGCGCTCCACTGCTGCGCGACCTGTTTGTGCACTACGTCGTGCTCGGCCACAGCGAACGCCGCACATTGTTCAAGGAGACGGATGAGATGGTCAATCGCAAGGTGCGCGCCGCGCACGAGGGAAAGCTGCGTCCGATCGTTTGCGTCGGAGAAACGCTCGATCAACGCGACAAAGGCAACGTGGAGAAGATTTTGTCGATCCAATTGCGCGGCAGTCTGGCCGGCTTGAACCCGAAAGAATTGCAGGAAAGCGTGATCGCGTACGAACCGGTATGGGCGATCGGTACCGGGCGCAACGCAACGCCCCAGCAAGCGCAGGAAGCGCACGCGTTCATTCGACACATCCTGGGCGACATGTCCGACGAAACGACAGCCGATCGAGTGCGAATTCAATACGGCGGCAGCGTGAAACCCGAGAATGCCCGCGAACTCATGACCCAGCCCGACATCGACGGCGCCCTCGTCGGTGGCGCAAGCCTCGACCCACGCAGCTTCGCTCAGATCGTCAAAGCCGCGCGCCAAGAGTAGCGCAGCCTGCGAGCAAGACGATGGGAGCGATGAGCATCAACGTGAAAACTTTCATAGCGCGTTTCTTTTAGGGGGCGACCTCGTACACCACTTCGAGGTGAGGATCCGGGTCCGTAGAGAACGAAAACGTCCTTGGTGGAATGACTGTGTTGCCGATCTGGTCGAGAACCGTCACAGTCACTTCTCCGTTGAGGACGAGGTCGAGCACGAGGATCACTCGGCTGGCCCGGGATGGAATCGTAAAGACTAGATCGACTGAACTCCCCGAAGGCACCGTCAGGGTCTCTTCCAGTTCTAGCCGACCCCTCACCACCGCTTGAAGCATTGCGGCGGTGCCATTGGCAGCATCACCGACCCGGAAGGTGTATGGAACGCCGGCGTGAAGTGGGCCGCCGGGCTGAAGGCTGAGCGGAATGAAAACCGCTTCAGCGGCCGGACTGTTAAGCATAACGGCAACGAGCAGCATAAGCGTCAGTTTTTTCATGGTTCTGCCTTTCTTGGGTTGTGATCTTTTTGGTTGAGGCTGGATTGTTGTTGGCACATTTGCATCTCCCACTTGTCGTGTTGAAATGATCATTGCTCTTCCCTTTCTAAAGCAATTCGAGCTGCGGAGTTGCGCGGAATGGAACGTAAACCCCAAGGCGACTACTGACCGCGGCTGGTGGGATCCACGCCCGCAAACGTCAGAAAATCGATCATGCGAAAGCTTTGCGGCGTGCCATCGTGGGTCGGCAACGTTGGTAACCAATCGGGCTGCACCGTGAGGTAAGAATCCGGATCTAGCTGGAGCAGGCCGATAAATACCTCAGCTACGATTCGTGCACCTACAGGGCCGAGACGAAGTCCGTCTTCTCTTAACTGAGCTTCCTTCAAGATGTAATAGAAAAGCGGTGTGGCGGTGACAAATGAGGAACGGATCGGCTGTAGCTCAGCCAACTCGGCATTGCTAAGCGATGCGATACCCATCTCCTGCGCGATGCGTTGACCGGATGGGAGCTGCCAGGTCAGACACCTTAACAAGTTGCGCTGCATCAGCGAGTCTGGCGGCATCCCATTGAATATCGTCCCCAGCGGAAGGTGGAAGAGTGGTGTTGAGACTATTGTGTCGATCCTTTTGTTCGGACGCGCATCGGCACTGTAAGCGCCGCCAAAGTCGAAGAAGGTTTGCCAGCCGACAAAGCGCCTCGGCGCTCTGGCGCCTCCACGCAAGTCCACCGGGTCAGGGCTTCCTTCCCCCGCCGGATCGAAAATCATGCCGAAGAATGGCTGGCCGTTATCGCCATGCAGATTGGCGCGGTATGAGGGTCTTACCATGCTGTGCCCAAAGCGGTAAGTGATCTGAAACTCCACTGGGATGAAAGCATTGTTGTGTAAGGGATTATAGAAATGGCGACCATTTGTTAGAACATCATCTATCACCGACTGAGGAACGACATGTGGCAGGAACTCGTGAAGGAGCATCCACTCGTAATGCCAGACCGTTAGGCGATGGGCTTGCAAGTAAGCGTCATTGTCAGGGATTCCAGGATACTGTGTTCGAATGAGATTTACCGCATGATTATGGAACAACAGAAACGCCGCATGCATCCCCGCGATCATCATGTTCTCGTCGTTCCGCGGGTCACCGATAATCGCGACGCGGTTAATCGGATCTCGCGGTAAATCCTCGAACTGACCGTCGCTTTCGACCAGGAATTTGATTGGATCAGCCGGATCATATAACTCCGGGTTGCCGCTCGGTCCGCCGGCGTAAACCGAGTCCAGATCAAAGAAGCAAGTGCGAGCGTTTTGTGTGATGATCGGCTGAGTGGGAAATCCGAGCCGGGACCTCTGGTCAAACGTCATATCATGGTCAAGGAACTGACCGAAAAAAGTAACACCGGCAGTGTCTGTTGGATTGTTTCGGTTGATCAGTTGAAGATTGGGATCCACGATCAGTGCCACAGGACCCGCTGCCAGGTCGTCATTCGCATCCATAATCCCGCCCGGTGCACCGAGTGCCATAAGAGCGTCGCGAACCGCATCGGTTGGTGGGGCGAATGGTGGCAAGTTACGGAACATGCGACCAAAATGCCCCGTCAGCGCCGGATCTGGAGGCGGTGCGCTATTGGTGGCCTGGGCTCTTGACAAAAACCCAAAGCTAGCGAGGCCAACTGCGATAAAGAGTCCGAAGGAAGCCAGCACCATTGTAGGTAGAAGCCATGCGTCGCATGAGTTTCGCAGATGAGCATTTGAAGCTTTCATGATTGTCTCCCGTTTTTTGGCCGTACGTGACCAGTCTTTTGAGAGGTCATTTCGTGCCGTTCACTAATGTACTTCGTAAAATCTTCCGACGCGTTACGCGGAAAACATACAAAACTTAAGGAACGAGGATTGCGCCTAGATGACTGACAACGCCAGGCAACGAAATAGAAGGAGAAAGCGAGGACGCATCTAAGTAGGGATAACAAAGGAAACAGAATTCTGGTTCTGTCAAAGCTGAAGCCCTTTGTTGTCTTCGTGGCCTTCTGTTAAAAAAGAATGTTTTGGCAAGCTGCCGCTGCAACGCATGCGAAGCGACAGCCAGGCTCTCAAGACCAACACGTGAGCCGTGTGTGCTGCCCAAGCGTTACTTGGGTGCAAGGGAGACGATGATTTGTTCCGACGCAGGGATGGCCGCCGAGCGTTAGTCGACAGGTAGGAAGGCGTGCTTGAGGTCGAAGTTCGCGACCTGGCGGCCGAGCACCACGCCAGCAACGGTTGAGAAGCGATAGTGAAAACCAGCCCACAGTCTGGCATCGATGATCTCGTGGCGGAGGTCGTTAGGCCGGTCAAAGTGCCGTACCGCGTCCAGATTCCCAGGCGGCCCGGCCGGGTCGAATCCGTGGATATCAATGTTGATCTGGTTCGTGCCGAGGACGGTGGTGAACACCTCTGCTACCGCCGACGTAATCGTGCCGTGCGCGCTTGGGTATTCGGGGTGGTTAGGCGTGGTCATAAGCGGCCGCCAGCCAATTTGTTCGATCGTCGCCAAGTTACCGTCGTCGTAGCCAGGTGCAGGGCCGAATCCATCTGCGATGACAGCGGTGGGGTCGATCGCCGTGACTGGCCGCCAGAACAAGTAGTGGTACTTGGCATTAAAGGTGGACATCAGGGCGTCGGCGCCTACGAGGTTGACCATTGCCGCCAACCGCGCAGTCTCGAGCAGTCCAAGGCCGAGCGCGTCGGCAATCTCGCGCCCCACGCGGTTGTACTGGCGGATCACGTTCGCCGACCAGAATTTCGCGATAGCAGTCTGCTCATCTGTCCGCACGCTGCCGGTCAAGGCACCGTACGCCTTAATCTGGTTGAAAGCGTCGACCCACTCGCGGCTTTGAAGCGAGGGTGGCGGGTCAGGCAGGAACTGGTCCAAGCTCTGCAGAACAAATGGGCGCATGTTCCCAACCCAGGGAGTCTGTGGCAGCGCAAATGGCGGCGTGAGACGCCACACGCCAGGAGCAGGCAGTAGCGTCGGGAACGATGACGTCACATTGATCGGAGTCATCCGCCCATCGTTTGTGCGCAGGGCGATGATGTCTGTTGCGGCCGTCTGGCCGACAAGAGTGCCCGCGCCGCCATCGGCAATGCAACCGCCGAAATTGGAAAGGGCCTCGGCGTAGTAGGCGTCGAGGTTAGCAACGAGAGCCGGGAACGAAGAAAAGTAGTAGCGAAGCGTGCGGTAGGCAGCTTCGACTACTGCACAATCGACCGACGCTCCTGGCGGTGCCGGGATCGGAGGGCCGTATGGCTCGAATCTGCCCTCGATTGCGACCACCGCGTCGTACATGGCAGCGGAGACGTAAGCCATGTAAATGTAGCCCTCAGGCTGGAACGCGCCCGACCCCACGACCGTGTCCTCGGCGATCTTGTTCCACTGCTGGACGGTGTTGCCTGGCGGCAGAGTAGCTGACGCAGCATGCACGAAAACGAACGTCACTGCGATAAGAAGTGAGAGAGTTAGCATCTTCTTGAGGTGATTCGGCGCATTCATTCTATCTTCCTTTTCTTGTGTTGTTTTGGCCCTTTTTTGGCTTCCTCGTTATTGAGAAGTCGTGTCTGTGCCGTTCACTGATGTACTTCGTAGAATTTTCCGATGCGTTACGCGGAAAACATACAAAACTTAAAAAATGCGCATTGTGCCTACTGACTCACAAAGCAAACGACAAACAGAAGGAATGCGAGCAAGATTCTAAACAGAAGATAACAAAGGAAAAAAGATTCTGATCTCCCGAAGCTGAAGCCCTTTGTTATCTTCGTTGCCTTCTGTTAAAAGAGAATGTTTCGGCAAACTGCCGCTGCAACGATGCTTTTCTCTGCTGCCACTGGATTCGAAGCCGACTTGGAAAGGCCGAGACGCTGCACGAGATCCTGAAATCTCGGATCCGACCTGACTGATTTGAAATGTGGAGATACGTTGAGATTAACAAGATGGAACGAGTGCTCCGCGTAGGCTTTTGCCAACAATTGAAAGCCCTCTTCATTGTTCCCAAGCGCAACGTAGATGGTCGCTAGTTCGTAGGCCGACGCGTATTGTCGCTTCGCAAGCTCATTCAACTCATTGAGCATTTCATTCGCCTCATGCGTCTTCTGCGCCTTCGCATATGCACGAGCGAGTGCAGCTTTCATTAACGGACTGCCTCCTGACAGAGAGATCGCCTTTCTAAACTCTTCGATGGCTTCATCAAGAAGCTGCTTTTGCTCATAAGCCAGCCCAAGATGCCAGTGCGCGACGGCGAAGTTCGGATCCATCTGTATGGTTCTGCGGCATTGATCTATCGCTTCATCGTACCGGCCCGTGTAAGAGAGGGTCGCTCCCATAAACGTGTTCATGACAAGCGACGCCGGATCGAGTTCCAGCGCTTTTTTCATTTCTTGGACCGCTTCTTCCAAACGACCTGTAGCCGTTAGAAAGTGAATCGCATACCACTGATGGGCCGTCGCATATTCTGGGTTGAGTTCGATGCTGCGCTTGAACTCTTTCTCCGCCGCCGATGAGTTCCAATCGTAATTGATCAGAATATGCGCCAGTGTCGCGTGCGCTTCGGCGAGTGTGTCATCCAGTGTCAGCGCCTTTATTGCCGATTCTTTTGCCTTTGGCATTGCTTCGTGCGGTGCGGCAAAATTGTAAAACGTCAGTCCAGTGTAGGAATCCGCCAAGCCGACGTACCCAAGAGCAAAATTAGGATCGCGCTCGACGCTCTGCTGGAAGTGCTCGATCGCCTGTTTGATTCCGTCGCTTGTGCGCTTATTCCAAAAATAGCGGCCGCGCAGGTAGAACTGATACGCCTCGGCATTCGTGCTGTCGCGCTTGACCAGCCGTCGCTGCTCCTCGCCGGACAATTTCAACTTCAACTTGGCTGTGACCTCTTGCGCAATTGCCTGTTTGATCGCAACCAAGTCCGCGATCTTGCGATCGTATCGTGCGCCCCAAATCTGCGCGCCAGTCGCGGTGTCCACCAAATCCACCTGAACGCTCAAAGCGTCCTGCATTTGCCGCACTTTTCCTGTCAGCACCGCCGCCGCTCCCAGTTCGCGCCCCACCCGGCGTGGCTCGACATCTTTTCGCTTGTAATGAAAAGCCGTAGGGCGTGCGATCACGCGCAGTTGCTGCAATTCACTCAGGCTATTGATCAGCGCTTCGGAAATTCCTTCCGACAAATACTCAGTGTTCGGTTCGTTGCTCGCGTTTTCAAATGGCAGCACGGCGATTCCAGTTATGGGCGATCGGCCGGCCAGTTCGCTCTTCCAAATGATCACACTTATCGCAGCTAGTAAGGCGACCAATAAGGCCGTCAAGACAGCGGTGGTTGGATTCCGCCGCACCCACTTTTTTCCACGAGTGAGAACGCCAGTACGCCGGGCGCGGATGGGCTCGTGCTTGAGCCAACGCTCAAGATCTTCGGCGAGTGCGAGCGCGGAAGAATAACGACGTTGCGGATCTTTCCCCAAGCATTTCAAACAGATTGTCGAGAGATCGCGATCGATTTTTGGATTCCACAGGCGCGGTTGCCGCGGTTCAGTTTCCAGTAATAACTTGATAGTCTCATAGGTTGTTCCGCCGGCAAAAGGCGGATGACCGGTTAGAAGCTGGTATAGCACTGCACCAAGTCCATACACGTCTGTCGCACGGGTTAACTTCGCGTTGTCACCAGCTGCTTGCTCTGGCGCCATATAACTGGGTGTGCCTAATACCTCCAGGGTGCGAGTAACGGTACTCTCAGACTCGACCAGCCGGGCAAGACCGAAGTCGGTAAGATGCGTCTCACCTTTTGCATCGAGCAGAATGTTCCCCGGCTTGATATCTCGATGCAGGATGCCATGCTCGTGTGCGTAATGAACAGTGCGCGCTACCTTAGCCATTAGCTCCGCCGCCTGCCGGATTGAAATGGGAGTGTGCTTAACTACTTCATCAAGCTGGCCACCTTCTATGAACTTCATGCTGAAGTAGCATTGACCATCCTGCTCGCCTACCTCATAGATCGGCACGATGTAGGGATGATCGAGGCTGGCAGCGGCTTCGGCTTCCAGGCGGAAGCGCTTGAGGTGCGCCGGCGTGGCCCATTGTCCGAGCCCAATGACTTTTAATGCAACGTTGCGGTTGAGACTTTTCTGCCGGGCTCGAAATACCACCCCCTGACCACCACGACCGATTTCCTCCAGCAACTCGTAGTCGCCTAGTTCTCCTAAAAGTTTTCCGGCGCGCGCAGTCGTTTTGCCTTGGGAGGATGGCGCGACCTCAACGCGCGCAAGCTTTTCCAAGGGGCCGGGGTCACCGACCCCGGCTACAGTATCTGCGAAGCTCCCGAGGGCTGTTTCCAGCACGCAGCCGGTGCAAAGTCCTTCCGGTGCGTCGGAAAAGATTTTCGCGCCGCACTTTCGGCAGATTCTAGTTAACCTGGCCATAAGACCCGAATTTCACGAATTCACATGAATCGATTGCGTTCGTTGCCTCAAATTTCGTCGTTATTAGTGTTCATTCGTGTCGATTCGTGCTTAGTTAGATTTCGGGGCTAGGGACGCCAAGATTTTTTCGAAGCGCGGGTCACCGCGGAGCGGGTCCCAAAACGGCATCAGCTTCAATTCGCCGTAGCTGACACCACTCGGAAGGCGGCTGGCACGGGCAAGCTGCTCGCACGCGAGATCGTTGTCGCCAACCCAAGCAGCGATTCTAGCCAGACAGACGATCATGCTCGTGCCGTTGATTGCATCTTTTTCCACGGGAAGAAGCTCCACGGCGCGCCGACCCTCGCGCAGCGCTTCTTCTTTGCGCCCCAGGGCAGCGTCGATTAAACCAAACACACACAGAGCACCGGAATCATTAGGACGGGCGCGAAGCAATTTTTCCTGTTCCGCGCGCTCGGCAGTGAAAGCGGCACGTGCTTTGGCATCGTCTTTCATCATCCGAGCGAGAAGGCCTGCTACAAAATGCCGGCGATATTTTATAATCGCGGTGCCAAAACTGTCTTCGCCCATCGCCGCCAGGGCATTGGCTGCGGCGACAGGATCACGCTCTGCCAGTGCGCACAAAAGCCAGCTATCGGCGACACTTGCAATTGCGCCAGGGTCTTTCGCACGAAGTTCATCAATCAGTTGGCACAACGGCCGTGCATCAGCTTTCCAGTCGAATTCCACCTCCGCGCGTAAGCTTTTCGATCCAATGTCGTTCGGCTCGATCGCCAACGCCCGGTCCAGCATGATTGCTTCGTCGGCATAGCGGCGGAGATACCGATAGCTGAGCGCGGTCTGGACCAGCAAGACATTGTTGCGCGGGTCGAGATCAATCGCGCGCTCGAGGTCGCGTGTGGACCCGTCCCAGCGCCCCTGGCGGCGCCCGAGATAACCTGCGAACTCGAATAACCGCGCGTCATTGGGCAGGCTCTGCCGGGCAACTTCCAGTTCTGCCGACGCTCCATCATAATCGAGGTATCCCCAATAAAGATGCCGCGCACGCGCCAGATGCACTTCACCAGAATCCGGACGGAGGCGAAGCGCCCCGTGGATGGCGGCCTCCGCCCGCGCCAGACGCGCAGGCGTGCGATCGAAGCCGTCAAAGTAAACCCAGTCGTGTATCCAGGCGAGTTGGCAATACGCTTGGAAAAAGGTTGGGTCATGGGCAACAGCTTGGTTCAACAGGTC